>CEVN01085886.1_pt1 | contig 14967 bp, 3 predicted proteins | sample 427041 | NCBI WGS metagenome assembly CEVN01 (sample SAMEA2623463, study PRJEB7988) | marine metagenome | biome: marine biome (ENVO:00000447); feature: surface water layer (ENVO:00002042); material: "saline water (ENVO:00002010), including plankton (ENVO:xxxxxxxx)" | depth 5 m
ATTATTCTGGTTGGTCTGATTGGTGTTTGGTGACTTTGGAAGAAGGTCCCAGCTCGTCAATGATTTTTCCCTAAAATCGTTTAGAAGTTACATATTAGGAGAAATTAACTCGGATTAGTTAATATTCCAATCTTAATCATCTAAGTATTACATGGTTCAGAAGCCGTTGCGTTATGGTAGTCGAAAGCATGCTGAAATGGCCATTAGACTACATAAATTCGAATCGACAAAAGTCTCTGGGCCTGGCTCATCCAGGAGAAAGATTACCGATATATTATGGACAAAAAATGAAGCTAGGGAGGCCATGTCGGTATTGGAAGAGGAAATTCTTACCTTCGAAGGTCTGCTTAAGTCGTTAGAGGAACAAAATCATTTGATGAAAATTCCAGAATGTTTAGGTGGTGAAGATGGATATGTTACCAGAACCGCCGAAACCTTGAGGATAATCGGTCACACCTACGAATATTGGCATAGAGGTCGTCCTGGAGTGGATGCGATTCGTTGGGAAATTGTGCCCAAGAAAATCCCTCGAAGAGACATAAAACCTGATGATTTCATTTCTAGATTAATTGATGAGGTGTCGAATAAGTCGGGTGAAGACCACTCAGAGAGTAAATTTGGTATTGCAATTTCTGAAGTCATTAGAGGGATTGTTAAGCATTTCAGAGAGGTTGAAAAAATACCAAATCCGCGATTCTCTGAATTTCAATATAGGGCAACTAGAGATGGTTTATTTGATGCCTTAGGCTATGGCGGAAAGGGGACCATTCTTGTTGCAGGGGTTGGTTCTGGAAAGACATTAGCGTTCATGCTAGCACCTCTAATCTTAGCAAAGAAAGACATTCTTGAGGGTGTAAGAAATTACAGGGCGCATCTCTTTTTGTATCCAAGAAAAGCGTTGGCACTTGATCAGTTTACTAAGTCTTTGAAACCATATGCCGTTGCAGTGGGAATACCAGTAATTCACGTTCACTCTGAAATGAGGAAACATTACTCCTCCCTAGATACCAAATCTGTTTATAGAGGGATTAGGGCAATTCATGGCGGCACTACAAGTAGGCCAAGGTTAGTCGTTAGCTCCTTAGAGACTTTGAAAAATAGAATATCTCATCCTGCAATTGTAGGTGACCTGTTCTCTCGCTTGCAGACGGTTACCATCGATGAAGTTCACCTACAGAGCGGGGTTCAAGGTGCGCAAGTAGCGATGTTGATGCGACGAATTAGACATTTATCGCCGAATGATACTACTTGGATAGGTGCATCTGCTACTATCGCAAAACCTGAGGAACATTTGGCTAGATTGATGGGCATAGATTCTTCAAAAGTGATGCTAATTGAACCGGATGAAAAGAAAGAAATGGATGTAGACGGAGTAGTTCATCATTCATTTATGAGGCCAAGTGGACTTATTTCTCAGACTGGTGTACTTACTAACGCTACAAGCCTGATGGTACATCATCGCCGAGATGATTTGAGTAAACGTCCTGGACCAGAGCAAAGCAAAAAAGCACCTAAAGTAATTACATTTGCAGACAATCTTGAACTCTTGGGGGCATGGAATGATGACCTTAGGGAGAACGAAAGAACGGATGAATACGATAGTGGATTTGGCCAATTCAGACGGCATCCGAATTCAGAAAATGTGCATGAAGAGGACGAATGGGATCAGCTTCAACGTGAGTTGCCTTATGCAAGAAGATTTCAAGACACATTAGAAAGAAGAATAGAAAATTATGGAGGGATTATTCCTGATAACCAAGATAACGCTGGTGAGCAGGCGCTCGCACCGGTTTTCCCTGAATGGCGAGGCAAAAATGTATGTCAAAGATGTAAGGACGGAGAGAGGTTCGAAATCGGTAAGGCTGATCTTGACACGATGACAGAGTTATCGAAATTGGTGCATAGAGCTCCATTCAAAATAGAAGACCCTGTGCTTCCCTTCCGAATTCAAAATGATATTTTCTTCGAAGAGTGTGTTGTTGGCACCATGGATATGTGTCCCTATTTACAATCTGGCACCTGTACCTCTTTTTCTTCTCATCCAGTCGAAGAAGTGAAGAGAATTGGAGATACTACTGGGCGAGTAAAATATGATTTCGCCGCCAGAGCTACAAGTTGGATTCAATCAAGTAAGAGCGAAGATTACTCTGAAGGAATTGAAGATTTGGCTCTGACAGTTTTCAGGGCACCTAATGATATTCTTCACAGTGTACAAGGAGCAAAAGGCGAGGATTTTGTAGATGTTGTCATGGCATCACCATCCCTAGAAGTTGGTGTTGATTTACCAAACCTTACTGAAAGTGTGATGACGAAAGCTGTACGCAACTTGGCCTCTTACAGACAGAAGGCGGGACGAGTTGGTCGTGAGTCCATGTCAGAGGCATTAAATCTCACAATGGCTACTGATTCTTCCAATGATTTGCATTACTACCGTCAGCCAAGAAAATTGATTGATAGAGGTAGGTTAGAGCCTGTTCCTCTGAAAGAGAAAAATGAAGCTGTTGCGAAATCTACTGCATATCTTGCAATTTGGGACTGTTTGGTAAAGCGAGGTGACATCCCAGAAGCACTTCTCGAAGACAATTCAAGACTTGCTCATGCGATGATTAGTGATTCATTTGATTATGTCAGCGATTCTCGAAATAGGAATGATTTGCACGCTCACATTAATTCAGTTTTAGACGATGAAAGATATCCAGTTGGTACGGATTGGTTTGATTCAGCTATTGAGCAAGTAAAGGATGAATTATCTCTTCTTTTGAGGCCGATAAGCGGATACAGATTTGATCCTGAATTACCAGAGCCACGGACTGTTATTGCAGGAATTAGACACCACAGGGGGACAGGGAGGACGAAAAATGCAGCTGTTCCCATAGACGATGCTAATGAGTTAGTTGAAGAGTTTGAGCGTTCTAAGGAAGAGGCTTTCAAGCGACTGAGTAATCTTGGATTTCTTAGAGAAGACAATAGCGAAATTCTTGATAGAATCTACCGAGTAATGGGGCTATACTCGCCCGAAATCGATGAAATGGAAGATTTGATTGATGGTATAAAACAGATGGAAAGGACCCAATATAAAGAACGTACAGAACAAAAGAGGAAATTGAAATCCTTTAGAAGAGCCCTCGATGATTATCGTGAAGCTGTCGAAGAATTACAAGAATCAAACATAGATATGTTGGCGTTTCGGGCCATAGAGCAATATCAGAATTTGACTGCAAAGGGCAATGAAGATAGTTGGAAATCATACTATTTTTCTGCAATGATGCGAACTTTAGATGTCTTCAAGCATATTCGAAAGGACCCTTGGTTCATTTCACCAGATGCATTGTATATCCACCCTCACATGAAGCAGGTCAGATTGACTGATCCAGAGTCAACAGATAGGCCCCAAAGCCAAAAGCACCTAAGTTTGAGGGATGATCAGGCGCTGATTCCATTATCTGAAGCATTGCATAGTTTCCTTCCAGGTATGTGGACGAGGCGTCTGCCTCAAACGACATTCAAGGTTCTTGCCAGAGAAACGGAACGAATGAGTGGAAATTTTACTCTACAGGCTAATCTAGATTTAATGGAAGAAAACGGACTAAAATACGAAATTATCGACAAATCATTACCTGCCCCTCCTGGTCTTGTGGGCCAAATTCAGGTGATTTCTCCAACCGAAATTCCTGTTAAACCTCTGATAAATAAGAGGACGATTCAGGTTGCTGAGATTGGACCTGAGGTGTTAGACAAGGATGAAGGGGATCCTAGAGGTCATGCTAACACTCTGAGACCAAGAATACCGAAGTCTTTCTCCCAAAGCTGGCTACATGTTAAACTCGAACACGGTACATCTGTAAGTCCATATGTAGATTTGGCGGAAGATGAAAAATTAATGCTTTCAAATCCAATGGAAGGGGTTTCCGAAGAAATAGAACCACAAGAAATTGTACATCCTTTAGCTGAATCCGCATTTTCTGCTATTGAGTGGCATGAAGATGCTAAGGTAACTGAGTATGTATATGGACTCCAAAGGACATTGAGAGGAGGAGATTATGATGGGAGTGAAATTTACTATGCAAATTCAAGAGGGGCCTATACATCGTTTGGTCAAAAAATAAACACAGAAGGTATAGCCTTCAAATTAAACCCTGAAAATGTAGAGGAGATTATACAGAATGCTGCCTCTGAGATTCTGGAAGGAAAGCCTGAATGGTCTCCAACTATGATTAGGAGTTTGAGAGCTTTCCTTCGAGAAATTACGGGCACTCCACTCAGCAATTTTGTCCTAGACGATATTGTTGGGGTTTTGATTGCTCATTGGAGGAACAATGACTCTCCTTCTCTATCTTTGGAAAAGGCTGTGGAATTGTCAAATGAAATATGTGAAGATTATGAAATTCTTGAAAATTTGGTCACTTTAAGGGTTGATGCTCGATTAAGAACTCCTGAAGATGCAACACAAATTACGCTTGAAGATGTTAATGTAAGGTTGCACCGAATAGAAGAAATGATAGATAGTGTCCGTGGCAATCTTGAACGATTCTCAGAACACCAAGAAGAATTTGTTCAATATCTGACTTTGTGGCTTCATAGAACAATCTTGATGTCTTTTGGAGTTAGTGCCGTTAGCGCGACTCAGAGGATTGCAGGCGGAGACTCGAATGAAATTGGATTTGGTTTAACAGATGAATCCTGGGAGGGGAATGAAACCACCGTTCTAGTCTACGATAAAGCAGAGTGTGGCAATGGGAATGTCTCCGTTGCACGTACATTCATGCACATTCCAAATATTTCCAGAAGTGCAAAGGGAAGAAGAGGAGGATTCTTGCCGTCTATGGATTTCATGTCAAGTCTAGAAGAAGTTATGCTACCATGTGCTCAACATCATTGTGATCTATTAGGGCTTGAATATCAAAGAACCAATGGGGAAGATTCGGTTTTACACAGAAGTATGACCGATTACACCCAATTCGGAAAAGAAATCCATCATGTAGGAAATGATGTTTGGAAATCAATAGGAATAAGTGGGCCAATTGATGGATGGAAATTGCCCCTCTTCCACTATATCAGGAGAGAGATGGCTGTTGGAGAGTTAGAACAGGATGATGTCACTAGAGCAACTAGGATTTGTTGGAACGGTTGTCCGGAATGCATTGAAAGAATTGATGTAGTTCAAGGCGGGTTTGCAGGATTAGATTATCTGGATAAATCAGTCATCGATTATTGGTTCAGAGGTCTGAGAGAGAATTCGGATGAGTATGTTGACATCGAACCTGATTCGTTACTTGATGGTTCTTCGAACTTACAGTTGGGGGACTTACATTCGATTGTCCTTGAGCCACAAGACCCAAGGCGTGCAAAAATAAGATCACTGATGCTACCATGGACAATAGGAGTTGACTTGAATCGATCTAACCTTGAGGAAGGTATTCGACTAATCATTCGACAATCTGACTTAGTTGGATATCGTCAATCAGAACCAAATGAGGGAGTTGCACTGGGCATGCCATCTTCGGCTTTCAAGAGGCTTCTATGGTTTGACCTGTTGATGACTGCCTACCTTGATTTACGAGGTGCCTTCTCGAATGAAGAAAAGGAAATTAAGTTGGTATATTACGATGCTAGAGATATATCATTTGATGATATTGGGCTTGCTCCTCAATTATTGGAGGCATTGAAAGCACAAGCAAGAATTGACAAGGCTGGCCATCTAGAAACATTTTCAGACATGTTAATCTGGTTAGCAATAAGAGGTTTCAGAATTCAGATGTGTATAGATAAAAGGGTACGGCAAAACCCTGACAATGCTGATGTTCGAAACTTCATCAATCGTCTAAGAACAGAAAAGGCACAAGGTAGGATTGAATTGTATGAGCGATCGGTATCTGATGATAATGAATGGACTGCTTCTATGCACAAGAAAACTATGATTACACCAATTTTTGTTTTGAAAGGTACTGCAAACATGACCCGGTCTGGAGCTGGAAGAAATGAGGAAGATGTGGACCATGTCATGTTCGGTAATCCACAATATGAGAGTATGAAAACAAGTTCTTTTGATACAATTTCTAGGGCTACAAGGCTGAATTAATCTTCTGATAAATTAGCGAGATATTGTGTAAGTGCATCTCTAAATTGAGTAGCATGTTCGCCCTTCCACGTTATTCCATTTGGCCAGTTATGCTCAGTCGCCCTTTCTTCCCCATCTCCCTTGATTTTCTCGTATGTCACTACTTGCATGTTCACTTCGCCTCCGCCTGAAAGAACCTTGTCAACAAATTCATCAGCTGATTTTCCGGATGGGTCTTCCTTGATTTTCTGAACTACTCCATCTAACTCGGGTAGTTTTACCAAGTCTTGATTTCTACTTCTTCGATAGAGGTAAAAGTGGTTAGGGCAAAGATACAGAAAATTCCCTGGTTGCTCTTTGATTTTACTTGAGTAATATCTTCCTCCGTACTCTCTAAACAAAGATACAACACTCTCTTGTGAACCCCCCTCTCTATCAGATGGAGTTATTTGTCCACAAATCTGACACTGTCCATATAATTGAGACAGATTTTTTGAGGCTGTTTGTCTTCTAGCTGGATGTAGCATTCCTTGTTCGGTTCTTTGGTGATCCCATTCTACACCCTCAAGACAAGAATAGAGGTCTTTCCATCTAGATTCTTGGGCTTTTACCAGCTTCCTAGTGTGTTCTCTATTGGCGCCCAAATAATGTTCCAGCTGAGAAATTATCTCGGAATCCTCCAATTCTAGCTCATTGATATTTATGGTAAATGTAAGTAATTTATTTTCCCAATCTACTTCTGTAAGTATCGATTCGGAATCTAAACTATCTTTCCAATATACGTCAGCCGCTCCGGGAGAAAGAGATACCATCAATCTTGATTTTATTGACTCAGTAGTCCTGAAGACGTCTTTTACTTTGAATCCATTTACTGTTAAAACGTCATATCCATTTTCATGAAGAAGATTTAGGGCATCTAGAACGTTGTTTAATGAGCTGGTGAGAGCTGGCCACCTACTTGTTTCAAGAACCTGGTCCGAATCCATCGCGACGCTACGAGCTTGAGCGGATAATAATTTGGAGCTATATCTAGAACCATCTGTGAGATTGTCATAGATTTTGTGCATAAGTTCTCCCTGTCTAGGCAGCCAAAGTAAAGGAAGTCTGTCATTTGCCATTCTTATTATTTCATCGGGCGAATCATTTTTTTCTGGGATTAGGGCTTCTGGATTATTATGTCTCATCTCAATAAAATCGAATCCAGTTGCACTATATCTAAGCCAATTCTCCCCCGAAAATAATCGGTCTTTATTGCTCATATTAGACAGAATTAGCCAATATCGGTCTATGTCCAATTGGTCATAATTATCATCTCTCATGTGCTTGATCTGCTCTGTAAGTTCCTCTCGAGTAGTTCCATCGGATAAATCAATTACACCAAATTTTTCCTTCAAAATTTCGCTTAGTGGATGGTCCTCATCTATAGTTTGAATAGTAGAAAAATTTTCTTCATTGAACCAATCCGCCTGTATTTCATCGTCGATTATCATTATCTCGTTAAGAGAATACACACTTTCATTCAGAGGAAAAAGTAGTTTACCGAAATCTTCTGATATTGGAAAATCCTGTTCGAATAGATGTTGGAATATGTTCCAGTAGGAACTAACTGTATCAAAATCCCTCTCTCTACTGGAAGAATAACTGCTAAATGTTGTTATCAACTCATCCAAAAATGGGCCATTATCAGAAGGTAGTAGCCAATTTTCTATCATTTCTAGACCCTTTGCTGAAACACCCAATTCATTCTTCCCAACAATATTCTGTTCAGGATATATATTTCTCAAATCTCCTACTATAGACTCTTCCACAAGCCAACAATCTTCTTTCCACTCTTTTGTAACATGATGTGGAAGTCGGCTATTTCTTTCATTGCCAATTTGGAGTTCGGGATTTTTGATGTATGCCTTTCTAAGTATTTCCAGAATGTTGTTCCCAAACATTCCGTCCCACATAGATGTAGGAGAAATTAACGCTCTATGGAGTTCTCTTGAATTTCTATGATCACAGATAATTCCCAGGTCTTTTGCTCTGTCCTTTACAGTTGAACTATCACAATTACACTTTGTCTTTAGGAACCAGGGGTGATTTTTCCCAAATATCTCTTTCATTTCGATTGTTGGAAGTATGCAATTTTCAAACGCCTCGAATTCGCCATCAATCCTTGGAACCCAAGGAATTTCTCCGAGGCTTTCAATGACCCATTCGGTTTCGCTTTGAAGCATCATATCGATGATTTTTGATCTGATTTTCATTCCCTGGCCATCAATCGATTCTACCATTTCCGTAATATCGAATTCATTTATACGGTGAGTTACACCTAATCCGCAGCCACCAGCCACACCCACATCTTTGGTAATTACATTGATTCCAAGAATATCCTTGTGTTCTTGTAACACTGCAGTCTTTTGGAATAGGGCACTCAGGTCAGGATCTAAATCGTAACATAGGCCACCTAGTGTAGACCATTGTCCTTTTTCGTTTTTCAGTAAATGAAGAGACTGCACGTGGTTTCTATTGTCAGCACCCCATCCCGTCACCATCCCCCCATGGCTTTTTCTTTCTGCGGCTGAGGCGAGTAATTTTAGCAAGGATTCTAAAATTTCATCCCTCAATTTGTTAGTTAGTTTTTCTCCAATCCATTCATCGACACCCCAGTTATTACCGTCTTTATCGAACAACGATCTTGGCTCTTCTAAGTCAAGATTGGGTAGCGTTTGAGCAAAAATAAGTGAGCGAATGAGGTTAACACCTGGTTCGTCGGAAACAGCAAGATGAATGAATAGTTTATTCACTATTTTTTCTCTTTCATTCTCTGCATCTGGATGTAATTCCAACCAAGTTAGATTTTCGAATATTTTTCGGTGTAATCCTAGCGTGGCTCTCTTTTCTTCAGAATCCCCCAGTATCATTTCACTTCTGTAAAAGTTATTCCTGTTTGATTTAAACGTATCAATAGGCCAGACGTGATCCTCTATCCTACTCATTCCCCGAGTGATGATTCTCCCTTTGTAAAGACAGGGAATGAATTTCAAGTCGCGCATTTCTTGGGTTGGGTTACTTGAAACTATTATTGTCAGAGCCTGAGATACCTGTTTGTGGATTTCATCGTGTTCGGCGAGATTGTCAAATTTTTCCGGGGCATTATCTGCCGCCTGATTAATCAGCTCGGCGAGGTGTTCGGCTCGTGGGTTGCTGAAGCCAAATTCCGATGACAAATGTGAAAATTTCGAATGTACTCTTCGACTAGGTGGTAGTAAGTCGGGGTATTTTTCTGATGCTAGGAAAAAAATATCTTTTCCATTTTCATCAATTAAAGGTCGTAATTTACCGTTCGAGGCGGGGATTGAAGGTATCCTCTTCAGATTGGTTTCATCATTCCATTCTGAAGGTGGATTAACATGAATTAATTCAACTAATTTTGTCACAAGCTCTTCACCAAGCACATCTAGAGTAAGATTTTCAGATAATTCAGAGAGTTTTAATCTCAAATCATTGGCCCCAGAAATCTCCGACATTTGCATTAATGGATTGTGGTCCCCCCAATCCTCTTCATCCAATGAGGAAAGAATTTGTCTCTGAGATGATGTGATTACTGTGGCACCTAATGCTTCAAATATTTCTTCTAAGATTTCGGCCTTTTCGTTTTCTTTAATTTCTACACGAATAATTTCTTCTGTAGGAATGAGTTCCCCTTTTCCATTCCTAAAAATTTGCGTACTCGCGACATTGTTTTTGTATAATTGCCAAGAATCATCTAATTTCTCCCATGCCTCCTTAATTTGTTCATTAAGTAAGTACTCGTCTTGATCGGAAATATGGTGGAGTGAAGGAAGATTCATTCTTCGACCTTCTGAAAACCACTTATCAGGGACCTGTCTCGGGAGTAGTTCAAGGATTTTGTCAGTATCATCTTGATATTGTTCAAGAGTGTGTTCCAAGACCCTAGGTAGCAGCGTTTCGGTAAAGGAATTTATTGCTAAAGCGCCCCAAAGCTGTTTGTGCTTTTTTACACCGTCAATCTTTATTTTTGTCCTACTATCATCTGGAGGTAAAAAGGCTACAGGACCAAACTTGTTTCCAGAATTACCAGCTAATGCGATTGGGGTGTAGGCAGGGAGGTTTACTGTTGGGTTAGTCGGCATTAAAATATGACAATAGGGTAATAGTTGTGCATTCTTAGCATCTTGCTGAATTGAGTCATTTGTTGTGGAGAATATACAATATTCTTCCGAATTTTGGAGTTTGAGCGTTTTCTCAATGTCGGCAATCAGTCCTGTGTCAAGACTGTCGATTTTTCCTTTGTATGAAAAAAGCTTGACTAGATTATTATCCTCTTTCTCTTCGAATTCTCTATGGTTGAAGTTTCTTATCCAAGCATATCTCGACTTATTTTTCCCAATATCTATGTCTAGAACTACTTCCCTTAGCCATGAGCATCCGAGTAATATTCGTGGTATTTCTTCGACATAAAGTTCTCCAACTCTAATGATTTTCTTATCATTCCATGTAAGTTCCTTCCATTCAGAAGGATCAACAGAGCCGGGATGTATCTCTCTTCTCCAAGGTAGACGAATGAGAATTCCGTCTCTTGGAAGATTGGTATTTAGACGTGTTCTCTTGGGTCGGTCTTTCTCTTTTCTAACTGAAAATTTTCTAGATTCGCCGTCTTCTGCGAGAGTCTTGTTATAGGCATTGGAAATCCCAAAGTAATATCCGCCTGGATTCTCTTTCCAAAGCACTGCTTCTTTATCTCCATACTCATCGAGTTGGTCTATTTCAATCAAATTAGTTGTGGGGCCGTGTACCTCGATAAAATGACTGATGGCATGAGCTGATCTAAGGCCTGTTCCAAAATTACCCGCCTTATCTTTATCTCTCTTTTTGGAGGCCATACTGATTCCAGTAATCATCCTACATGTGCCAGCTATAGGCTCTCTGTTTTGATTAAATTCTACCGTTAGTCTGTTGCCATCATTCAGAAAATATAGCGCATCATCTTCAATCCTTATGTAAAATCTGTCAGCTGCCTCATCATCGCAGTTCTGGAATACTTCTCTTAAGGGCCGAATGGAGATATCTTCCCCTGAGCTCATTCCTTTGCGAATTGAATCAAGGATTTTTTCTTCTATATTCTCGGCAACGTGGCCCCATTTAATTTGATTAGGATTGCCCATCGTAACTACGCTCCTGGATGATGAATAATTTTACTTTCGATACTCATTGATTTTGTCTGCCAACCACCAAAGGAGATCTCTCTGGAGACTATCTGAGAAATTACGTCTTGGCTAGAGGTAATGGCTTTTTCTCCGGCGGCGATAGTTTGCCATCGACTCGAACCCTCTTTCGAACCTAGTATCAGTTTACCATCGATATCCTCCAAAGATGAGTCGATACCTTCAACATGCCATAGGATACTTTCACATGCAGCGATAAAGGGATCTAGCGGACCCATGGTGGCGTATCTCCCCTTCATTTTCAGAGTGATTTCTCCATCATTATTTACCCGTTCAAAGGCAGCCCTAACTCTCCCATCGCCCCATGGTACGAATGCCTTTGAGTCGAGAATTGCTTTCCTCAAATCTTCTGAGAGTGCAACTGTAATTTCACCTGTTTCTTCATCCCATTTTGTGTCTGCACCGAGCTTTTCAAGTGCGGTTTGGATTAACATATGAAGTCGGGAATGAACAGGGTGTAACTCTCTTTGTCTATCACCAATTTGTCCGTCCAGAGCAGAGTCCATGACTCGCAATATTGCATTACCTTCGGCTAACCTATCCAAATCCCTTGATTCTAAGATGGATGCCATTTCAGTTTCCATAGATTCAATTGTTTCTGCATCTTCATCAGTAACCAATATTGGTTCGTATTCACCAACCATCATCCCAAACACATCCATCCTTTCAGACAGAATTTCTACTTGACGGATTTCATGTGTATCCTCAAGAACTAGATTATATATTTCTATAAATTTAGATTCTTGAATAAATCGATCTAGCCTTCCTATTCTCTGTTGAAGTTTTGCTGGATTGTAGGGTAAATCCATGTTTACCATGGTATTAGCCATGTGTAAATCAATTCCTTCACTCATCTTGTCTGTAACAAGTAAGATTGCATAATCCTCTGAGTCCTCAAATTTCTTGATGATTCTACTATTATCTGATGATTCTGATTGTTTAGGATCGACTGAATATACTGAAAAGCCTTCCAATTTTAACAGATCTCTGAGTTGATAGAATGTTGGGTGCCAATGTGTAAAAATCACTGTCTTTGTCACGTCTTCCCGTTCTCTCAAATCTCTCAATAGTTGAATTAGGTGTGAAACTTTAGGGCAGTCGTTAGACATTTCAATTTGCAACAAATTAGCCAATGAAAATAATTCATCAGATTCGGGCTCTTTATTCAGTACTCGTAAAAATGCTGAGGGACAAGATGCGAATTGTAACTGATTTGACCAATGCATATTTTGTGAAATATAATCCGAAACTCTGCTGATAGCATTTGCAAATCTTGTTTGTTTTACGGTAATTGTTTCAACTATCCTTTCCCGATAATTATTGACGTCTGGGTCCCTTCCTCTGGCTCTAGTCATTCTTCGACCGATAGGGCCGATTGCTCTAATGTCTAATTCAACTTCTGCCCATTTATCTCTATCCAATGGCTCTGATAATTCATTTGGTTCTAGTTCTATATCTGGCCAGTAAGCACGAATTACTTCGATATCTGAACCGTTCGCACCCTCATCCTCCGTCTGACTTTTCATGATTCTATTGACTGATGTTTGGACCCTTGACTGGTACGCCCATAATTCCGAAGGATGTTCGCCGGGAGCAATTAGATCTAAAATCAGACGTAAGTCGTTTGCTTCTAACTGAACGGGAGTGGCAGATAACCCAATTACTCCTTTGGAAGCATGAGATAGGGACATTGCTCTCCCTCTGCGTTTCTGACTACCTGTTCTACCAATGAAATTATGAATTTCGTCAATTACAAGAAGCTCAATACTTGCTTCTTGTAAATCTAGAGAGTCTTCCGTTTTTGATGCTGAATGGGTAATAACATGTACACCGGGTGGTGTATTTTCCGAATTGAATTTTCTAAAATCACTCTTCCAAGCACGAACTCCGAACTTTGTTCTTAGCTCCCAAATCCACTTCCATTGAACACTCGCAGGGCATAAAATTACGATACATGATTCGGGGCCTTTTGCGGCTAAAATCTCTGTGATTATCATTCCAGCTTCAATGGTCTTGCCTAATCCGGTTTCATCTGCAATCAGCACCCTTTTGTTCGCCTCGCCAAAGAACTTCAGAAGAGGTCGTAGTTGGAATGCACTGAAGTCAATGCTTGCACGAAGCGCCATCGACATTCTCTGGCTTCCGCCAATATCTAACCATCTATCTGCGAGTAGGAACCTGATTAACTCGCCATCAACTCCTGTCGAAGGTTGTACTAGTTTAGTTATCGAATCCTCTTCGAAATCTAAGATAGTTCCTGGGCTATCTAGAGTGAATCCTCTCAATTTATCAGAACCAAAGAGGCCTGATATTTTTCCAGTAATCAGGACCTCTTGGTTGCCATCCTTTGCTAGAAAAGGCTCGGACACAAAGAGAGTATGATTTTCGAGGGTATTTTAAGACAGCGGGGCTATTCTCTGAATCTCGATCGGAATGCTTATTGATCACGACTCTCTCCCAACGACGATGTCAGCGGAGCCTGGAGCGAAAATCCGAGTAGCGGAGCTTTTCGCTGGCGTCGGAGGGTTCCGTCTTGGTCTAGAATACAAAGGGGTCAGTAGGGAGTTCAGTGACCGAAAAAAGAACCCCGCTTTCCGTGTCGTATGGAGTAACCAATTCGAACCCAAAACTACCAAACAGCACGCTTCAGATGTTTATGTGGACCGATTTAATCTTGCAGAAGATGAGGAGGATGAGCGGGTATTTTGGAGCAGCGATGAATCCGAGAAACATGTCAATAAAGACATCAATGATATTGAAGGAAAGGACGTATTCGATCACGATTTACTTGTTGCGGGTTTTCCTTGTCAAGACTATTCTGTGATGAGGGCCATCAGTCGAGAAGTTCGTTCTAAAGATGGTACAATCTCTTCCGGAGAGGCTGGAATTAAAGGCCCGAAAGGAGAGCTCTGGTGGCAAATCGAGAAGGTATTGAGGAAAAAGAAACCTGGAGTAGTATTCCTAGAAAACGTTCCACGCTTGTTAACATCACCTGCTATCCACAAAGGACGTAACTTCGCAATTGTAATTCGGAGTCTAATCGATATAGGATATGATGTTGAATGGCGCATAATAAATGCTGAGGATTATGGGATGCCTCAGAGCAGAAAAAGGGTATTTATTTTGGCATATAAACGAGGAAAAAACAGCCTCGTCAGGAAAACACTCCACGATTCAACAGCCTTTGCAAAGGACATAGATTGGCTTGTTGAACGCAGTCCCTTCGCACAGGCATTCCCACTAAATGAAACGAATCTTCCAAAAGAAGATGAGTATGAACAAGTATTCCTCCCCGAGGAAGAGGAGTACGGCAATAAGCGGTTTTTTCTCAATGCTGGTCTAGCACGTTTGATTCGTGGAAAAACGGTCATAAGGCAGAAAAATTTGGTTGTTGAAAAGGAACCAATTCCGAAAGCTAATCTTTTGGAAAATATTGTTAATCGTAAATTGGGTAAAGAAGAAAAAGAGGTATATTCTATTCCAAAAACTGAACTTGAAGTCTGGCGTTATCTCAAAGGCATGCAGCGAAATGAGTTTCGAATCAAGAAAACCGCACGCGATTCAATAGATAAAGAAGTTTTGAAGATATATGAGGGCCTGATGAAAGAACCCAATAGACCAAATCGACAAGATAAATGGGACAAACACGCACAAATGTTCGAAAAATGGGTAGAA
>CEVN01039692.1_pt1 | contig 14892 bp, 7 predicted proteins | sample 427041 | NCBI WGS metagenome assembly CEVN01 (sample SAMEA2623463, study PRJEB7988) | marine metagenome | biome: marine biome (ENVO:00000447); feature: surface water layer (ENVO:00002042); material: "saline water (ENVO:00002010), including plankton (ENVO:xxxxxxxx)" | depth 5 m
AATCTTCCACAAAGGCTTCTTGTCCGTAGATGGCGAATTTTTACCTGGAGCCCAAGGAACTAGTCTTGCTTTGCTTCATTACGATGAGAACGGACAAATTCAGTGGGTCAACGGTATTACTAGTCAAGATGGGATTGAGTCCTTTGGAGGTATGTGCTATTCATTGGATGGCTACCTCCATGTAGTTGGCACATATGTTGGGTCAATTATGTTCGTAGAGCGAACAGATTCACAAGGCGAGGCAGATATATTCACAGCACAAATTGATGGTAACGGTAATTTCACTTGGACCTCATTCGCAGGCGGCACTGGAGAAGAATGGGCTAATGATTGCGCAGTAGACAGTTCTGGAACAGTGCATGTTGTTGGACAATTGGAAGGAACAGCACAATTTGGCGTCATCAATGCTACTTCAAATGGCTGGAGGGACATGTTCCATGCAACCATTTCTTCAAATGGAATCTGGACCAATGTCAATAATGCTGGAGGAGGGGGCTGGGAAATAATCGAAACACTAGTTATCGATTCCAAGGACAATATCATAGTTACAGGAACTTACACCTCAACCTTTACTCTAGGTGTAGACCAACTGACGGACAAAGACTCTAACGGAGAGAAGAGAGATGTATTCGTAGCACAAATAGACCCCTCAAATGAATGGGTTTGGGCAGTTTCTGCTGGAGGAACCGGGGACGATATAGCCACTTCAATCCAATTCGGCTTCGACGAATCGCCAATCATTGGAATGACAATACAAAATACAGCCACATTGGGCAACTTCACAGTTTCTTCAGCAGGATATAGTGATGTAGCATTTTGGAATTATGCTAGAGATCACGATTCCGATGGCCTTACCGATGGTTCAGATAACTGTCCAAGAGTTGCCAACCCCGAACAAACGGATACTGATGGTGACTTGTATGGCGATGCTTGTGACGATGATGATGATGGAGACGCAATCGGAGACGATTGGGACGATTGTTCACCTGGAGAAACTGGATGGGTTTCTGCGCCAAACACCGACCATGATAGCGATGGCTGCAGAGATGCCACAGAAGATTTCGATGATGATGAAGATGGGATTTTAGACCATTATGACCAATGTCCAGAAGGGCCGGTAGGTTGGACTTCCACTATTGAGAATGACGAGGATCAAAATGGATGTGAGGATGTCGATAGTGACGGAGATGGCTTTGTCGACCAATTAGACAAGTGCCCGGAAATTTATGATGACCAAGCAGATTTAGACGGTGATGGAATCGGAGATGCTTGTGAAAATGACACAGACGGAGACGGAATCCTCGATCAATTCGATAATTGCCCATACGATTCATTCAGTTGGGTTAGCGAGCATGATATCGACCATGACCAAGATGGTTGTAGAGACGCTGACAGGGATGCAGATGATGATGGAGATGGCGTATTAGATCTTTCAGACGATTGTGCTGTAGGCGAAATAAATTGGAATGCATCATTTGATCATGATGGCGATGGTTGCCACGACGATTACGAAGATTCAGATGATGACGCTGATGGAGTTTTTGATTCTCAAGACTCTTGTCCACGTGGATATGTTGGACAGGCTGGTGTCGGAATGGACTTAGATCAAGACGGATGTGTTGATTCAATGGAAGATGATGACGACGATAATGACGGAGTTACCGATGCTGAGGACCAGTGCCGATTTACGCCTCAGGGAATGGAAGTAGATTCCGAAGGGTGTTCCGGTGTTCAACTAGACGATGATGGAGATGGCGTGCACAATCTCAACGATCTTTGCCCTTCAACCCCTGCTGGTGAAATAGTATCTTCAACAGGTTGTACTGTGGAAATTAAGGAAGAAACCAAAAGTAATACTGAAGAAGACGAAGAATCCTTTTCACTGATTACTATTTTATTCATTGTTGCAGGAATATTGGTTGCTGTAGCAGCTTATGTTACATTCAAACCTCAGCCACCGCTACCGCCTAAACCAGTGCCAAAAGTTGGCGAAGAGGCAACATCAACTGTAAACGATGGAAGGGGCCAAGGGGATGGCGGAACTGCTTCTGCCGACATCGGTGATACCGGCCTCGATATCGATGCTAGTAAGCCCGAGGTCGCTACAGATGAAGTCTGAAGCAGCAGTTAGAATCGCTGCTTCATCCAAAGTTCCACTGATCATCGCCTTTTCATCATCTGACCACTTGAAGATTTGAGGAAGCATTCTCTTACCCCAGAATCCCATTATTTCGCCACGCATCTCGTCTTGAACGAATGGCAAAGTAGACAAAATCCCTGAGAAGGTTTTGACATTTTCACCAGAGTTTAGATGTTCAATTGCCGCTTGAGCAAGTTCTCTCTTCCACGGTCTAGAAATGTGCACAGTAGCATGACTTGGCTCACCTCCAATGTGTTTGACAGCAATTTTTGCCACCTTTCTTGCTTGTTCGAGGAATGCTCGAAGATAGGCCTCGGCTTCTAATGAAGCCAACTCTTCTTTACTTAGTGAACCGGGCAAATCGAAAGTTCTTCCAGCCATCAAATCACTGTTGCCTTGCATTTTCCACCAATCCTCTGCCATGTGAGGCGTTGCAATAGAAATCATATGGCTCCAAGCTTCGAGAATTTCCCGCCCTACCTCTGGATTTCCTCCTCCTCGACGACGATACCAATTCAAATCTTTAACCAAATCAAAGTGGCTTGCATCCACTGCTCCACGCAGATCATATCTGTCCATTGCATCTTGCCATTGCAAACATCTTTGCTTAAGCCGAGCCTTCATCCACAGGTCAATTTCACTCGCTTTTCCGTCCCATGCCAAGATGTTGGAAGGTATGCCGTACAACTGAACCATTTGCCGATAATTTGCTTCTAATGCCGTGTCAGACCAATCCATGCCTGCAGTTGGATTTGCGGCGAACAGAATAAACAGCCTAACGGTATCTGCGCCATATTTCTCTATCATTTCTTCTGGCGAAACAGTGTTTCCTAGACTCTTACTCATCTTCGCACTCCTTTCAGTTAAGATGAAATTACATTGAGGGCATTTTTGACCGGCATGAGCAACTGACAATGTAATTCCACAAGGTTCACACCATGGGGCTGCTTTATTCACCATACCTTGGCATAACAGCTCTTCAAATGGCTCGTCAATGTTGTGTAATCCAATGTCTCGTAGTGCCTTTGTCCAAAACCTAGCATAAATCAGATGCATTTGAGCATGCTCAATTCCACCGCAATAGAAATCTACATTCATCCAATGATTTGCAATTTTTGGGTCGAAGCATGTCTCATTTTGCATAGCATCTGTGTATCGTAAGAAGTACCAAGATGAGTCTACGAATGTATCCATTGTATCTGTCTCTCTCCTTGCAGGCTCGCCACACTTGGGACATATGACATTACAGAAAGATTCACTCGATTCTAACGGATTCCCTTTACCATCAAAAACAACGTCTCGAGGTAGTTCAACAGGTAGTTGGTCTTCAGGGACAGGGACCACTCCACAAGAATCACAATGAATAATTGGAATTGGAGTGCCCCAGTATCTCTGTCTACTGATTAACCAAGGCCTAATTTTCCAATTGATTGTACTATTGCCTGCACCTATGTTCTCTAATGCTTGACACACTGCGGACTTTGCATCATCGCCATAAAGGCCATCGAATCCATCCATTCCAGAATTAACCATCCAGCCCAAATCGCATTCAGCCTCTTCTAATTCAGAGTCAGCCGAATCATCCTCTGTCATAACCAGTACACGCTTTATTGGAATGTCATACTTCTTTGCGAAATCAAAATCTCTCTCATCATGCCCAGGTACTGCCATAACTGCACCGGTACCATATGATGCGATTACGAAATTACCAACCCATATCGGGACCTTTTCTCCAGAAAGAGGATGGATCGCAAACGCTCCAGTAGGGACTCCCTTCTTCTTGCCCATGTTTTTGATTCGGTCGAATTCACTCATCACGATTATTTCATTGTGAAGAGCCTTCCAATCTGCCTCATATTGGGTGCCAGCAACCAGTTTCTCAGCTAGTTCATGTTCAGGAGCCAAAGTGACAAACGTCACGCCAAATAGTGTGTCTGGCCTAGTAGTAAAAACACGAATAGTTTCATCCATGCCTTCAACAGCAAATTCGATTTCGGCACCTTCAGATTTACCAATCCAATCTTGTTGTAACGCCTTTACATTTTCAGGGAAACTAATGGTTTCTAAACCATCGAGTAACTCTTGCGCATATTTAGTAATGTCAAGGAACCACTGGCTCATTCCCTTCTGAATAACCGGGGCATTACATCTCCAGCATCTGCCCGCTTTTACTTGTTCATTTGCAAGAACAGTGCTGCACGGTTCACACCAGTTTACGGGTGCGAATTCTTGGTAAGCCAGACCTTTTTCTAAGAATTTCAGGAAGAACCACTGATTCCATCGATAATATTGAGGATCGTGGCTCTTGACCAGTCTTCTCCAATCATACGAGAAACCCATACGTTTGATTTGTTCAGTAATCGAAGCCATGTTTCTTTCTGTGATGTCATGAGGGTGCCCTCCTTCTTCGATTGCTGCGTTTTCAGCTGGCATTCCAAAGGAATCGAATCCCATTGGGTATAGGACATCGAACCCCATCAATCTCTTATATCGAGCAACTGCGTCTCCAATTGAATAATTCCGCACGTGTCCCATGTGCATTTTCCCAGAAGGGTAAGGGTACATCTCAAGGCAGTAGAACGTCGGGTTGTTCTCATTGTATTCCACATTAAAAATGCCAGAATCTTCCCATGCCTTTTGCCAGGATTCTTCTGTATTTTGTGGAATATAATCCGACATCAAAACACCTCTTCGCCCCTACGGGGCGAGTAGTCGACATATGTAATGGCCTTGAAACCATCTACAGAATCATAGTTCAGTAGTCTCAAGTAAGAACACAGCTTCTCTAGTCAAGCAGTATCTGTTTCGAACTCCACTCTTCTTTTTCTCGACCAATCCGAACTTTTGGAGGGTTCGAAGATGGTGGCTGACCAACTGTTGAGATCTCTCTAACCGATGTGCTAATTCGGCCTGTGTAGGGAATTTGTTCATTTGTCCATCATCATCTAACAACCGCAGAATCTTCCCCTGCAAACTGTTAGGGTCTGGGGAAAGAGGAGGCAATGGTAAATCCTCGTCCAATATTCCAGGGTGTAAATTTGAGGTAAAAGGATAGAATCGTACCAAGCGACCATCGGCTCTTCTCCAAATTCTATCTTCGTCTTCTAGAATCTTCAGATGGTGAGTAATTTGTCCGTTTGACATTTCTAGAGCCGCCATCAATGCACGGAAATGACAACCCGGATTAGCGGTTAGATAGCCCATCAAACGCCCTCTCTGATAGCGACCATCACTAGTTTCGCTAGTTCTCCCAACCAATCCAAGGAACCAGAGTCCAGCACTTGTTGCAGGTATTCTCCAAGATTCATTTGTAGCGATTAGTGCCACAAGAAGTGACAAGATTCCACTGCTAGCAACTACTACTCCAACAGTCACCAGAACCGGGCTCACTTCATCGCCTTCACTTTCAGTCGGACTAACGATAGCAATCTCAGAATCTTCTTCCACTGTATCTGAAATCACTTGTTGAGAATATACTTCTTCAACAGCAAATGAAACAGCTGCGAAATCAGAACATTCTGGCGCAGCATCGGTTTCATGGACAAGATATTCTCCACTAGCACCGCGTTCAGGGGACCATGTCGCAAGACCTTTCGCTTCAGCAAGAGTTAGAATCCCTTCATCGGGGGAATTGAGTAGCCAGCATGTGCCCAATTCGTTTGTCGTGGAGCTCCATGTGCCAGAAATTACTCTGGAGGCCACTTCTTCCACTTCCTCAACAACTTCTTCCTCACTTGTTTCTTCAGAAACTATAGGCCAATCAAAACTGACAGAAGAACGGATTTGTGGAGAAGTGGTTGTTTCAAAGAATAGCGTGTATTGACCATCATCTAACCCCTCCATTTCGAATTCAAGCGTATCCAATTCCATTTGCGATGCACGAATTGAAAATTGCTCGATGTAGTTACATTGAGACAACTGCTGCTCAACTTGCTCTCCTGCCTGGAATAGAGTAGTTTCCAATCCACAAATCGAGAACCATGAAATTTCAAAATCATCGCCCACAATAGTTGGGGAGATTGTTAGTAAATCCTCTCCACTAACTTCTGCATCTATGTTCAAAGTAGTATCTTCACAGTATGCATCACGCTCTCTAACCAATGTGATTATGTCAGTAGCATACAAATCATGTTCAGGAATTTCCATCACTACTAGTAGATCACCAGGAGGGATATGGCAACCAAACATGTCGATGAATGACCACTCAGGTTGTGTGAATAATCTAGAAGTTTCAGGTTGCAATTGGTATTCGACTTCAATCTCAGTACATTCTTTGATTGAACGAGAATCCATAACAACATTGCCCGATGAATCTACTACCCAAATCTCGCCACGGCAAGAAGTAGTGAAATCAAGCGCAACATCCTCGTCTCCGTTATTGAATATCGAGATATCGGGAGCGAAATTTTCCATTTCTCCAAATTGACTATCTCCTTCGAGAATCAAATCTAGTGCAATCGATTCCAAGTTGCCTGAATAGATTCCTTGGTCTCCATCAGGTGCTGCGTCCAGTGAAAATGTCTCTGAAAGCACACTATTTCCTAAGGAAATTGTGAATTCATTAACTCCATCATTAAGCATGAATGGAATTTGTGCAATCGTCACAATTTGGTTTGCTTGCAAATCGTTTGGTCCACATTCCTCGAATAATTCTGAATTGACAATTAGCCTACATTCACCGAAATCTAGAGTGATATCTTCAGCCAAGGAATTATGCAGCCTTACAGATATGATGCTAGGTGTTGCCTCAGAGTGAACACCATCTCTAGCAGTAGCGATAATACTCATCTCTACGCCTTCAGGAATGTCTACAGGGGATTGAACATGAACGTTAACCGTAGATGATAGTTCTTCACCTGCGATGAAGTATTCGACAATGTAATCACCGGATGGGACAATCTGTCCATCAGAATTGGTAAGGTCCCAAAATAGAGTATTCAGTTCTGTTGTAGAGAATGCATCAATATCCATACCTCTGCTTTGCCCAAGACATGCTTCAGTACCATCGAAAACGAGAGATGTTTGGCTCCAAACTCTGAGAACTTCATCACAGGATGGGTCGACAACGATGCTAGTAGAATCTCCATCGTTTGATAATACGGCAGAAATTTCAACAACATCGCCGCTACCGTACCAGCCCTTGTCTGGAGCACCTTCAAGTGCTGCATTAAGACTGAGGTTTGCATCATCCGCAAATGCACTGGGCGCCATAATTGCCAGTAGGCCGGCAAGTATCACAGCCAGCATGCGCTCTCTGCCCATGGTAAACCATGGGCGTCATCCCTTAGAAGTGATGCGGTTCATGCCATTGGTGAGCGAAGATGGCCGAATGCATTCTAGAGAATGAAAAAATGCTTGTTTTGCAGGCGCAGTTGGGCGAATGGGATAATCTCAATCACCTGTTAGTTTGTAAGGAAACCAAAAAAGCAGTAATCGTTGATCCATTCTTCGCAGATTACTGGTCGAATATATGTTCAGAAAATGGATGGGACTTGGAACAAGTGTGGCTAACTCATTCACATTGGGACCATGCAAAGGGAGTATACGGCCTTCAAGAAAAGCAAGTATGGGTTCATGAGAATGAAGCTTTACGGGGTTGGGACGGACCGTCAAATAATGAATGGAGCAATCAACCGAATTCATTTGTGCTACACCGTTTAGGGGAATTGGAAATGGAAGCACATTGTACACCAGGTCATACGCCTGGACACATGACATTCATCGGTGAAGGGGTTGTAATTAGCGGCGATTGTATGTTTTTAGGACGGTGTGGAAGAACTGATTTATTTGGCGGAGATGCCAATGCACAGCGACAATCCTTGGTTCATTTGAGAGCACGTTTGAACGGGTTGCCAAATGATTGGCTGGTTCTTCCTGGGCACCTATATCAACTAGCAGATGGAACTAATCCAACATACATTACTGTGGAGAAATTGCTCACAAATAACGAAGCCCTCGCTGCACTGGATGATGACAAGGAATGGAATAGCCTCGAATTCCTAGCATTCGATGATGATCTTGCTGAAAAAGCCCGTAGAGAGAGGGCAAGAGCACAACGTGAATAATCACACATCATCTAGGCTGAACATTGTAGGCACCGCTTCCTGCTGTGCCTGTTCTTGTTGCATCTGATGTTGTTGCCATTGTGGGATTTCTGCAGGAGGCTCCCAGCCCAACTCCATTGCTTTCGCAGTATCTCCTTGAGCTACGTAGTAGTCGATCCACTCTAGTCTCCTAGCATCTTCTTCTTGGAACATAGCGGACACTTTCATTTCTTCTGCACGGCTATAGGCTGCCTTTCTTCTGCCCGCTTGCTTCGCAATCATCGCTACAGAGATAACTGCCAACAGGAATACCAGCAGGCCAATCAATACTATGACTTGGCTATCAAGAGCCAATCCGCCATCTTCGCTGCCAGCAACGTAATCTGCATCATACTTGTTAGGAATTCCATCATCATCATGGTCATCGAAAGATGCACATTGTACCTGTCCTCTAAGTCCTGCACTAATGCTTGAATCGTAAGGGCAGGGGTCAGTTTGGTCGGAAACTCCGTCTTTGTCTGTATCAGTACATCCAAAGTAGTCAACATATGACTCACCATACTTCAAATTACATTCATCAGGTTGCCAAGAGCCTAATTTCTGATTATCCCCATAGCCGTCACCATCGGTATCGGCCCATTGGGTTGCCCTGACTGGGAATGCATCTGGTACTCTTCCAGTACTGTTGTCACCAAATCCGTCACCATCAGTATCAGACCACTGACTTGGGTCTAGTGGGAATGCATCGCCCCATTGGTCTCGAATTGTGATTAGGTTACCAACATCTTGTTCATCGGCGATTGTTGTATTAATCCAGCCATAATTATCCCCCCAACCATCAAGGTCAGTGTCTACCCATTGCAGCGGGTCTTCAGGGAACGCATCATCTACATCAGCCCAAGAATCATTGTCAGCATCTGGGCAACCTTGGCGTGAATTATTCGTGCTTGTGCCGTATTCATCAGGACATTCGTCACCATTTGGTACAGCTTGATTGTCGCCCCATCCATCGCCGTCATTGTCGGTCTGTTGGTAGAAATCTTCAGGGAATGCATCGAATGGATCTACTACGCCATCATTGTCAGAATCAGGGCAACCTCTAGCAGCAGGGATAGTTGACTGTCCGTACAATTCTGGGCATTGGTCGCCATTGTTGCCATCTGGGTTGTCTCCAAAGCCATCGGCATCTAAGTCACTCCATTGAGTTGGGTCGTTAGGGAAGAAATCACCATTTGGAATAATTGGCCTATCTCCATATCCATCACCATCGGTATCAGCCCATTGGCTGGAGTCATCAGGGAAAGCATCAGGATTGTTTCCTAGTGGATTATCACCATAGTTGTCTCCATCTCTGTCTTCCCACTGGGTGCCATCGGTTGGGAATGGGTCTCCTGCGTTAGACCATCCATCGCCATCAGCATCTGGGCAACCAACTCTGTCTACAGATGAGGTTCCATACTCGCCAGGACATTCGTCAGGGTTGTTTCCTGATGTATTATCTCCAAATCCGTCGCCATCACTGTCTCGCCATTGAGTAGGGTCTCCGGGAAATGCATCAGCATCGCCGGTCGGGTGAGCTGGCCAATTAGGTGTAGGATTAGACCATCCATCGCCATCAGTATCTTCGCAACCAATGCGGTCTTCTGTTGAATTACCCCATGTGTTCGGACAGCCGTCTGATAGCGGAGTATTCGGCTCATCACCAATCCAATCTCCATCACTATCGGCCCATTGGTATCTGAATAGCGGGAATTTGTCTACTTGAGTTGCTGAAGAATCATAATTTCCTGGCCAACTTTCGTCAGTGTCAGGAGTCGAAGGGTCATCCACAGGTCTAATCGAAGTCCAAGATGCGTTGTCATAATTATCTCCCCATCCATCGCCATCGGTATCGTTCCACTGTGTCGGGTTTGTAGGGAACGCATCGCCTCTTTGATTAACATGCAATTCAGTGAATTGTTGTACATCGTAGTAGTAATTGTCGCCACGGCCGTCGGAATCAGAATCAGCCCATTGTTCAGGGTCTGCAGGGAAACTATCTCCTTCGTTTGAATATCCGTCACCATCGCCATCTGGGCAACCAAATCTGTCTTCAGTACTAGTGCCGTATGTATTTGGACATGCATCGCCTTCTAATGCAGGTAATGGATTATCTCCGTATCCGTCATTATCGGTATCGTTCCATTGCGTGCCATCATCAGGGAATGCATCTGTCCTTCCATCTCCTTGGTCAGATGTATTCCAGCCATCATTATCTGGGTCTAAATCTGCAAACCAAATGTAGAAACCTTCGTCATTTCTTCCGAATGCTTGAGCGATTCTTGATCCGTCAGGGGACCACGATAATCCATTATTTTGTCCACAATTATTGTTGTTACCAGAATTGCAGCTGCCCGGCCGAGGCTGAACAATATTATCTACTCCGTTTCCTGTTGAAACCTCATAAATTCGCGCTGTAGCACCGTCTCCTTGATACCAACTCATTCCGAAAATAACTTGGCGACCATCGGGGGAGAAATCTGAAGACAAGCAAGATGTTGAAATCGATTTACTCCATTTCTGAGTCCATGAACCTGCAGCGTATAGGCGGATTGTAGCACCGCCGCCATCCCAGCCTTCGCATATCGCCATATGCTTTCCATCATGTGACCAATCCACGGAATTTACAGCACCATTGGGTGAGGATTCAGACCTCACAGTTGACCAAGTGGATGTTTCGACGACATAGAAATCATTGTTGCTTCCAATCAATATGTGACTGCCGGTCGGAGAGAATTCAACAGAAAAGAATCTATCTTCTCCACCGGGATTCAAGTTTTGGATTACGGAACCATCACTCATATTTATCATTCGAACAACGCCGTTTGTTCCACCATTTCCGGAGCGACCAATAGCTATTGCAGCCATTTCTCCATCAGGCGAGATGTCGATGTCATACGGGTAATCTCCTCCTCCTACGTCAGCACTGATTGTGCCATGAACACTAGACAAATTGTTAGAGTAATACACATGTGCTGTATCATCATTCCTCGTTACTCCAATGAATCTTCCATCACCAGACCAAGAAACGCTAGACAGTTCCCCTCCTACGTTTACAGATTGGAAATTAGTACCTGTTGTTCCATTCCATAGGCGCAAATATCCATTCTCATCGGCACTTGCTATTGCAGTACCATCAGGGGAATAGTCAACATCCTCGAAGTCATAATTTTGTGCGATTGCAACATCCTTTCCAAAATTTGGATTAGATGATGTCCATCCATCATTGAAATCCGAAGTTCCATCACCATCTCGGTCTGGGCACCCCATTCTATCTACTGTTGAATTTCCGGCTGCATAGAGACAATCATCAACGGAATCATCAACACCGTCACCATCAACATCCGCCCCTGAAACAACAGAAAGCCAACTCATCGATATCATGAGAAATATCAGAGTCACAGCGCGGCGTCTGGGACTTGCCATATTACCCGGGTACCTTCCTTACAAAAGGATTTACGGTCAAGATGTTCAATGTCGATTTAGGCAATAAAGGGGAATTGTTGAATGTCATATCGTAATAGGCATCTACGTGGCCGGTGACATTCCTCGCGTTAACATAGCGGTCAAAGACCGTATACTGCTGCATCTTTTGGAAGAAGATGACCAAGCAGATCGTTACGTTGTGACAGCAGCATTAACACGCCCTGGAATAGCAGAATCATGTGCTCAACACCCTCCAAATGTAAGTAGAGCAATGCGGACTCTTTTACGGAAGCGCTTGGTTAGCGAACACTCCCGTTCAATCCGCGGCGATGATAGACGGCAAAAAACATGGCAACTAACCGATGAGGGTAGAAGTGAAGCTAAGAAGCGCCTAGATACTTTATCACAACTCAAGGTCTTGATTCGAGATGAAACAGACACTTTGTTAGAATTAGAGGCCAGCCAAGCAGCAAACCGTTTACAAGCAGAAATGTCAGTACTACAGATCCTTCTGCATGCACAACATGAAGGAGTTCTTACTTTCGGAGATATTCGTTTTGGATTAGTTACGAAGAAAGACGAAGACGGTGATTTACCTCCGCCTGGAAGGCTAAAATTACTCGCAGGCGCTCATGCAACATATCACACATCTCCCCCAAAAACACGTCCTGTACACGGCAGAGTGGACGCAATTCAAGACATGAATTCTTGGTTTGAAAAAGGCTCTCCTTGTATGGTAATACATGGAATTGCAGGCATAGGTAAGTCCACCTTGGTAGCAAATTGGCTTAGAGAGCATATGACCGAAGTACCTCATTTGTCGGTTTGCTGGTATCCTTGTCAGCCGTGGGACAAAGCCGTAGGACTTGCAGTATCTTTGCTGCACCGCTTTGGTGTTGATGACAAACACGATCCTTACCAATTAATGGAAACACTCCCTCTAACCCCTGGGGCAGAATTCGATGTCGATGCTTGGCGTCGCAGACTCCTAGCATATCTTACCGATGCACAAGCTATACGCGAAAGATTCGTTGGCGAGGCAGGAGGCCCTCCACCTTATTGGCTAATTGTACTCGATGATGTTCACCATGTAGCAAATGATGCAAGAGACCTATTAGGAGCATTATTGGATATCTGTAAAAAAGCCCCACTGCGCTTAGTTTTCGTCTCTAGAACCACTCTGAATGTGTATGATAGAAGAGACGTACACACCCGAGAATTAGTAGAAGAAATGCCTCTACAAGGGCTATCGATAGACGAGATTAGTGATTGGGTCGAAAACATGGATGGCTCCCCTCCTGCCCCCGAAGATGTACTTCGGCTGACAGGAGGTCACCCATTAGCATTGGAGTTACTGGAAATATATGGTCAAGCAACTCATGGCGACTGGTTAAAATTCCTTGATGAGGAGATAATCCACCACATGCCGGAAGAGGAGCATGAATTACTAGCAACCCTAGCAGTAGCGGAATCACCAGTTCCATGGGGCAAGTTAGCTTCAGCAGTAAAGTGGGAAGGTAATCCTCCAGAGAGATTGCTCACATACGGGCTTCTGCTAGAATTAGAAGATGGCATGTGGCTACATGAAGCGCTTAGAGAGCGATTCTTGCGAGAGGTTGGAAGCACCTCTCAGAAGCGTAAAGATAGTCTGAAATAATCAGAAATCTCCAGCAGACATTTGCTGGTCAAGCCAATTCGTGAGTACTGGCTTTGGAACCATTCCGGTCTGATTTGCCACCAATTTACCGTTGTGGAATAGGAATAATGCTGGAATTCCGCGGACTCCAAGTTTTGCAGCGTTCATCGAATCAGTATCGGTGTTTACTTTGGCAATAGTAACAGGCATTTCTGCAGCAACTTGCTCCAAAATCGGGCCTAGTGCTTTACACGGGCCACACCATGGTGCCCAAAAGTCCACAAGAACCCATTCGTCTCCATTTATTGCATTATCAAAATCAGCATCGCCGACAGATTTGACTTCGCCCATTATCTCACCTAAGTAGCGGATTGGGGGCACTCCTATGAGGGTTTGTACACCCCAATACTCATGACTTGCCACCTTGTCGCAGTCTTTGAGAGGGTAATCGATGATTATCGCACCATCGGTACTAACCGCAGATCTTGCAGACCTAGGAAATGCTTGCAGCGAGGCTGTTGAGGCTGGCCTTGACTGGCTCCATCTTGATGTTATGGACGGTAATTTTGTCCCAAATCTCACCTTCGGACCACCTGTTATTGCAAAGTTGCGTAAGGCCTTAGGAGACGCTCCTACTTTCGATGCTCATCTAATGATTGAGAACGCCGAAGAATCATTCCAGCAATACATTGACGCTGGCTGTGACCACATCTCTGTTCATGTCGAGGCAGTAAAACATCTACACAGGTGTGTTACTGCAATACGAGCCGCAGGGGCATCTGCAGGTGTAACTTTGAACCCTGGAACACCAGTGGATGCGGCTTTAGAGGTACTTTCAGAGATTGATTTAGTGCTAATTATGAGTGTTAATCCTGGTTTCGGAGGTCAATCCTTTATTCCCACAGTTGAAGCAAAAATTCGCAGATTGAAAGAAGCAATCGATGCCCAAGTTGCCGCAGGTGGCAGGCCGGTACAAATCCAAGTTGATGGAGGCGTAAAAGCTCACAATATTGCAATGCTACGCGAATGGGGCGTCTCAAATTGTGTTGTAGGCTCTGGGTTATTCAACGATAAGGCTAGCATAGCAGACAATCTTGCAGTAATCCATCAAGCACTAGAGTGATTTCGATGCGAATCTTGCTGGTCACCCGGCTATTTCCATTACCTGGGAATGTTGCACGCGGTACATTCGTTAGCGACCATGCAGAATTACTTTCATCAATGGGTCACGAGGTAAAAATTCTCAATGTGTTACCTAGAATGCTGAGAATGAATGAAGCTAGGAGATCAACAATGGAAGGCGTAGCCAAAGCGCCGAAATCCTATACTCATGGCGATTTTGAAGTTTCAGTAAAGCGGCATTGGGAATTCCCTGATTTCCCATCAGTGACAGCATTTAGTTCCTCAAGAATCAATAGCGATTGGAAGCCTGACATAGTCATCTGTCACACCATTTGGCCTGTAGCAAATACAGCTAAATCAATCGCAAAAAAGCACGGTGTTCCATGGATAGCAGTTGTACACGGCCATGATTTCGATGTAGCATTAAATGACCATAGAGGAAAAAGAATCGAATCTCTTGCACGTTCAGCTAATCGTTTAGTTGT
>CEVN01012921.1_pt1 | contig 14872 bp, 11 predicted proteins | sample 427041 | NCBI WGS metagenome assembly CEVN01 (sample SAMEA2623463, study PRJEB7988) | marine metagenome | biome: marine biome (ENVO:00000447); feature: surface water layer (ENVO:00002042); material: "saline water (ENVO:00002010), including plankton (ENVO:xxxxxxxx)" | depth 5 m
ACAGGCGGGCCATCATCGACTTTACGAATAACCAATCCTTCTTCTACTAAAAATCGCAATTTGTCGGACAGGGTTCGACTAGATATGCCTGCAAGTAGGGTCTTTAGTTGGTTGAATCTTCTTGGGCCAGCGATGTATAGAGTGGATAAAATTTCAATTGTCCAACGACTTCCAAAAACATGCAATGCATCTACAGCAGCCTCTACTTCCCATTCAGTATTCCAAGGCCCGCCCTTGGAATTACTTGCTAAAACTTCTCGAATGTGCTTCCCATTGGAAATTGTCTCTTCGACATGGTTCTCAATATCACTCAAAACAGAACTCGGTAGTGAGAGTGGAGGCTCGGGCATAAAACTCCCATAAGGTGTCTATGATAAAACATAGTGTAAATGTAAAACCATCATGAATTTTGGTATGTAGGTTTTCTTCCTTCAATGAGTGCACTCAATCCTTCTAGGGCATCATCTGTAGAAAATATCGCTTCAAGTTTACCTAATTCTTGAGATAATCCTTCCGCCAAATTGGTTTCTCCAGCAGCATCGATTAATTCACTTGCCATTCGCAATGCGATTGGTGCAGTTCGAGACAAGGATTTCATTTGTCTAGAAACCAACTTGTCTTCAGAATCAAATCCATCTGGGCAATTACCATTCAGAATTGAATCTAAGTTTTCATCGCTGTAAAACGATTCAGCAAATTGTGCAATTTTAGATTCAGGATTTTGTGGCTTAGAAGGATACTTGTTTGCAGGTTTCCCTTGTGAATCAAGCGTTGCAATCATTGAATCAACATCGCTAACATCTACTAGATTTGTAACAAGGCCAAGGTCTGTAGCGGTTTTTGCATCCATGAAATTTCCAGCTAGTACAGCCCAACGAGCGACCGGGATTCCTGCTATTCGTGCAGGACGCTGAGTCCCTCCTAGTCCAGGGAAAATTCCAATGCTAGTCTCAGGGAATCTAAACTGTGTCTTACGTGTTCCAATTCTGTAATCACAGGATAATGCTAGTTCTAATCCTCCTCCTAATGCAAGTCCAGTGGTCAAAGCAATAGTTGTCTTGTTGGAGGATTCCAGTTTGTCTTGAACAGCGTGTCCATTCGCTGTGAATTCGTATATGTCAGGGAATGAATCTGCGCGGATCTTGTCGACGAAGAATTTCACATCCGCACCAGCAACGAAAGCTTTCCCGGCACCGTCCAGAACAATCGTTCTAACCGAATCATCAGCGTTTGCCTTGTCAAGGGCTTCTCCCAATTGTGAGACCACTGTTTCGTTAAGAGCATTCATCGCCTCTGGTCGATTAATCGTTACTGTAGCGATTCCATTACTAATTTCTAAATCGACGTATGTGAAAGAAAAATCCTCATCCCGTTTCCATATTTCTGGAACAGGGAAATTCGCCAATTCACAGTAATCTTCAGCCATAAATTTAGCAGAGTCGATACCCAAGCGATTAGCCAACTCGAAGGGACCTCTTGCCCACCTTAGGCCGACTTTTGCACCACGGTCTACATCCTCAAGAGAACAAATTTCTTCATCTACGATTTGTCCAGCGACTGCGAAAACCTGACCCAACAATCTGGTTCGAATTATCTCAGCGGCTTCTTCACTGCATTCTGTGTCTTCTCCGATATTCCATTGTTCTCCGGCTTCAACCATCTCTCGTAGATTTTCAGCACCAACATATCTTGGAGTTTCTAGTTGTTCAGCCAAATAATCTGTTGAATGTAAAGCGATTGGAGGCCCGGTTAGATTCATCAAAGCGAAAGGACCCATTCCAATTCTGAATGCCTTCATTGCTACAGCATCGATAGCAGCAGCACTTGCGATTCCTTCCTGAAGAAGTAAACATGCTTCATTCAACCATGGTACAAAGAATCGGTTAACAACGAAGCCGGGGCGATCTTTGCATAGAATAACCACCTTTCCTAATCCTCTGCAATATTGCACAGTTCTTGCAATTGTATCTTGTGAAGAATCTTCGCCAGGAATTACTTCAACCAAGCGGTTTTTGGCAGGATGGTAGAAGAAGTGCAGACCAACGAATCTGTCCGGTCTGCCCGATGCTAAGGCCAATTCATTTACCGACAGAGATGATGTGTTTGAGGCTAAGATTGTGCCTTCTCCACATACTTCATTGAGGGTGTCGAAAACAGCACTTTTGATGTCAAAATCTTCGAATACAGCCTCGATTACTAAGTCAGTATCTGCTGATGTGTTTTCTGTTCCGACAACGCCAGTGATTCTACTTTGTATCTGCTCAACTTGGGCGGGGGAAAAAATTCTTCTTTCTACGGCTTCCGACAAAAAATCAGCAATAATTGATTGACCTCTTTCAACCCATTTTGCTTCTCTATCAACCATTTGAACATCAAATTCTTCTTGAGCAGTTTTCTGAGCAATTCCGGACCCCATATTGCCAGCACCGATGATTGCTACACTCTGAACAGGTTGCATGTTCCCCTCCAAATCAAACACCTCCATGAATTAAACGGGAGGCGGCTTCACCTCAAAATAGTGAATCATATGCGTTCTGGTGACGCTTTGCCCAATTTTCAACAGAGAAAACAGCGGCCCTTTCCTTGACTGCCGAACTTTCGTCTTTCAACTCTGAAATAGCAGTACGCCAAGCCTCTATGTCTTCGGGGGGAAGGATATGATGTTCTAGAGGAATCTCATTGTGTGCTGGCGCATCTGCTACCAAAGCTGTAGTTCCTGCAGCGTAAGCCTCTAGCGGAGGCAAGCCAAATCCTTCGGCGACCGAAGGGAAAAGTAAGGCATCAGCATGCTGTAATGCAGCGACCATTTCCTCTTGCTCTAATCTACCTACCCAGTTGAGATTACAGTTTATTTTTTCAGCATAAGAACACAAATCACGCTTAGATTCGGTCGAAGATTCTGCACCAATTTTGTGTAGTGTAACGTCCATCCCAGCACAAACCTTGACCGCGAAATCGACTCTTTTTCTTGGCTCTTCACTGCCAATAACCAGTAGATTTACTCCTTCACTAAACCACGATGGCCTATCGGTTTCAATCTCATATTCCTGTAATTTTATCGCATGAGGAATCCATGCTGTAGGGGTTCCAGGAAATCTCATTTCACATTCTTGTTGCGTAAATTTAGATACGCAAATTAGTAGCGAAGCCCTTGCAAGTCCCTGTTTAATTTTCTTTAGATCCTTTTTCCGAATGAAAGAAGGATTTTGCTCACCAACTTCTACACCGTTGCGCTCGCTTGGATTAAGATGGAATAAGTCATGTACGGTTACAATAGATTTTCCAGTCTTTGGTACTAGGCCAGATTGTTCTTGATCTGTTATGTGAATCACATCACATTTTTTAGACAATTTAGCAACTTTAGATGGGCCACTGAACCATCTTCTCCAGATTCTCGCGAACGGATTTTTCTTTATCTGATATTCGTGAACTTCATCTAATTCATACCCTTCAATTAGGCCAGATTTCAGCCTCTTAGTTAGAGCCGCATGAGTACTGCCTAAGCCAGAGTAGGGCGATAATGCCCCTCCTCTTGCTAGTGTGACTTTACGCAAAAAAACCCCTCATTGAACTATTTTCAGATGTTTAACTGACTCAGCAATTCCAAGGTCATCAGGGAAGTACATTGTCGCTTCTGGAATCGGAATTGGTACAATTTCTTTACCTATCAAAGCGACCCTGCTCGGTGGCGAATCATCCAGTAATTTTCTGTCAGTCAATGGAGCTAAAGATCTAGAGAAATCAAGTATGTCTTCATGAAATGGCATATTTTCTGCAGTTAGATTTTCTCTAGAATTCCCCACATGCACATATCCTTTGCATTCAATCCAATCAGGGTCTGCACGATTGTCTAGAGCAGCATATTGAGGAATATGTTCAGGATTCATATTTCGTCCTTTAATCAAGGTGTGTCTACATACAATTCTAGTGTCAAGACTTGGTAACAAGTCAATGGTTTGTTCGAATTTATCCCACGCAGCAGCATTCCATTTTGGGCGACAAATTTCATCGAATACTTCCTTATTTGGAGCATCTACTGAAACATATAATTGCGTAGGGAGAGTGTCTAATTTTTCGATTACTTTTGGTAGAGTTCCATTGGTAACCAGCATAGTAGTCATTCCGTGCGAATGACATAATTCCATATATTCTGAGAGCCGAGAATAGAGCGTAGGTTCGCCATTTAGTGAAATTGCTACATGCTTTGGATTTTGAGCATCAAGGAATTTTTCTTTTGGAACCTTTGGATTTCCACCAAATCCTGAAATTAATCTCCTTTGAGCTTTCACAGAGTCATACAACATTTCCAACGGATCTTGGTCGGTCAGTTCTAAAGAATCCATATGAGGTTCTCTCCAGCAGTAAGAACACGCCAAATTACATTGGTCTACAACCGGGGACATTTGCATGCAATTATGGCTTGCAATACCGTAGAATCGCCCCTTGTAACATTGGCGGTCTCTCAGCAAAGATTCCTTAGTCCAATGGCACACTTTGACTCCACCATGTTCGCCGACAATATGGTAGCGTTGCTTTTGCAACTTCGCCTTTAGTAGCGGGTCCATCACCTATCGGACAAGCACTGCTGATTTCAAACCCACGCTTATCACCAATGAGTGCGTCGGGTAAAACATGCAGGAGTCTAAAGAGTCGTGGCTACCGCATTTATTGGGCTTCATATTGCCTGTAGTAACCATTCTAGGGATTTACCAAGGGGGATGGTGGTCATTCTCAGGATTCGTATACGCACTCGGCATTTGTCCGTTCATCGATTACTTTGCTCCTGAAAGGTCTCCTGTAAGAGGAGAAATGAGTACACGTCCTTGGAATGCAATGTTGTATGCTCATGGTTTGTTTTACTATGCATCACTCGGAGTGCTTTTCTGGAGGGCAAATCTCGATGGCTTCAGTCTTTCTGTGGTTTTAGGTGGACTGTCTGTAGGGATAGTTGGAGGAATTTCAGGAATCATCAATGCACATGAAGCGGGTCACCGAAAGAAAGGTTCGATGATTTGGCGGATTGCAAGAGTCAATCTATTCTTTGTACTGTATTCACATTTCACAACTGAGCATAATCATGGGCATCATCGAAATTATGCTACGGAATTAGATCCCGCATCTTCTCCAGCAGGCCGTGGTCTATGGACTCAGATTGCAATGACAATTCCTCGCCAGTATAAGTCCGCCTGGTTGACTCATTCAGAGAAAGGAAGAACTGGAATAAAAAATCCAATTTTGCATGGAATAATGCTGCAATTAGCTTTCCTAATTTTGCTGTGGCAAATTTCTGTTCCCATGTTGTATGCTTTCTTGATACAAGCAGGTTTAGCAATTATTTTGCTTGAATATGTGAACTATATGCAACACTATGGCCTGAGAAGAGAAGTAGGCGAGAGGCACACCGAAATGCATTCTTGGGAGCATCGCGGAATATGGTCAAGATGGACACTACTCGAGTTACCACTTCATCCGGCTCATCATCTCAAATCTAGTACACCAATGTGGGATTTGCAGGCATACGAGAAATCTCCTCAGTTACCTAGCGGTTATTATGTGTGCTTTTGGCTGGCTGTGATTCCACCATTATGGAAGCGAGTTATGGGCAAAAGGTTGGAAAAATTATCTATTAATCAATAGATTTCGTAAGTGTTTTTTGGAACACTTAGTTTAAACAAAACACCCAAAACGCATTATAGAGCCGGTTCCAAAAGTAAAGCGAGGGAGAAGTAATGGACCACGAACTCGACACCTGGATTGAAGATGTAATGGCTAAGCAACAGTACCGTAATGGAATTTTTTCAAGCAATGGAATTTTCCATTGGCTACGCAAAAAGACCTTTGGTAGTAAGTAAAACATTCTTGGCTCACCTTAAACACTATTTCATATAACATAACTTCATGATGCTGCTCATTAATGGGTGGTGCCATGCTGAAAGTGTCTGGTTTGACTAAGTCGTTTGGCTCTGGCTCGAATAAACTTCATGTCTTGAAAGGCATTGAAATGGAGATCAAAAAAGGCGAAATGGTCGCTATGATGGGGCCTTCTGGGTGCGGCAAATCTACACTGCTGAATATTATCGGCGGATTATTAGCCGGCGATGAAGGCAGTATCAATTTGAATGGCCGTGAATACGGCCTAAAGGGGCCTTCTAGCGTAGTAGATGTACGTCGGGAATTAGTAGGATGGATTTTCCAAGACTTCCATTTGTTGGACAATCTGAGCGCAGTCGACAATGTCGCAATGGCTCTTGAATTGTCAGGTGTTAATTCAAAAGAAGCGGAGGAAGCCGCAATCAAATCTCTCGTAAGGGTGGGCCTAGGCGATAGGATGCATCACATACCTGACCAACTATCGGGTGGTCAGCAACAGAGAGTTGCTATCGCAAGGGCAATCGCCGGAAACCGACCAATTTTGCTAGCAGACGAACCTACTGGTAATCTCGATATAGCTAGCGGTAAAGAAGTCATGTTACTGTTCAAAGAATTATGTCATGATGAAGAAAATCCGATTTCTATTCTAATGGTAACTCATGACCCAGATTTAGCTTCAAATGCAGATAGAATGTTGTTGCTTATGGACGGGAAAACCGAGGCATCTGACATACGTTCTGCTTGGGGCCTTGATGATGAAGGGAGTGAGGAGGAATGAGCAAGGTCGATATCGAACTTAACGATTCAGATTTTGGCGTTAACCGCTTAAGAATGTCCCGGCTCAAACACAGGATATTCGAACTCCCAAGCAGACTTCGCCTAGCGGGGCAAGGCGCTTGGCGAGGCAAAGAGAGAGGCCTAGCTGTTATCACAGGTGTTTTCCTTTCTTCTCTCGTAATTACAACAGTTCTAGCTTATGGGGTAGGCCTGTCTCAATTATTCTTTGAAGAATCTCTGAAATCAGAACCGTTTGACGCTAAGATCGAATACGGACGTACACCTGTTGAGAATGCATCGGGTTGGTCAAACAATACTACTGTGATGACACAAGTATGTGATGAATTGTTAGAGGACTTCTCAGAATTCAATGATTGTACTTTGGTATTAGGTAGACAGGGAATACATAGTGGAGGTTTCTTCAATCGCGAATTCGTTGTTGCCCAGCCACTTGAAATGCGAGAAATTTCGGATGATGCCAATCCCTATTGGTCGAATGTAACGTTCTCTTATCCTGAAGCAGACGCTAATGGCCCTCCAATTTCAGACATGCGAGCAATCAGATTCCTTGGCCCTAATGCCTTTGACGGAGAACTTGCAAAAAGATTGGGAGGTAACATTATTCCCGGCTTAGGAGAATGGCCAACTCCTGATAATATGAGTGCAAACCGTGGAATTATTCTTCCATCAACAATCGCTAGTCAAGCCCAAGCCAATGTTGGAGACAGATTAGATACTCTGACATTTGCTTATGTTGTCGATGAATCTACGCTTGTAGAGGGTTCGATTACCGATGATAATTGTGATGGAGAGATTACCCCGGAAAACAATGAAATGATGTATTGTCGAATGTGGATGACGGTAGAGAATCTAACAGTGATGGGAATTTATGAGCCATGGGATTTTGGTAATCCAACTCTGCCGTTCAATCCATTATTTACGACCTGGGAAGTTCTCGATGAATCTCAGCGTGGAACTCTGATGGATTACGACCACATGTATTTGGGAGTAACAATCGATAGGGGACAACTTCCAACTTCTTCAACCGCTGATGCGGAAGAATGGTTAGAGGATTTAGGAACACGTGTACAAGCTCAGAACTACACCGATGAGGGGATCGAACTATACTACACAGACATCGTCACTGGTACGATAACATTCCTCAATATTTTCTTGGGACTTATCCAAATTTTCGATTACATCATTATGATTCCAATCGTGATTTTATCGATTGCAGTATTGATCTATGGATTGGTATTATCGCTTGAACAAAGACGTAGAGAGGTCAGTATCCATCGAGTGATAGGGGCCGACGGGCGCAGTCTACAAGGTATGGTTTTGCTAGAATTATTCGTAATGTCATCCGTTGCATGGCTAATTGGATACATTTTGGCATTGTTAGCCGTTCCAATTGTATTGTCTGCAGTAGGATTCATGGAGTTTAGAACTGGGGACTTTGATGTAAATCCAACCCTAGGAATTGGTTCAACAATATTTACCGCAGTTACAACATTAGGGCTTGCACTTATCTTTGGTCGAAGCCGTGCTCGTGATTTCATCGAATTGGAAATCGAGGAAGGGGTCAAGAAAACAACCAAGAAATCCGAGCCAAAACGCTGGTTGCACTGGACAGCCTTCCTTTTCGGAATGTTAGCAGTAGTCGACACTTGGCTTGAGATGAATGGTAGTGAAGACGGAATAGTTTCTAACTTCTTTATCGAGGGGTTAATCGGTATTTTCGGACCGTTTGCTCTGTGGATAGGAGGCGCTCTTCTACTGGGTAGAATCGGCGCTAAAGGTCCGCAAATTATGCAAGTGATTTTTGGGAAATCTGCAATTCTAAAAGATGTAAAGAGAGGACTCAAAGGCTCTGGTTCTGCTGAATCTGTTAATAGATTAGCAGTGATTATGTTGCTTACTTTATCGATTGTTACTCTTGCTGCAGTTCAAGGATATACGGGAACTATTGTCGATGAGAAAACAGTTGATGCTACCGTAGGTTCAGATTTACAAATTCAAATGGAGGAAAATGTAAACGAGTCCGAACTCGTTAGTATTGTAAAAGAATACGCGGATGCTGATGTCAAACCGATTGCAACGAGCGTACCTCAACTTGCATTGATGGATGCTCAAGGTGGCGAGGGTCTGCAGACCTTTGTGTTGTTTGAAGACAGCGATGAGGTATTGGAATGGAGTGAGCAAGCACTTCCAGGAGATGATATTTCAGCAGCATTAGCGGCCTACCAAAATGGAGGATTTTCAGCTGGTCCTGATGCTGCTTATTCACTTGATTTACCTGGTTCAGATAGAGGAGGAGATGAAAACCGCCTGGATGACCAATTGTTGAAGAGAACTGATGCCAAATCAGAAGTCGTTACTTTGGCCTGGGAAAAGATCGAGTTCAATTTCACCACAGGAGGAGCGGGTGAAGATGACCCCAACGCCTTGTTCTTTGCATACACAGAATTGATGGAAGGAGATTGGTCTGGCTTAAGTTTAGTTAACCAGAACATGAACGAGAGAGATTTGGGTAGAGTTGATCTGTCTGAAACGAATCTCTCAGGTGCAGACATGTCCAATGTTAACCTTAGCGAATCGATACTGTTCGATACCGATTTGTCAAATGCAGATTTGACAGGGGCTAATCTTGAAAATACAATCATCGTTAATTTCGCTGGAGGCTCAATTGAAGGAGCAGATTTGAGCGATGCAAATTTGAATGGATTATTCGGATTAGTTGATCTATCAGGTGCAACCTTGTCAAACACTACATGTCCGGATGGAAGCAATAGTGACGACACATCGTGTGCTTCTGGAGCTTCAGTGTTCCCTACCCCATTAGCAGCCCCTCTATTCCTTGCAGATACAACAGTTCAATTGGAGATAACCAAATACAGTACTGAAATGTATTACATGGGTGTACACGAATATTTGCCTGGAGTAACTTCTACAGTCATTGAATCTACTTTGATTATTGGAGAAGACAAGTGGCGCTCATTAATCGGTAATGATGCTGCAGATAATTACACATCAACAACTTGGATTGTTAAGGTGGATGGAGTAACTGGTGACGACTTAGAATCGCTTGCTTCACAGTTAGAAGCGGATTCACGAGTTTCTGAAACCATGGACTGGTCGAGTAAACACAAGGAAGTAGAACGCAATGGAGGATTGATTTTCGGTACTCCAGGTCTTCTTTCGCTACAATTCGTAGTCGCTAGCGTTGCTGCGGTTGCATCTAGTTTCGTATTCCTGTCTTTAGTTCTGAATCAAAGGCAGAAAGAACTAGCAGTATTGCAGGCTATTGGAGCATCTCCAAATCAGATCATTAGACTTGTATTATTCGAAATTCTATCTATTGTCATCGTATCGATGGCACTTGGTGTTGTTCTGGGAGTAGCGCTTGCGTTATCGTTCAACGGATTCTTCGATATCTTCGGATTTATTTTCCAAATATTTGGTGGTTCGAGTACGGTGATAGATAGAACTCTAGTTTATCCGTGGACTCAGATTATACTGGTATCATTAGCAGTGTTCGCTGCAGTTGTTGTAGCATTGCTAGTCACAACACGTAAAGCGCTGAAGTCTGACTTGGCTAGCGTTCTGAAGGGGGAGTAATAATGGCTGATACGATTTTACACGCAGATGGTCTGTATCATGTTTATGAATCAAAGGCTGAAGATGGCAACGTCGTTGCATTGAGGGGCCTTCACATCGATATGAAGGAAGGGGAAGCAATAGCGGTTGTAGGGCCTTCAGGCTCAGGCAAATCCACTTTGATGAAATGCCTTGGTGGTCTAATGAAACCTAGTGCAGGCTCGGTTAGTTTAGCGGGCAAGAATATGACAAGATTGACAGGACAAGAGTTGGTTGAACTACGGCAAAAGACAGTCGCATTCATTTTCCAAGAAGGAAATTTGTTACCTGATTTGAACGCTCGTGACAATGTAGCACAACCGCTTCGTCATCAAGGTGTTTCGTCAAAGAAAGCGTTGAGTATAGCTGATGCTATGTTAACAAAATTAGGGATGGGTCACCGCAGGAATGCATTGCCTTCAATGCTAAGTGGCGGCGAGCAGCAACGTGTTGCTATTGCCCGCGCATTAATCACACAACCTAGATTGATATTAGCCGATGAGCCTACGGGCGCACTCGACCCTGTAACTAGCAGAGAAGTTCTTGCATTGTTCAAAGACTTGCACGAAAATGATGGAGTATCATTCCTACTCGTAACTCACTCCAAAGAAGTTGCAGCCTTCGCTAATCGTTCACTTGAACTCAGAGATGGTAGATTCGTTGCAGAGCATGGAGAATCGGTTGACGTAGAGAACCTTACTAAAGACCGAGAGTTGATTATCGATGAAACAGGTACCGTAACCTTACCTCCAGATTTGCTTGTCAGACTTGGTGGCGCTGGGCGGTATACCGTTGGAAATATCAACAGCGGTTATATTTCTCTTCAAGGTGAATCTGTAGAATCGATGGGCAAGATGGTCTTGGCAGCCATATGTCCAGCATGTAAGTATGATTATGGCGACAGCGATGACCAATTGTGTCCAGCATGTGGCTCTTCCAGGCCTATGGTGGAGGCGAAAGAATGAGTCTGTTCAAAATCTCAGGAATTCTTGAAACAATGTCCACAATATCGCTATTCTTCATAGCGATGCCTCTGAAGTATATTGGAGGAAATGAAATTCTTGTCAAGGTTATAGGCCCGATTCATGGATTTTTGTTCATTCTTTATTGCGCACTAGTTTGGTGGGAGCAGCACAAAGGTAGGATGAATTCTAGTCTTGCCATCAAAGGAATGTTGGCAGCGATTCCTCCTGGTGGACCAATATGGTTTGACAGGAAATACTTGAGTGAAAAACCACCCGCTGAATAACCATTCAGTATAGGCGGTAAAACAAACTAATAGTTCCCTAAACGGGAACCATGGCCAGCGTGTGGGTTGTGGATTCTAATTGCTTCATCCACGTTGGCTCAATGGCGCCTAATGGCTTTCTAACCGATCTAAAGAAAATTCTAGAATCTGAGGATTCCACTTTGTATGTTACTCCTGGAGTTCACGGAGAAATCAAAACTGTTCGATTCCAAAGGTGGCCAGGTCAGCCTAATCTATTGGAAGAAATTCGAGATTTGGTAATCACAGTTACAATCGATGAGGCTGAAGTAAAAGCATTAGCACAACAGATTGGAGAGAAAGCATCTCCACAAGACGTCGACTTATCATTGATGATTTTAGGCTCTAAACTTGCACATGAGGGCCACAAAGTAACCCTTGTTTCAGACGATTTCAAAATGACTACAACAGGAGAAAAAGTGAATTTAAATTTCGAGACCTGCCCTCCTTCGACATTCTTGCAAAGGCTTGCAGACTCTGGAGATGCAGGTCAAAGAACTAGGATGCGAAGTTTATCGCGAAGGGTTAGAGCAGCCGAAATGAGATACGCAATTAGTCGAGCAGGTCAATATGATATTCAAGCAAAATTAACTTGGATGGTAGACTCCTTACTCTCATCAAGAATCGCACTTGCAGAAGATGTTGAGGATACATCGGAGCCAGATGAAAGTAAGTTAATCGCAGGGCTAATTCGTTCAATCCGAGGGGAGCGAGTGAAGAAATCAACTCTAAACAAACTGGGTTCTTTACCAGAAATTTGTGCCCCGGTTTCTAAGTTAGATGAGCATCTGTCTAACCTTTCTTCAGATGGAAGTTCTGATGATATCAAAACTGCATATGATTCAACCATTGAATTGATGAGCGAGGTTTTGGAGACCACAGGGATTGGTCTTGCACCTTTGGATGAGGAATTAGCAGAGTTAGCTCACAGGGCCATGTCAGGAAATTTGTATCGCATGGAATCAGCGTTGGGGATATTAGCAAAAATGTCAGGCAATCTCAAATTATCTAGACTGCATCTTTCTAGAGCGTTATCAATCGCCACATTGATCGATGATATTGGTGCAGAGATGCGAGCGATGCATCAGTTGGGATTACTAGCCTTGGGTGCGAAGAATTGGAATCGTGCTGCGATGTTGTTTGAGACAGCAGATAGGCAATCACAGATTATCGGAGCCAATCGATTAGGCCATCTTGTCTTGGCAGGTATCTCTAGGCATATCGATGGTGATGAAGAGTTAGCAAAAGCCCATATCAACTCTGCTCGTTCTATTGTTTCAGATGACAAATCAGAAGCAACGGATATTCTAACGAGTACTGGAAATTCATTACTTGCTATCGATTGCCCTGGACTAGCAATCGAGTTACTTGATGAAGCGATGGAATGTGCGATTGAAGAAGGCCGTAATGATAAGTTAGAGATGTTAGCAGAAATGCTATTGCTAGCAAATACAGCAATGAGCGAGAAAGAACAAATTCAGTATAAGGGATTGAGGGCTCTTATCGATCGATTAAACGCATTGTCAGATGATGCATCAAAAGAATTCAAAACTCAAATTTCACAAATCGACAAGAAGGCTGAACAACTTTCCAAACCTCTAGACCAGACATGGAATGAATGGCAATCTGCTACAAAACTGATTCCAAAGGATTCACAATTGACGATTGTTAGAATTGATGAAGATGAAAGTGGAAGAGTGCTGTTGGTTTCCCACCATTCAGAAATTGGTGCAATAGGACTTTGGTTACCTGAGGGAGGTGTTGAAGCAGCGCCTGGAAGCACGATTGAAATTCATGAATCTAGAATCAAGGTCGCACCACCAACCGATGTTCTGAGAGATATTCACAACATTCGAGGAATTGTAGCAGTTGAGAATCCTGAAGCGATTTCATTCATCGCCAAAACCGATGAGATAATTGAAGAAGAATTATGACTCTGCAACCAGTTTTTCTTCTTGTTTAAGTTTGAAAGAAGCAGGGCAGGTATTGACTCCAAATACCTTGTAGAACGGACACCAGCCGAAAACTGAAGTTGTGACGCTCCATACTCCGAAAACCAAGAAGATAAATTCCCAAGTTGAATTTGCGATGTAGTCAAAAAGGACTACTCCGAGGCCAGCAAATAACCTCAGAACTCTATCAAACAACCCGATATTCACAGAAAATCACTTCTCAATTTGTAATAAATCAAAACTCATTACTTATCAATAACTGTTCTAATCCTAAAGTAGATGCTCAAGAATTGAATTCGAACAGTAGTATAAATACAAACAAGAAAACGTTGTCTCATGAAGTCTTACCTAATCATTGGCGGTAGTAGTGATATTGCTAAAGTTACAGCAAAGAAATTACTAGAAAATCAAGCATCTGTAACCTGCCTAGTTCGTGACACATCACGAGTTGAAGATCTCGAAGCCTTAGGTGTTACAATCGTTCAAGGTGACGCCTTGGACCAAGAGTCAATTTCTGAAGCGATAACCAAGGCTTCCGAGTTAGGGGGAGGCCAAATTTCTGGTGTTGCACATTTGGTAGGTTCAATCACCATCAGGCCACCTCATGCTTTGAGTTTAGAAGCATTCAATGAGGTTATCACAACAAACCTTAGCAGTGCTTTCTTGACACTATCTACTTGTGGAAAGGCGATGCTGAAAATGGGCGGTGGTAGAATGGTTTTCACTTCCAGTGTTGCAGGTAGCCTTGGTTTAGTCAATCATGAAGCAATAGCTGCCGCAAAAGGTGGAGTAGAGTCGATGGTTAGGTCTGCAGCAGCAACCTATGCAAAGAGAGGAATCCGAGTTAATGCGGTGGCACCTGGTCTAACCGATACTAGGTTGGCAGCAACTATCCTGCGTTCTGATGCAATGAGAGAGGCTTCAGCCCAGATGATTCCATTGAAACGAATCAATGAGGCAGATGAAGTTGCCAGCAGTATCTACTGGTTACTAACCGGTGCTCCAGACAACTTCACTGGCCAAATTCTACATTTAGATGGTGGAATGTCCCAAATTTTAGCGTGAGTGATACTATGGCTTGGCATGTCGCAATTAAGCAATCAAAACTCAAGCCAGGAAAGAAGAAAATGCGAACCGTCGCCAAGAAAATGGTTCTAATCGGGCAAGTAGATGACAGATATTTTGCTACCGAGGCTCTCTGCAGGCATATGCGCTGGCCACTAGCTTATGGAGCCAAGGTTGAGAACGATTGTATCCGATGCCCATTGCATCAAACTACTCACAAAATCGATACTGGAGAATTGGTCGAGTGGTCTCCATTCCCTCTTTTGCCAGCATATGGTAAACTCGTGGGCAAAATGAGCAAGCA
>CEVN01109819.1_pt1 | contig 14857 bp, 17 predicted proteins | sample 427041 | NCBI WGS metagenome assembly CEVN01 (sample SAMEA2623463, study PRJEB7988) | marine metagenome | biome: marine biome (ENVO:00000447); feature: surface water layer (ENVO:00002042); material: "saline water (ENVO:00002010), including plankton (ENVO:xxxxxxxx)" | depth 5 m
GTTTGCGAATTGGGTACCACTTACGATGATTATCTAATGTTTGATTTAAGTGGTAATAAATTATGTCCTCCTTATCCTGATTGTATAACAGCAGATGATTTTTGGAATCAACAAGATGAATCAGAATGCATAGAAATTGGCGATATTAACTCTGATTTAAATGTAAATATAGTAGATATAATTATTTTGATAACATTTATACTTGATTCTACAGATTTAGGTTATCAAACATTTGTAGTTAGTGATATTAATAGTGATGATAATATTGATGTTTTGGATGTAGTAGAAATTGTAAATTTAATTCTAATCTTTTAGTTAATAGGAGTTTAAAAATGGATAAAAAACAAATAATTGAAGTTCTAAGTAGAATTTTTGATCTTGAGTTATCAGGAGTTATAAGGTATACCCATTACTCACTTATGATTTTTGGTCCAAACAGAATACCTTTAATTGATTTTTTTAAAGGTCAAGCAAGTGAGTCTTTAATGCATGCAAATTTAGCAGGTGAGCATATTACTGGCTTAGGCGGTCACCCACCTTTAAATATTAAAGATATTAAAGAAACATTTAAACATGATATAAATGAAATCTTAAAAGAGACTCTCGCTCATGAAAAACAGGCTATTAAAGTTTATTATGAACTTCTTGATTTAGTTCAAGATAAATCAGTTTATTTGGAAGAATATGCAAGAAGTATGATTGGTCAAGAAGAACTTCATGTCCTTGAAGTTGAAAAAATGCTTAAAAACCACTAATTAAATAAATGATTTAATTTCTTTCTTTATAGGAGTTTTATTTATAAATTGAGAACCATTCTCAATTAAAAAAAAGGTATATCTGATGGCAGAATTAATTATAATGTTCAGAGAAGTTTTAGAGGCTTCATTAATTATTGGAATTCTCTATACTTATTTAAAAAAATCTGGTAATGATAGCGTTTTAAAAATGTTATGGGGAGGAGTTTTTAGTGCTATTGTCTTAAGCATTTTAGCATCTATTTTATTCCAATTAATAGCTGGTGGGTTTGAAGGTTCTGCTTCAAAAATATTTGAAGGTATTGTAATGATAATTGCCTCTATAGTCCTAACTACTATGATAATATGGATGGCCCAAAATAAAAATATTTCTGAAGATCTCAAAAAACAGGCAGAAAAGTCATTAACTACTGGATTTAAATATGGTATTTTTACTTTAGCATTTGTGGCAGTTTTTAGAGAGGGTGTTGAAATAATTTTATTTTTATATGCAATTGGAATAAAAGATGGAATTTCTATTTTTCCATCAATAATTGGAACTTTATTAGGTTTATTTGCTGGTTATGCAATTTTCATTCAAGGAGTAAAAATTCCATTAAAACAATTTTTTAATGTAACTTCAGTTTTCTTGATATTTGTTGCAGCTGGTATGCTAACCTATGGTGTACATGAATTAGAATCTGGTGGTCTAATACCATATTTTAGTGGAACTACAGAAATTAAAGAAAATAAAATTATTGCTCAAAGAATAAATGGTGAATCAAAAGAATTTATTATTGATACTAATGAACAAAAAGAAATAAAAGAAATAAAAAGTAAAGCTTCAAAATGGGCTTCAAGAATTTGGAATATAAATCCAAGTACTATTAAATATTCAGAGTATGTAAATGAAAAAGATTGTCCTCATCAGTGGAAGAATGGAGAATGTTTTCAATATCCATCAATGCATGATAAAGGTTCAATCGGCGGATTAATGAAAGGATTTTTTGGTTATAACGGTGATCCTAGTCTTGTAGAATTCATAACATGGCTAATATCGGTTATAGGACTTAATTATCTTTACCAAAAAATTGGAAGAAGAAAGGTTTAAAAAATGATAAAAATATTTTTAGTAATCATCTTATTTAATTTTATGAATTTTTCACAAGAACTTGTAATAGGTGAAAAAAGGGTTGAACCAGGTGTTATATTTATTTTTGAGGGTGCAGTTAAAGATCATGTTATGCCTCTAGAATTACATTTACCAGAGAATCAAACTCATGTTCATATTGAAGCTAGAGTTAATTGGGATGAAATAAATATTCCAGAAGGAACACCTAAAGGGGGATTTGTTCCATATTTAAATATAAATGCCATAGTAAAAAATCAAAAAACTGGTTTGCAAACATTTGTTGATTTGTTACCACATATCAATTTAGTTGATAATTTTCATTATGCAAGAAATATAACTTTACCTGGAGATATAGATGATTTATATACAGTTATTTTTAATGTTATATCACCATCACAAAGAGATGTAGCTTTACATAATGATTGGCTAATAAATTACGGAGATGAAGTTTTTACAAGTGAAAGTTTTAAATATAAAGATGTTTATTTTGGTGATATTTGTCGAGCCACAAGAAAATAAAGAGCTAGTTTAAAAGAAACAAAAAAACCTCATTATTTTTAATGAGGTTTTTTTTAATCTTAAACGCTTTTTGTTTAATTAATCATTTAAATTCCAATTCATTATTCCAGAAATTCCAGGCATTAGCCAAAGGATAAAAGGTAAAATTGCTTCTGGCATCGCAGCAACGGGAATACCTACAAGATTAAGTTCCATCATCCATGAGATTACAAAAAAGATGAAAAAAGGAACACATAAAACTGCAGCTAGTCTTGCCTGATTTTGACCAGAGGTCATCATAGCAACATAAAATAAGTATATTGACATACATCCAAAAATTAAGAAAATAGCTAAATTTTCAGTGTTAAATGCATTAATATCAGTAACATCAGTAGTTAATTGCTGGTAGTTAACTATAATTCCCATCACTGTATGTACTACAGCAAGAATAAGTAACCATATTTTAGTATTAAATATTTTGTTCATAGTTTTAGTTCTCCAGATTTATTTTTTTAAGAAAAATTAATTCATACAAACAAACAAATAGCATAACATAAAAGCATAGATACATTAATGAAGATGATAAGATTATAATATAGCTAAAATCAGTATTAACAAATCTTATAATAAAAAAACCTCCAAATGTAATTATGATTGATATAAAAGGTTCAATAATTAAAAATGATTTCCAGAAACCTTTAATTAATGAATTAAAAGTAAATATAATTCCCATTGTTAAAAACATAAAAGCAAACATTGTAATATGATCGTGTGTATGTGAAACCAAATCAAGTAATGTTTTAGCTAATTTAGGGTTCCATTGATCATCGTTACCTAGATATTGTTCTGTCATCCCTGAAGGTGAAAACTCAGAATTAATATATACATATAAGATTCCCATACTAAAACCTATCGCAAGAGTGATTAAGTATGATATTAATAAGTATTTATAATTTTTGTCTAGATTTTTAAGCTTCATTCTTAAACATTATTTTTCTATTACATAAGGTAATAATAATGATAATTTACTAATTCCTTTAGTAAAACTTTTAACAGAAAGAGTAGCACCAGATATACCACTAATTTCATTCCCATAAATATAAAGAGAGTCCTTTTTCATTCCAGTAAATTGAGAAAGCCAGTTTCTTCCACTTATTTCTCCACCATAAGCCTCTCTATATTTAATTATAGAAGAATGAATAACTTCTTGATTTTCATTAAATATGATTAAGAAAGTAATTGGCATAGTTTTACCAATAGTATTGTCCATTAAAGCATAATGTATTTTACCATTAATATCTATTTTCCAATAATAAATTTGATTTCTGAAAAATTTTTGTTGAACTTGTGTTTGAATTTTATTTTTTAATTTTTCTGGAATTTTAAAAGTATGCTCTGATATATTTATATCAGAATTGTAATAATTTTTTATTACGTTAATAGTCTTTTCTTTAATTTCAGATGAAATTAAAGATGAACATAATGTTAATATGATAATAATTATTTTCATAAAAAAAAATAATGAGCGTGGACTTAACCACGCTCATTTTTTTTGAAGCTAGAAAGAAAGAATTACTTCAAGAGAGAAAAAAGATGTTTATATTAGAATTGAAAATAGAACTTTCTCTCTAATAGCTTCAAATTTAGAACATATAACCTAAACCTACTCTCATCACATCATCATCATCAGCTGTTCCGGTTTCAAATTTAAATGAGATATTATTTGTAGGTTTGTATGTCACTCCAAATAATTTGATATCTCTTGCATCTGCATTATCATCTCTATTATATGAACTCATTCTAGTCCATAGATATAAATTAGTTTCATCACCGCAACCAATCAAAGGTGCGATATCGTAACCTAAATCAAAATAATAACCTGATGATGATTCATATTCATAGATTTCACCAGTATAGTATTCATCACCGGTATCTTCTTCATCATCTGGATCTACCATTACTTGATGTAGATTATCAGTGTAATTAATCATACCATATTCCATTCTAGCATAGAAGTTATTTGCAGAATAAGTAGCATTAAATTCAGTTAAATTTACACCAACAACTTCTCTATTGATTTCATCATTACATGGTTGATCCATTGTTACTCCGCAGTTCATGTCACCTGACATTTCAACGTGTGAAGCAGGAGCATCATTCATTGTCATTGATCCACCTACTTTTAGACCTGTCATTCCTGTCCAAGAACCTTGAATTGTTTTTGTCCAACTACTTGCTTTTGAATAATGACCTTTTTCTCTAGCACTTCTAATACCATTAGAGATATCATCACCATCAAGATCACCTGTAAATGTAACATTCCAGTTAAAATCATCCATAAAAGTACCGTAGAATGCAAAACCATTATCAAACCATGTTGTTGGAATGATATATTTAGCATATTCAGGTCTTTCAACACTCATAAATGTCGGTGGTTCGTGATATTCATTTATTATTCCAGCTGGAACCAATAAAACACCGCCTCTAAAACCCCAAGTACCTGTCCAATAATTTAAGTGAGCTTGTTCCATTGCTAAGTATCCACCCTTATAACCCAGCGCATCAGAAGAACCAACCATGTTATGTTCTACTTCAATTTCTGACATCATTGACCATTCAGGTGTGAATTGATGTTTGTAATAAATTATAAATCTATGGAAATCAAGTTTTCCATCACCATCATTTGCTTCCATATCATAATGCATTTCACCATAACCACCAATACTAGTTGTTGGTTCAAAAAATTCATCTGCAGATATAAAGCAAGTCATTAATGTAATAAGCAATAATTTTTTCATTTATTTCCTTTTTATTTTAATTGAGACTCATTTTCAATAACTTAATTTAAATGAGACTAATTCTCATTTGCAAATAAAATATATCAAATTTTAAAATAAATATTAAATTTAAGGTATGAATAAGTTTCTTATAGTAATTATATTAGTTTTAATTGTATTAATAATAATCTATTATGCAGTTGGTTTTAACGTTGATAATATTTCAGCTGCAGACGTTAAACAAAAAATAAATAACTCAAATTCAAATATTGGAATTATTGATGTTAGAACCAAAAAAGAATATGATTCAGGTCATATTGATAACTGTATATGGATACCTTTATCTGATTTAAATTCTAATATTGATGAAATTAAATCACAAAATTTTGATGAAATATATACAGTATGTTTAAGTGGTGGAAGATCTGCTAAAGCTGTGAATATTTTGAAAAAACATAATATCAAAGCAATTAATATTAGAGGTGGAATGATATCTTGGAATTCGTTAAAATAAAAAGCCCTGTAAACATACAGGGCTTTTTATTTAGTTTGAAAGTTAAAAACTACATTCCTGGTACATCATAGTTTAAAGTAAAGAATAAACCATTTTGAGTCCAATTTTTAACACCATCAGTATTCATTCCATTAACCTCAGCTTCAAGTTCAGTAATTCCAAGTGCATATCCAAAATTTACACCTAATGCATTATTACAAAATGGTAATGTGTAACCTAATCCAAATACTAAACTAAATTCAGGGCCATCTGGAATTTCAGCATCAGCTAAATCAACTGCATCTGCATCACCTTTTTTAATAGAACCACTAAGAGGCATTCCTAAAAGCACTCCTCCATAAATTGATAAATCATCTGAAATGGGATATGGCATCGTTGCCCATAAATCAAGATATCTAAATGATGTACACCAATCATCTCCAGAGGCTGCATCTTCATATGTATAGCTTCTTGCACCTAAGCCACCACCCAAAAATACTGGTAATGGTCCAGCCATTGTTAGATAAGAAACACCTAACATTGGTCCTGATAATGACATTGCAGGATCTAATGCATCAACATCATCTCCAGCAACATTTCCCATTACACCTCCAATATAAACTCCTAAACCAGGTAATTCAATTTCTTCACTAAAAGAAAAAGCGGTTAAAAGAATTAATATAATTGTAACTTTTTTCATCTTTTTTCTCTCCTTTTTGTTTTTTTATTTATAAAAGTTCACTTGCAATTTCAGAAAGCTCTGAACGCTCACCTTTATTTAATGTGATATGTCCAAATATATTTTGACCTTTCATTCTTTCTACAAGATATGTTAACCCGTTCGATTTTATATCTAAATAAGGATGATCAATTTGATTAACATCTCCAGTAAAAATAATTTTTGTATTTTCACCAGCTCTTGTTATAACGGTTTTAATTTCATGAGGCGTTAAATTTTGGGCTTCATCTACTATAATCGTTACACCATGTAAACTTCTTCCCCTAATGTATGCTAAAGGAATAACTTCTATTTTTTTCTCATTTAAAAGACGTTCAAAATTTTCAATTTTCTTCTTGTCTTTCAAATTATGTTTAATAACATTCAAATTATCATAAAGCGGTTGCATATAAGGTTTAATTTTGTCATCAATATCTCCAGGTAAAAACCCAATATCTTTGTTGCTTAAAGGAATGATAGGGCGAGCAATATATATTTTTCTGTAATGTCTTTTATTTTCTAAAGCAGTGGCAAGTGCAAGTAAAGTTTTGCCTGTACCTGCTTTTCCCATAATAGATGTAAGAGCTAAATCTTTATTTAATAATAGATTTATAGCTAAAATTTGTTCTGCGTTTCTAGCTGTAATTCCAAAAGCATCTTTTTTATTAATTAGTTCGTATTTTTTTTTATTTTGATTAAAATTAATTAATGCTGATGCTGACCCATTCTTTAAAACAAATTGTTCGTTTGGTATGGGATTTTTAATAAAAGTATTCATTGATTCTAATGATATTTTTTTTGAATTGTATAAATTTGAAATAATCTCAGAATCAACTTCGCTTATTGTTCGACATCCGCTAAAAATTTTTTCTGGATCATTAATAAGTTGGTCATGTGTATAATTTTCTGATTCTAATCCAATAACTCTAGCTTTTAATCTTAGAGCGCTATCTTTTGATACTATAATTGTTTCAAATTTTGATTTTTTCTTAATTGTATAAGCGCAACTTATAATTCGATGATCAGGCGTATCTTCAGTAAAAAATTCTTTAACTCTCTTTTCCCATTTATGATTAAGTGATAAAGTTAGCGTTCCTTTGTTTTTGCCTAGAGAAGCTGTATTTGCACTTAGAGAATTATTAATTAAAAGATCATCAACTTGAGCAAGAAATCTTCTTGCATTATAATTAATCTCTCTATTACCTGATTTAAAATTATCTAATTCTTCTAAAACTGTATTTGGAATGACAATATCATTTTCCTCAAAATTCTGCAAACAAGTATAATCATGAAGAATAACGTTAGTATCAAGAATGAATATTTTTTTCAATTTATAACTTTGTAAATTTGATATTAAAAAGATGTTTTAATTTAAAAATGTACCATTTGAATTTAATGAGTTTAAAAATTTAAAAAAATAATTATAGTTAATTTTTATAATTTTATTTTTAATTAAATTAACATATGAATATTAAAACTAAATTGTTTACAATATTTTTTTCATTATTATTTTGTCAAAACTTTACGCCTGCAAATAATTCTATCTTAAATCATACACAGGTATATTTTAATTGGCCACAAATACCTAATTCAAGTTATTATTCAATTCAAATTAATAATGAAAATCATAACATAAGTCTCAATACAGATAAAAATTCAATTATAATAGATAATTTAAAGTGGGGCAAGAACTACACTTGGAAAGTTAATGGTTATAATCAAGAAGGAATTGAAATTTATACGTTTAATGATAATTTATTTACTATTAATCCATTGCCAATTGATTACCCTGCAAATGTCAATATTTTAATAATAGACAGCTCTCAATATCAGCAAGGAATAAATATTTTGGATTATGAAAGTATAGGTTTTTCCGTGGGCTTGGATAAATATGCTAATCCAATATGGTATGCAGATAAGAGTAACTTTGAAGGACGAATTTGGGCAACTCAATTTGTAAATAACGGGAACATTGTTGGTTTTGGACCTGGTAGTGGATATGAATTTGATTTAAGCAGCAATATCATTTTTGAAACTCCATCTGAATATGATATTCATCACCATTTTTATAAGCCAAATAATAGCTCGTACTTTATGCTAGATGGCCACATACAATTTCTTCCTTGCCCAGATGAATGTCCTGATAATCTCCCTAATACCATCCCTTGGTTAGGTGATAAAATTATTGAGCTAGATACTAATGGAGACTTGATTTGGGAATGGAATACTTTTGATTACTTTTCATTAAATGAATATAATCCTTTTTGGGTAGAAAATTATGTAAATCAGTGGAATTTTGGGGGATCACCACATTTTGATTGGACACATTCAAATTCAGTTTTTTTTGATCATAATATAAATAGAGTTTATTTGTCATCAAGAAATATTAATAGGATAACAGCAATTGATTATTTTACAAAGGAAATAATTTGGTCCATGGGAGATGCAAGTTTTATGGATAATCAATTTTTTGATAATGATTTTGGTTTCTCAGGCCAGCATTCAGCTCAAATTACAGAACAGGGTAATTTGATTTTGTTTGATAATGGAAGAGATAGTGACCCAAGATTATCTAGATGTATAGAAATAAATATTAGCGATGATGAAAACCCTCAATTGATATGGGAATACACTCTGCCTGATACTATGTTGACTCTGTCAAGAGGTGAATGTGATCGACTAATAAATGGTAATACATTAATTACGGCTGGTAGGTCAGGAAATATTATAGAGATAAATAATCAAAATGATATTGTATGGCACTTAAATGTTAGAGAATCTAATGGTTTTGAAGTACCTATTTATAGAACTGAAAGAATTCCAAATTTATTTCCAAATATCTTTTCTATTGAGATAGATAATTTGTCAGGCATTCCAGAAGATTATTTTATTTTAAATTCATCAGAATTTATAAATTTGAATATTTCTAATGATGGCTGGGCAAACCAGGCATATGATTATAGGTTAATAGATAGTAATAATTATGTGCTTTTTGAATCTACTATTGATATAGAAAGTTATAATCAGGCTGATATTAATATAATTTTACCTGACAACTTTAATTCATATACTTTGCTAGTTAAATCAGTTAGCCAACCATCAAACACCAAGTATATTGAGTTTAATATAAGATTATTAGGTGATATAAATGATGATGATATTTTAAATATTTTAGATATTATTGAATTAATACAAATTATATTAACTGATCAAAGCTTTATAATTCAAGGTGATATAAATTTTGATGGAGGCAACAATATTTTGGATATCATAGATTTAATTTCTCTAATCATTTAAATTGTTTTAATCATTTAGATTTAATAAGTTATAATAATATTTTATTTAATTGAGGAGAATGATAATGGAAATGAAAGATAAACTAAATTTTGCATGGAAGTTTCTTTTTTTAGCAGTTTTTACATATGGAGTTTTAAGTTTAACATGTTGTTCAAAAGATTGTAATACAACTTCATGCTGTAAAACTGATACGCAATGTTCAAAAACTATTTCTGAAGATAAAGCTTGCGATAAAAGTAAAAAATAAAAAAGGTTTGGAATATACATATATAGATGTAAATTCCCCCGTTGTATAATCGAAATAGAAAGGAAACAACGTATGAGCGATGCACTAAAAGGTACAGTTAAATGGTTTAACGATCAAAAGGGCTTTGGTTTTATTGAGCCTGCAGAAGGTGGTAAAGACCTTTTCGTACACATGAGTAGCATACTAATGGACGGTTTCAAAACTTTAAAAGACGGCCAAGCTGTTGAATATGAAGTTGGTGAAAGTGATAGAGGTCCAGTAGCAAAAAACGTAGTACCAAAGTAATACAAATTAATTAAAATCTTCGAAATTTTTCTTCATTTATATTAAATCCTGTATATACATTACTAAAATTAGTTATATTATCGTATAATTAATTAGGGTAATTAGTATGCATTATGCAGGTTTTGCAGGAGGATGGGAATGGGTAATAATATTGCTAGCCGTCCTCATTCTTTTTGGAGCTAAAAGAATTCCTGAATTCGCTAAAGGTTTAGGGAAAGGCGTCAAAGAATTTAAAAAAGCAAAAAATGATATTGAAAAATCACTTGACGATAAGTAATTTCTTTTAGTTATCTAATATATCATTCCATGAATTAACTAAATCATTGATTGTATCTTCAAATTTTGTATTTCCAATAATTTTAATATTTTCAATTTTGTCACCTTGTACGATGTTATTGACAACCTCTTGATCACCTTTTTCAAGTACTTCACCAAAAACTGTATGATTATTATCTAGCCATGGAGTTTCAATATGTGTTATAAAAAATTGACTACCATTTGTTCCGGGTCCAGCATTTGCCATGGATAATATACCTGGTTTATCATGTTTTAAATCAGGATGAAATTCATCCTGAAAATTATAGCCAGGACCTCCCATTCCAGTACCATTTGGACAACCTCCTTGAATCATGAAGTTATCTATAACTCTATGAAACAGCAAATTATCATAATATCCTCTATTTGATAAATTAATAAAATTTGCAACTGTAATAGGGGTTTGGTTAAAAAATAATTTTAATTTTATTATACCTTTATTGGTTTTAATATGTGCTTCCATTTTTACCTCTTTAATTATTCATTATATTATTGCTTCGCTATTCATATTTTGTGTAGTTTATACCTTTGAAGGATTGTGTCAATAATTAAAATTAAGTGTTATCTTATCCTAATAACAAAACATTTTTTTTAAAAAAAATAAATAAAATATGAGTAAAGATTCGCAATCAGATTTTGAGTTACTTCAGATTATGAAAGATCAATTTGAAGATGAAGGTGATAATCATGTATCAAGTAATATTGATACACCCCTTAGGGATGATGCATTTGATTTAAGTGATAATCAAAAAATTAAAAAAATTGAAAAATATTTTCAAAAAATTATGATTACCTTAGGTTTAGATTTATCTGATGATAGTCTTAAAGGCACACCTCACAGGGTAGCTAAGATGTATGTTAAGGAAATGTGTTCTGGTTTAAATTTAAGTAATAAACCATCAATATCTTTATTTGAAAATCAGTATGATTACAATAAAATGATTGTTGAAAAAAATATTAATTTTTATTCAAATTGTGAGCATCATTTTTTACCAATTATTGGCAAAGCTCACATTGCATATATTTCATCTGGCAAAGTTATTGGTTTGTCTAAAATGCATCGAATTGTAAATTATTTTGCTAAAAGACCACAAGTCCAAGAAAGAATGACAGTTCAAATTTTTAATGAACTTAAACAGGCATTGCAAACCAAAAGTGTTGCATTGTTAATTGATGCTGACCATTTATGTGTTGCATCAAGAGGAATTAAAGATGTAACTAGTAGTACAATTACCTTTGAAAAGGGTGGTGATTTTGATAATCATGAAACGTGGACTGAATTTTTATCATTAATTAATGTTAAATTAAAATAAAAATTGAAAGGCAAGATATAAATGCCTAAACTGTATATACATAACACTCTATCACGAAAAAAAGAAGAATTCATTCCTGTAGATAAAAATCATATAAGAATGTATACCTGTGGACCTACTGTTTATAATTATGCTCATATTGGTAATGCTCGTCCTGCTGTTGTGAGTGATGTACTTGTAAGAGTTTTAAAACAATTATATAAAAAGGTAACTTTTGTATCAAATATTACAGATATTGATGATAAGATAATTAAAGCTTCACAAGAATCTGATGTTTCTATTGATGAAATTACAAAAAAATATAAAAAAATTTATAATGATGACATGCATTCTTTAGGTGTTATACCACCTGATATTCAACCTCATGCAACAGATTATATTGATGAAATGATAGAGTTAGTTCAAAGTATGATTGATAATGATACTGCTTATGAATCTGAATCTCATGTACTTTTTGATGTAACAAAATATAAAGCCTATGGAAAACTTTCTGGAAGAGATATTGATGATCAATTAGCAGGAAGTAGAGTAGAGGTGGCATCATATAAAAGAAATCCAGGTGATTTTGTTCTTTGGAAACCAAGTACAGATGATCAACCAGGATGGAATTCACCGTGGGGTTTTGGTAGGCCAGGATGGCATTTAGAATGCTCAACTATGTCTGAGCAAACTTTGGGGTTACCATTTGATATTCATGGAGGTGGTATGGATTTAACATTTCCTCATCATGAAAATGAGATTGCTCAAAGTTGTGGTGCACACCATGAAAATCATGATCCCCAAGTTTTTGTTAAATATTGGATTCATAATGCAATGTTAAATATAAATGGAGAAAAAATGTCTAAGTCTCTTGGTAATATTTTTTATATAAGAGATTATTTAGAAAAATTTGACGGTGAAATTTTAAGATTAGCACTATTATCTGGGCACTATAGACAATCAATCAACTGGACAGATGATACTATAAATCAATCTAAATCAACTTTAGACAAGTTTTATAGAATTCTAAACAAAGTGATTGATATTGAAATTAAAGATGAAGATTTAGATAAATGTCCAGATTCCGTACTTGAAGCCTTTTGTGATGATTTAAATACATCGAAAGCAATTGCAGAATTAAATGATATAGCAAAAAAATTATCTAAAGCAGAAACAAACGATGATAAAATAAAATTTAAGATACAATTTTTATCTGCTGCAAAAATATTTGGTATATTAAATCATAATCCTGCTAAATGGTTAGGTATAGGTTTAGCTAGTGAAAGTCTTGCTCAAGATAATATTGAACAGTTAATTGAAGAAAGAAATCAGGCAAGAAAATCCAAAGATTTTGAAAAGGCTGATCAAATTAGAAATCAATTATCATCAATGAATATAGAAATTGAAGATACACCTGATGGCACAATATGGAGAACTAAATAATATGTCTAATAAAAATATAGTTATTACTTTACCAGATGGAACTTCAATTGATAAGCCTGCAGGTATTACAGGCCTTGAGATTGCAGAGGGTATATCAATGGGTTTAGCAAAACAATCTATTTTAATAGAAGTAAATGGTCAGTTAAGAGATTTATCCTATCAAATTTTTGAAGATTCTAATATTAATATATTAAAAAAAGACGCAGATGTAGCCTTAGAAACAATTAGGCATGATTGTGCACATATTATGGCAGAAGCAGTTCAAGATTTATTTCCTGGAACTCAGGTAACAATTGGTCCTGCTATAGATAATGGTTTTTATTATGATTTCGCATTTAAGAAACCATTTGTTTCAGATGATATTAATAAAATTGAAAAAAGAATGATAGAAATTATAGAAAAAGATACACCATTTATTAGAGAAGTATGGGATAGGGATGAAGCTATTACATATTTTGAAAAAGCTGGTGAATTATACAAAAGTCAAATTATCAAAGATTTACCAGAGGATGAGCAAATTTCCATATATAAACAAGGTGATTGGTTAGATTTATGTAGAGGTCCACATTTACCAAGTACTAAGCATATTGGAACTTCATTCAAATTAATGAAAGTTGCAGGCGCATATTGGCGTGGCGATGAAAACAATGAAATGCTTACAAGAATTTATGGTACTGCTTGGAGAACTGACAAAGAGCTAAAAACTTATTTAAATATGCTTAAAGAGGCTGAAAAAAGAGATCATAGAAAAATTGGTAAAGAAATGAAATTATTTACGTTTGATGACGAAGTTGGTCCAGGTTTACCTCTTTGGTTGCCAAATGGTTCTATATTGATTGAAGAATTAGAAAAATTAGCAAAAGAAACTGAAGATTTAGCAGGTTATGATAGAGTTAAAACACCTCATATTACAAAAGGCACTTTATATGAAAAATCAGGTCATTTATCTCATTATGAAGATAGTATGTTTCCAGCAATGGATATAGATGGTAATAAATATTATTTAAAGCCAATGAATTGTCCTCATCATCATAAAATTTATGCTAGCTCTCCAAGAACCTATAAAGAATTACCGCTAAGACTATGTGAATATGGTACGTGTTATAGGTATGAAAAATCTGGACAATTATTTGGTTTAATGAGAGTAAGAAGTATGCAAATGAATGATGCGCATATCTATTGTACAGAATCACAGTTCAAAGAAGAATTTTTAGCTGTTTGTAAAATGTATTTAAAATATTTTGAAATCTTTGGAATTGAAAAATATGAAATGCGATTAAGTCTTCATGATCCAAATAAGCTTGGCGAAAAGTATGTTGATGAGCCAGAGCTATGGATAAAAACTGAAAATCTAGTTAGAGAATCATTAATTGATGGCAAATTAAATTTTATTGAAATTCCTGGCGAAGCAGCTTTTTATGGTCCAAAAATAGATGTTCAAGTTTGGAGTGCAATTGGAAGAGAGTTTACCCTCGCTACAAATCAAGTCGATTTTGCTGTACCATCAAGATTTGGATTAACTTATATTGATAAAGATAATAAAGAACATACACCACTATGTATTCATAGAGCTCCATTAGGTACTCATGAAAGATTTATTGGTTTTTTAATTGAACATTATGCAGG
>CEVN01016673.1_pt1 | contig 14810 bp, 6 predicted proteins | sample 427041 | NCBI WGS metagenome assembly CEVN01 (sample SAMEA2623463, study PRJEB7988) | marine metagenome | biome: marine biome (ENVO:00000447); feature: surface water layer (ENVO:00002042); material: "saline water (ENVO:00002010), including plankton (ENVO:xxxxxxxx)" | depth 5 m
AAATGATTGGACTGTACCTGATGAGGCTGACAATGGTCTCTTGCACGAACCAAGCGTAATTGCCATGGCAAAGACTTCTGCCCCCAATACAGCTGGTAGCCAGTTTTACATTGTCCCTTCTGATAGTACACCAAGTCACCTTGACGGTGTTCACACGGTATTCGGAATGGTGACTTCGGGAATGAATCACGTTGATGCAATTAGCGAAGTATCAACTGGTAGCAACGACAAGCCGGTTGAGGATGTTCGATTAATTCAGGCCTACAGAAATTGAGATTACCACAACCTCGGCCATCGGATGGAATATACTTCCAATAGTCACATTGATGGAGGGTTCCCTAACCCACTAAATTAAGAGGTGTTGGGATGGAGGATTCAGAAGGCTTTGATTCACTGAGCTCATTTAGCAGATCTGACGGTACTGACGCCTCCTTCCACTCACTTTCGCATCTGCAAGAATTAGGCCTATGTGACCTTGATTCTCTTCCCTTTACAATTCGATTATTGTTGGAAGCCGCGTTGCGAAAGTGCGATGGTTTCCTCATTACTCGTGAAGATGTTGAACGCATCGCATCTTGGTCACCTACAATGACTCCTGAAGAAATCCCATTCTCACCAAGTCGGGTGATTTTACAGGACTTCACAGGAGTGCCTGCTGTTGTTGATATTGCAGCCCTAAGGGACGCAATGGTAGAGTTGGGTGGAGATCCTGAGAAAGTAAATCCACAAGTCCCAGTCGATTTGGTAATCGATCATTCCGTTCAGGTTGATGTATCCGGGTTATTCTCAGATGCAAGAGAGAGAAATTTGGAGATTGAATACCGACGAAATATGGAGCGCTATGAATTCCTTAAATGGGGTCAGCAAAGTTTGGACAATTTCCGTGCAGTACCTCCCGGAAGGGGGATTGTTCACCAGGTAAATCTAGAGTGGATTGCTAGCGTGGCTAGAGATGAAAATGGTGTTTGGTTACCCGACACTCTAGTTGGTACTGATAGTCACACAACTATGATCAACGGACTCGGAGTTTTAGGTTGGGGAGTCGGTGGAATTGAGGCTGAGGCGGTAATGCTAGGTCAGCCGATTTACATGCTTCTTCCCGAAGTTTGTGGTTTTGAGTTAACAGGCTCTCTCAGACCTGGAGTCACAGCCACCGATATGACACTCAGAATAGTGGAGATGTTGAGGGCTCATGGTGTGGTTGGTAAGTTTGTAGAATTCCATGGTTCTGGGCTCGCAAACCTAAGTCTTCCCGACAGGGCAACAATTGCCAACATGGCTCCTGAATACGGAGCAACATGTGGATTCTTTCCAGTCGATGAAACCACGTTAGATTACATGCGACTTTCAGGTAGGGAAGAGTCTCATATTGAGGATGTTAAACGATATCTCACAGCTCAAGGAATGTTCCATACATCCGAAACTCCTACTCCCTCCTTTACAAGCAATCTATCACTCGATTTATCGACCGTAGAACCCGCATTGGCTGGTCCGAAAAGGCCTCAGGACAGGGTCGATCTTTCAGCTATGAAAAACCATTGGAAAACAAGTCTAAATGCACCTGTTGGACATAGTGGACATGGCATTCATGAAAGTAAGAATGATTCCTCTGCTAAAATTGGCTCTAGAGGTGTTGATCTGAAACACGGTGATATCGTAATCGCTGCTATCACGAGTTGCACTAACACCAGTAATCCAAGTGTAATGATTGCTGCTGGTTTACTCGCAAGAAAAGCCAGACAAGCGGGCTTAACAATTGCACCAAGTGTAAAACCAAGCTTAGCGCCAGGTTCTCGAGTAGTCACTGAGTATTTTGATGCGGCTGGACTTACTGAGGATTTAGATTCACTTGGTTTCAGTGTCGTAGGATATGGTTGCACAACCTGTATTGGAAATTCTGGACCCCTGGACGCCGATATTGAAGCAGCAATTGATGAGGCGGATTTGATTGTTGGAAGTGTACTTTCAGGAAATCGAAATTTCGAGGGAAGAATACACCAGAAGGTCAAAGCAAATTATCTCGCAAGCCCCCCTCTGGTAGTTGCTTATGCAATCGCTGGAACACTAGATGTCGATTTTGAGACAGATCCGGTTGGTAACGGCCCAAATGGTCCAGTGATGCTAGCCGACATATGGCCGAGTGATGACGAAATAAAGCAAACTATAGCCAATTCAATCGATCCTGAAATGTTCCGAAGACGCTACTCAGATGTTCTGCAGGAACCTAGATGGGATGCAATTAGTAGTTCTGAATCCGCCCTATATCCTTGGGCAGATGAATCAACTTATGTTCGTCTTCCGTCTTTCTTTGAAGGAATTCTCCCTGAACCTGCTCCAATAGAACCTATTCACGGAGCTAAAGTTCTGCTCAAGTTAGGAGATTCTGTAACCACAGACCACATTAGTCCAGCCGGCGCATTCCCCCACCATGGGCCAGCCGGCCAATACCTCATTTCGAAGGGTGTAGAACCTCGAGATTTCAATTCCTTTGGAAGCCGCCGAGGTAACCATGAAGTGATGATGAGAGGCACTTTTGCTAATGTTCGGATTCGTAATCACATAGCTTACGGGACTGAAGGCGGATTCACTACTCATTTTCCAACCGATGAAGTAGTCTCGGTATTCGATGCAAGCATGAGATACCAAGCTGAAGGAACGCCTCTGGTGGTCTTAGCGGGTACTCAATATGGCACAGGTAGTAGTAGAGACTGGGCTGCCAAAGGCACCCTTCTCCTTGGGGTGAAGGCAGTAATTGCAACCTCCTTTGAGCGAATTCATCGTTCCAATCTAGTTGGTATGGGTGTACTTCCATTGACCTTCCCAGAGGGAGATAACGCTGATTCTTTGGGTCTTGATGGAACTGAGACTTTTGATATTCCTGCTACTGCTGACCTAATTCCGCTATCCTCCATAACTGTCAAAGCGACGAAGGAAAGTGGAGAGGTTATCGAATTCGATGCAGTCGTAAGACTAGACACACCTGTTGAGGTCGACTATTACCGAAATGGCGGAATCCTTCAGGCCGTTTTGCGCAATTTGGCAAATACTTGAATTGAAATCTGATAACTTAACCGGTGATTACATGTCTGACGAGGAAAACATCCGCTTCTCCTTCCGCTCAAATGAGCATGAAGTAGAAGTTGTAATTCAAGGCCCACCGTCTTGGGTTAACCTATACAGGGAAAGAATAGGTCTCGAAGGCGATATAGGATACACACAATCGGTTATTTCATCCCCTTCAGGAAAATCTGATGGCTCTACACCTGTCAAAGAGGCTAGAGAATTACCGGGGCCTCCCCCTGATCCAAGTCGATTACCATCCATTGTCAGAGTCGTTGGAGACCTTGACATAGATACCGGAGTCGCAGAGTTAGGTGTCCCTGAGAGAAGCGAACCGAACCTCGCAGAAATAAGTTTATTTTTGGAAGAATTGGAAGAAGACCCTGAGCCTCTATCCGACAATATGTCTGGCGATCCAATGGCAGAATCTTGGATTCAGTTAGTCATGACTTTAGTGGTTCGTGAACACGGTCATACCTCTCTTTCAGTAGGCTCATTAGAGAGTTTATTGGGGGAGCGAATTAACCGTTCAGGATTAGAGCTACAGATGTTCCTAGATAGGCTCTGGCTCCTCGGTAAATTGGAGCGTATACACGGTGGTTCCGAGACTCAATACGCTCCAAATCCTAGTTGGCTCGAAGCGAACTAATTACACTGATTAAGCCCATCAACCCCATAGGGGTTGGAAAAACAACTCCCCATTAGGCATAATAATGAAATGAAATTCGGCGAAGTCATGATGTCCCTGTCTAAGAACGCCCGAAACGAATCCAAAGAAGGTCGAATAGCGATTTTCTTGGTTATGCTGATGTTAAGTTCGCCAATGTTATCATTGGTTCCATCTGTATCTGCATCCCACATTACCGACTATGCAGTACAGAGAGATCCCTCTTTCATTTCTATAGGAGATATTGACTGTGATGACGATAACGATATAGTATCGGCCAGTTCGATGGGTCACTTCATCACGGCACTTTACAATGATGGTAATGGAGGATTTGGAGACAGGCAGGACGTCTTCATATCAAACAACGATTCGTTCCGCGCTGGATTCAGGGATACAGCCGACGGAACCAGAGTCTATGTCGCCGATGTAGACGGCGACGGTGTTAACGATGTTGTATACTATCAACAAAACATTCGATTCGTAGGAGGGCCCATGGTCCCAGGAAATCTAACCGTACTTTGGGGAGATTGTAGCGAGAGAATCAACAATTGGAATCCTTCTGAGGCAATCACAGTTAGCAACCCATATCTTCAGGACATGGATGTAGAGGATATTGATGGCGACGGAGATGCAGATATTGTGATGAGTGTGGTTGACCCTACTTTCACTAATAATTACATCAACATATACAAGGGCCCGGACCCAACTCAAATAACGGCTCAACAAACCATTCCAGTGCCACTTACTAATGGGCTACACACGAACTTAATCCTAGGACATTGGGGAGAAGATGTCCTTGGCGGAGGAGGTCTTCCTGGTGGTGGTGTTGGAGATTGTGAAGATCTGGACATTTGGTTGCTACGCTCACCTCCGTACAACACTGGTGTTGGATTCTCGAATGGTCACTATGACAACATGACCGTGCTTGAATACGACTGTACTCTAGGAACTTATCCAAACCCATTGGATGCAACAGCAAATGGCGTACATAATTTCAAGCTGGACGCAGAACACAACTATCCATTGTATGGAATCGATATTTCCGATACCAATGATGATGGAGAGGTTGACCTAATCGCCGCTGTCGATGGAATTACAGGAAATATATCCTATGCAACTCGATCCGGTTCATCATGGAATACTCAAAATTACGTGCCTCTCGGTGATTATCTAGGTGCTTCGCTTACTATCGCTGATGTAAATCGAGATGGACACATGGATTTCTTTGTTCCAACGGAGGTTACCCTAACTCGCTTGCAGGACTCCACTGCACAGAACCAAACATACTTGCTGGTGGATAACCTGAGGGAAGTCAATACAGTAGAAATCATTCTTGGTAATCCAAACGGAAATGGATATCTTTCATCGCTTTCCTTTGACGTTGGTCGCCGACCAACTATGGCAGTCCCGGGTCAGCTAGCCGGCGGAGAAAATAGTGCATACGAGATAGCCATTGGACAGCGAGACAGATCATACAGATTCGCAAACAGCGCTATGTGGCTTGATACTCAAGGCTGGGCTGGAGCGGGTGATTTCCTTTCAGTCCTCAGTCTCGATAATGAGGATGTTGGAATTACCGAGGTAAGCATTGCACCGGCGGCCTATGATCCGGCGACTGGAGCAGCCATGATTGGTGAGGGCAATCGTTTTGTCAACTTAACAGTAAAAAATACAGGGCTTAACCCTATTTCTGGCTCAATTGACGTCGATTTAGAAGTCAAGGAAGTTCTAGATGGAATTGACACTCTTGTATATTCCAACGACTTTGAGGGTAATATCGACAATACTAATTGTCCTGCTTGTGCAATTACCCTGAAATCCTACACAGGAGAATATAGCGAAGGTTCATCCTCATGGCATGAGGAATGGAATGCCTCTACAGATTCTAATGGTTCAGCCACCGATGACTGGTGGGAAGCCGACAGAAACCCAACTACTTACATGTGGGCTGGAATGGATCACAATAATCAGGATAACGATTCAGGTTACTACAATAATATGGACGAGGCGTTCATCATTGAGAATGTTGACTTAACGGGTGCAGATGCAGCATATCTGGATTTGGATCTTTTCTGCAGCGCCGCATTCTTTGAGTTGTATCTCGCTGAGCAATACGCCGTAGTAGAGCGATGGTTGTATGAGGACTCCTGTGGTATTGAGGTTTGGAGCGATGGAAATGGATGGGAACAGGTGTTCTTTACCGGTGGCTGGGATAATGAAAGATACCTGCGTCTCTATGGATTCGGCCAAGATCCCGAATACAACACTTACAATGGAAATTTCAACACCAATACGGTTACCACTTGGACTAGTTTTTCCGGTGATGATGCAATCGATCTTACGCCTTACGCCGGAGAAGTTGTTGACATCCGCTTCCGCTTCCGCAGCGGATTGATGGGAAGTGTTGGCCCAGACGGTTCGTCTCAGGACACTGGATTAGACGGGTTTGCCTTTGACAACATATCTATTCGTAAAACCGACATCATATTCGGTACCGAAGAAGTCGTAAGTCAAACTCTGTCATTCACAGATTTTGCAGCCGGTGCTAGCGAGGAAGTCACTCTTAATGCTGATTTCATCGATAACCGAACATATTACATCAAGACAGAATTAACCAACCCCAGTGGATTCGATAATGCTGATGCAACAAATGACGAGGTCAAATTCCAGATTACTGTCAAGAACCTATTCGACCCAGGTGTTGCAGAGGAGCCATGGATTAGTCTTGAGAATGGATTGAGATATGCATCTGGCGATCGCGACATAGAGATTCGAGTCCAAAACTTTGGAAACACCCTCACAGACTTCCAATTGGAAACTGTGGTCAAGAACGCTCTCCCTGATCTAATCGCAATAGAGGATTTCTCAGGATTAGAACCAATTTGGGAAGATGATGGAAATATGAATGGAAGTCGATTAGATGACACTAATGGCGACCATCCAATGCTACCACAAAGCAGAGGTGTGTTCAATTCCTTTGCATATTGGTTAGGCGACCCAGACACAGGTTATGGTGACAATTGGGACGAGACTATGACCCTCGATCCTTTTCCGGTCGCTTCAGGTGGAACCGACTTCACTTACCTGACATTTGACTACTTTGCAGAGGGTGATTTCCTCTCAGATCAGCAAGGGAATATTTTAGCAATACGTGACGCTGCTGGCCTAGAAATTGAGTGGTCTAAGGGTGGAGAAATCTACAGTGGAACTGTTTGGGGAAGCTGGACCGATCTTAACGAAAATGGACTAAGGCCTTTCCAAGATGGTAGTGGTCTAGGTGCCTGTGAAGATTTCGACAACAATGGTCGATATGATGAGGTCGAATACATGGGAGACCATTCCGACCGATACGAGTCTGTAGTTTGGTTTGATTCCGAAAGTCTAGTTAAGTCAGTAATCATTGATATGACTCACATAACTCTGCTAAACCAGACCTCCAACGATACCTTCGAGTGGAGGACGGAGTGTACAGATCTTTCCGGCTCGGAAGTCACCTTAACATGGAGATTCCAATCAAATGACGATGGAGTCAATGGAAATGCTGGTCTTGCCGGATTTGCAGTCGATAATATTCGTATCGATGAATTCACTTTCGAGGATGATGGAACTTACATCAACGACATCAATGGACTTGATGCATCGGAGCGCGAAGACGTTACGGTGGCGACGCATGACTTCAAATCGGGAATTTATCGAATTGATGCAACAACACTATTCAATAGTACAATTGAAGACACATCATGGTATAATAAAACCGAGATTACCACCGCAAATAATCACACCCAAATTATCTTCAGTATCGCAAGCGCAGACATAACTTTGATGCAACCAAATGTGCTTGATTGTGTCTCTGATATCACATACAAGTGCGTCTACACATATGATTCAGTCTCTCAGCACTCATTCACCGTTCCTCTTCTGAATGGTGTAATCGCAGGCGAGTATGAAGTGAACATGAAGATTGTAGATATGACAACAGGTCAAACTGTTTACGAACAGCCGGCAGATAATGGTCCGTTTGATCTTGAAGCTCATGCTCGAGACTTCGCTAATTGGACCGCACCTTACAACGGCTGGTACGATGGTCATCAATACAACATTAGTTTCTATGCTATATTGACTGAAGATGGAGAACCATCAGGAAACGATCGATTCTTCGAAATAGAATTCTTTGACACTGTTGATGTCGCAATTCTATCGAATCCTACTGACCAGAATCGTTTGCAGAGAGTTAAGCAGGACCTAGAGTCGATGGGAATGACGTATACTCAGTTGTCAGTAAATGATTGGGATAGGTACGCAACTGAGAACTGGATGTCCCATTATGAGAAGATCTTGCTACCATGGCAGACCGATTACAATGTCGAGTACGGACAATATTACGAGACACTAGCTTCTACTAGGGAATCAGACGGTCTATCGGTTACAGAAGTCCTAGAGGCATACATGGTTAACGGTGGAACAGTTCAGATTCACCTAGGACCATATCGTAACGAATATCAGCCAAATAGGCTACCTTTCGGAATGGACATCGCTATGCGAAACCAATGGAATAACACAGTCACAGATGATGACCTAGTTATTGTCGATGCATACCACCCATTGATGCACAACGTCGATACTGCAGCCTTTGCAGGCGTTCACGGTGGGGCATACGTCGCATTAGCGGGTCTCGATACAGCACAGGTACAATTCGACCAAATCCCACAAGTTTGTGGTGGTCGAATTAGTGATCCAACCGGAACCTTCCATACTCTAATGCGAAGTGAATCGTTTGACTCACAGTCGTTACTTTCGATATGTAATCGCGGAGCAGGTGGAATGATTGTTACTACCCTTGACGTTGAGAATCCAAGCTTCTCTCAACCATTTAGTGGAACATCTATGCCACTGTTATCCAATATGCTTGGCTATCAAGTAACTCCATACCCAAGCAACTTCGGAATTGCAGGCGATGGATTTGACTTGACAGTGAATGGAGAGGCTCCTTCGATTGACACAGTAACAGGTGCCTACGCAACCATGTACATCAAGTCGAACTCTGAACTGGATTTCTCTTTCTTGACTTCGGATTCATCCTTGGCTGACGGCATTATTGCCGATTGGACATTACAATCTACAGACATGAACGAGTCGGTTACAGGTTGGGAAGGAGAAATTATCGATTTCGGTGAAACTAGCCACATTCGTCAAAACAGTGCGAGCATACCTGCTCTTGGTAACTTCTGCGTTGGCGATTCGAGTTCCACAACTGGATGTAGAATCGGTGCAGAATGGCTTCTGACTCTGTATTTACACGATGACGAGGGCCACACAAGAATCACTTACATCAATCTAGTAACAGATGATACATTAGCGGATGAATTCCGACCTAATGCAGATCTACAACTGATTGAGAACAGCGTTACAGATGAGTACGTAAGTCTTGAAGGAAGCAAAACCGTTGGGGGCATAGATTGGCCAATTTATCGAGTTAGATTGACCGACAGTGGTGACATCAGCCTATCCTTCGATTCTTCAGCAAGCTCTGATGACGACGCACCTGAGGGCGAGAGAGGAATTGAGATGTTTGAGTATCGTGTATTCTTTGATTATCCAGTAGATTCCTCGAGTCCAACTCTAGAAGGCCATACCTTCCAGGTGCCGGACGCAGCAGGTGGTGACATCTGGAATTATGTATTCCGTAACATGACTAGCGATGGAACGCTTGAGAACCAGATTAGGCTAGAATTGATTGTATACGATCGTGCTGGCAAGCAATCAGAAAAGGCACGAATATACTTCATTGTAGTTGGCGAGGACTTTGGAGACGAACCGCCAGTTGTGGATATTACTTCACCACGTTCTACTGATTCTCAGAGTCAAGATTTGGTCACAATCAATGGAATTGTGGAATCAGGTGCCGAAAACGGAGTCTTGATTGAGGTGGCTTTAGATTCAGCTCATTTGGATTTGACACCCTCTCCAAAGGCTACTCAGAAGGCACTAGGAAAATACAATTCTACAGGTCCAGCCTTACTTGGAGATGGTGATACCTTCACAATCACTCTCAATATTGCAGACCTGTACTTGGAGACTACTGGAAAGCAGGTCACAATATACTGGAGAGTTGTTGAGGGAGATGGAAGCAGGTACACGTTGGATGACCAGTTTACAATTGACTTACTTCCTCGACCAAGTGACCCTTGTGTTCTGAATCCATCAAGCGATGGTTGTGAGTCAGAAAGTGGTAGTACCGACGTTATCATGTTCGCTGCTATCGGAGTTATCTTGGTTCTAGCAATTGTTGGTGTAACTCTAGTTGTGGTTAGATCGAGAGGTAAATCAGATGATGGCCAAGACACTGTTGAACAGTTTGGTGGTGTGGAGCAAATGGACCCTGTCGAAGCATACGTACAACAGATGGTCGGACAAGGCTATGACGAGGCTACTGCGAGGCAATATGCCGAGCAATATTACGCAGCATATTACGCCCAGCAAGGTCAAGGCGGCGGCAATTGAGTAAACCCTCGAAAGGGGGATGCTCAAAACGCACCTTGAAGGCCTGTTGGTGGCCGCCTTAGGCCATGGACACGGGTGATACATACACTGTGGCAGACCTCTCTCTAGCAAAGGCAGGTGGCCTAAAGGTAGACTGGGCCCGAAGCAGAATGCCGGCTCTAGCAGTATTACGCGAAAAGGCAGAGAAAGAACTGCCTTTAGCCGGTCAAAGAATTGCTGGTTGCCTGCATGTTACTAAAGAAACCGCTGTGCTAATTGAGACCATTGAGGCCGCTGGCGGTAAGGTCTCTTGGTCCGGTTGTAATCCTCTATCTACTCAAGACGATGTAGCGGCTTGGCTTGCGTCTGAGGGTTATGATGTACATGCTTGGTATGGTCAAAATACTGAGGAGTTCTACCAATCTATTGATCGTACTCTGAAAATAAATCCAACACTTACGTTAGACGATGGTGCAGACCTAATTTATCGAGTGCATAGTAAATTTCCAGAGCTAGCAGAAGACGTAATCGGAGGAACCGAAGAAACAACCACTGGAGTTCATAGACTCAGAGCGATGGGTGAAGCAGGAGAACTCCTCTATCCAGTAATTGCAGTCAATGACGCATCTACCAAGTGGGACTTCGACAATGTACATGGAACAGGTCAATCAACCCTTGACGGAATCATCCGAGCGACTAGTGTATTGCTAGCAGGCAAAACCTTCGTAGTTGCCGGATACGGACATTGTGGCAAGGGATTAGCCAACCGTGCTCGTGGCATGGGTGCCAATGTAATCGTCACGGAAGTCGATCCAATCGCTGCTCTGAAAGCAGTCATGGATGGATACCGTGTGATGCAGATGGATGATGCTGCAAAGATTGGCGACATATTCTGCACAGCAACTGGAATGAAGGATGTAATCATAGGGCGTCACTTCGACATTATGAAAGAAGGAGCAATCGTCTGCAATACAGGGCATTACGATTGCGAAATCAATATTTCACATCTCGAAGATAGAGCCAAGAAAATTTACACAATTAGAGAAGATAACGAAGCTTTCCAACTCAAAGATGGCCGTACTATACATTTGCTTGCTCGTGGAAGACTAGTGAATCTAGCCGCAGCAGAAGGCCATCCAAGCGAAGTAATGGATATGTCATTTGCCAATCAATTCCTAGCGCTCTGTCGATTAGCGAATGAGGGTGAAGGGTACGACAATATCGTCTACGACATTAGTGCCGAACAAGATAGTGAATTGGCAAGGTTAAAACTCACAGCAGAAGGAATTAGTATCGATAGTTTGACCGATGAGCAACTAGCATATCTAGAAGATTATTCTGCAGGGACATGAGAAATAATCCAGAGTTAATCTTCGGATTCCTCAGCCTCTCCCCACCAACTTTCCGTGTTTGAAAAATCTGGTAGTTTTGGTTTCCACTTTTTATCAATAATTTCGTCTGATTCTATAATTTTACTATGACGGTCTTGGAAGGCTTCAGTTCGTTTTCCAATCGTATGATTGTAGAGTTTACTACCGCGAATTTCGGTAGGTACACAGATCTTTGCTGAAGTTGCCTCTACATCGATTGCCCTTTCTAAGTCGAGTGCGTGTCGATTTAGTTTTTGCAATAATCCAGCACCGGCTCGACTTATCCCCGAAAATAGCCCTAGAATAATCAAAAACACCAAAATGAAGCCATATTGACTACCTCCAAGTACACTCATTGCTATAGAGCCAATAATAAATACAATTGGAGCAACAAAAGTGAACAGGAAGAAAGTCTCAGAGAGTGGTTTACGAGTTTTCATTCGACCGATTATCTCCCATCGAGGATGTTTGGGATTTTGTGGCCTGAATATTTCCTCTTTCTCCATTTTGGCCGCCTTGTCAACCATCTGTCTAACTCTATCCATATTCATTAGTTGCTTACGGTCTGGTTGTTCCATCCCTGAGTCGAACATGATTTCCAACAACTCGCTAGCTTCGGAATACATCCCAAGTCGTACAAGAATGGCAATTTGTTCGATTAGTGGCGTCACATCGTCGGGGTTGACTTGTCTTCTTTGCTGCCACCACTCAAGTGCTTCTTCTAGCATACCTAGGTGGTCAACGAGAAGAATTCCTCCCAATGCCCATGATTCTGTATCCTCCGGTTCCAATCTCACGACATTTTGTAATGCGGAATAAGCACTAGCCGCTTGTGGTAGAGTAGGCATATCTTGCACACCTCTCCTTGCCGCTGGAAGAGTCATCCTTGCGGTCATTTTCCAAGCGGCGGCATGGTCTGGCTCCATGCGGGTGATTCGGCGACATAGATCGAGGGCTTCCAGCCTCTCACCAGCCTCTTCAAGCTCGAGAACATCTTCCCAGAGCACATCCGCCTTGTTCGTCATAGGTCTTGCTCAGGATTAGACAAAATGAATGCTGGGGTGACCCAAACTCAGCGCCTACCGCTACCTCTTCCTGGTCGATTGCCTCTAGAACCACCTCGACCAGTGCCTCTGAATCCAGATCTTCGTGGTTTACTCGCGCTCCCTGGCGCTCGTCCTCGTCCTCGTCCAGATGGACCTCCTTGAGGCCTAGGGCCTCGGTTTTGGTTGGATCTACTTCTCGATGGGGGCTTACCACCTGAACTAGGCCGACTAGCATCACAGCGATTGCATTTATCTCTGAAGGCGAAGTTAGAGTTGTTGCACTTAGGACAAGTCCAATCACCTCCTTTTTGCTTATTGTTACCACCTCGTTCAAATTTTCTTTCGAATTTCCTTCCTCCATCTCGAGGCCTATCTGCTTCACAGCGATTACACTTCTTTCGAAAGGCAAAATTAGAATTGTTACACTTTGGACAAGTCCAATCTCCACCTTTTCTGTCATTATTTCCACCACGTCGCCCATCACGGCGAGAATCTCTTTTCGAGTAACTATCTCTTCCACGACCACGATACTCTTTTTTCTCTCTTGGAGCGATTTCAACCGGAGAGCCGATTGTGCTTGTGACTTCTATTTGATCTGTAATTGGATGAATGTGAACAAACGCCCCATCAATCGCTCCAATTACTGAATTAACCTTACCAATCGGCTTTCCACCGATTATTCGTAAAGTAGCCCCAAGTCTCGGCGCACGTCCCTCAAAGGAAACGAGGAGGCCCCCTTCATGCGACTCTCTGTCCACGGTACCTGAGAAGCTCACGAACTCAGTCGCGTCGGCCCGAGTATATGAGTGCGGCAGATGCCGCAAGAATCAGACCGGCCAATCCCATTGAGGGAAGAACCGAAGAGTTATCCTTCGGTGGTTCAGGTTCGGGTTCAGGATCAACGAACAAATGAGTATTGTCAACGCTACGTTGCTGACTTGAACATAGGCCAGACTCATCACAGGCTTGAACCTCAACAATATGCGAACCTTCTGTCCATACTGAGAAATCAATCGCAGGTGTAGACCACATATTGCCACTGACCGTAATACTTCCAACTGAGGCCCCATCAATCATCAGGCTGAAACTAATCGTTTCACCATCGGGGTCGGAGAATTGACCACTCATTGACCATGAATTACCATCCCACCCTTCGGTGGCGACGGTCATTATTGGTGCACTGCTGGCCTTTTGAATCCCCAAATCATAAATCGCTTGCAAACTATAAACTCCTTCTCCGGTTACAATTACTGCGACATATACAGGACCGGGAATGAGCCCCACTGCAGCAATATCTTGAGTTATTTCCGAGTCTTGGATTGAATATTGACTGGAATAAGTTCCAGCCTCTTCGAAGCTTGAGGTAAATCCGATTTCCACAGATAGTTCCGGCCAGCCAGCGGTTGGAGAGAGAGTAATCGGATGAGGGTCTGATAGTTCAGTATCTGTAGTTGAAATTTGGAATGGCACTCCTACATTCCAAGTTCTATTTCCTGAGGATTGGCCAGAACTGTCGATTGCTTCACAGGTGACCTCTCCTGCCTGACCTCTTGGTACATCCATCGATAACTCTCGTTGTGAGTAGGTAATCGCTAATCCGGCATCACCTCTGCAATTTACATCAAGGTTCGACACTCCAGCCTCATCATTGAACCAATTTTGAACTTCATTCCAGTCCGCGATAATCTGTGCTCCCCCGCCCGCACGAGGGAACCAGGCTCCATTTGTGGGTGCGCTAGCAGTCCAGACAGGAGGGTCGTCCACTGGGATTGGTGCAGTTGTAAAGTCGGCAAATAGATCCTCTCCTACAGGCCATTGAGGCATGTTGGGATAGAAGGAGTAAGTTAGACTTCCATCTTCGTTTTCATTAAGTTCGTAGCTGCTAGAACCATCACCAACACAACTACCTCTCAGAGGAGCTACACCAGCAAAATCACCCATATCGACTTGCACGTCTCGTCCTTCACATTCCTCCCACATATCGAGCCGGAGTCCTTCGGTTACGGGGAATTTGATGTGATATTCAGCTCCACTCATATTTGAGGCATTATAGGCTATAGTGAAGTCACTTGGATCATTTATGCCGGAGATCGTCATGGTAGCATTTAGCCATAGCATCATTCTACATTCATCTTGACCACTTGATGAATCTATGTCGGTATCGCAATCTCGGTCACTATCCGGATA
>CEVN01064261.1_pt1 | contig 14798 bp, 13 predicted proteins | sample 427041 | NCBI WGS metagenome assembly CEVN01 (sample SAMEA2623463, study PRJEB7988) | marine metagenome | biome: marine biome (ENVO:00000447); feature: surface water layer (ENVO:00002042); material: "saline water (ENVO:00002010), including plankton (ENVO:xxxxxxxx)" | depth 5 m
CTTCTTTTTTTTGGAACAGAAATAAACTTTTTACCAGATAAATAATTACCTGTTATACTCTCTGGAGTATCTATTATTTCTTTAATATTTCCTTGCGCTGTAATAGTTCCTCCGTTTAATCCCGCTTCAGGACCAATATCAATTATATGATCTGCATTTTCCATTGTTTCGATATCATGCTCAACGACAATAACTGTGTTACCTAAATCCCTAAGTTTTTTTAATGCTGTTATTAGTTTTTTATTATCTCTTTGGTGTAGTCCTATGGAAGGCTCATCGAGTACATATAAAACTCCCGTGAGACCAGATCCAATTTGAGAAGCTAATCTAATTCTTTGAGACTCACCGCCAGATAAAGTTCCAGATTCTCTTGATAGAGTTAAATAGTTTAAACCAACATTTAACAAAAAATTTAATCTCTCATTAATTTCTTTTAGAATATGAAGGGCAATTTTATTTTGTTTATCATTTAAAAATTTAGGTAAATTATCGAACCATTTTTGTGCTTCTAAAATTGACATTTGTGTTATTTGACTAATGTTTAAAGAATTTAATTTCACACACAAAGCTTCATCTTTAAGTCTTAGACCTTTACATTTTTCGCAATTAGACTCTGATTGATATTGTGATATTTCTTCTCTCTTCCAGTCACTATCAGTTTCAAGATATCTTCTTTCTAAATTATTAATTACGCCTTCAAATGTTTTTTTTGTTGTGTATGACTCATATCCATCATCATAAGAAAATTTTATTTCGTCTTCATCAGATCCATAAAGTATAATGTCTTGAATCTTTTTAGGTATTTTTTTCCATTTAACGTCAAGATCTATTTTATAATGTTTTGCTAAAGATGAAAGTGTTTGAATGTAGTAAAGAGAAGTAGATTTTGCCCATGGAACTATAGCGCCGTCTTGTAATGATTTGTTTTCATCTGGTACAACTAATTTTGGGTCAACATTTAAATTACTCCCAATACCTTCGCACTCTTCACATGCGCCATACGGTGAATTAAAAGAAAATAACCTAGGCTCGATTTCTTCAATTGTAAAACCACTTTCTGGACAAGAAAATTTGGATGAAAAGGTAATAGATTCAGTTTTTCTAAATTTCTTTGGCAAACTTTCATTCTCGTATTCTACATTTAATAATCCATTTGATAAATTTAAAGCTGTCTCTACGCTGTCAGCTAATCGGTTTCCTATTGATGAATTGATAACAATTCTATCCACAATAATTGAAATGTCATGTTTAACTTTTTTATTTAATTTTGGGAAATCATCAATTTGATAATATTTGCCATCAACTTTTATTTTTTGAAATCCTCTTTTTTTATAATTAAGAATTTCTTTTTTGTATTCACCTTTTCTACCTCTAACTATAGGTGCTAATAAATATATTGTACTACTTTTTGGAAGTAATTTGATTTTATCAACCATTTCACTTACCGATTGGGAAACAATTGGTTTTCCGGTGAAGGGCGAGTATGGAACACCAGCTCTAGCAAATAAAACTCTCATGTAATCGTAGATTTCGGTTACTGTTGCTACAGTCGATCTTGGATTCTTTGATGTATTTTTTTGTTCAATTGAAATAGCTGGACTTAAGCCTTCTATTAAGTCAACATTTGGTTTTTTCATTTTATCTAAAAATTGACGAGCATAAGCTGAAAGACTTTCAACATAACGTCTTTGGCCTTCAGCATAAATAGTATCAAATGCTAACGAAGATTTACCTGACCCAGAAAGACCTGTTATCACAACAAGTTTTTCTTTTGGCATTTCTACCGAAACATTTTTCAAATTATGTTCTTTTGCGCCTTTTATAACGATTTTTTTTAGCATAATTTATTAACACTTTTAAATATCAGCTTAAAATAACTGATCATTTATGATATAAATTAAGCTTAATATAATTATAAATCATTAAGTATTCAAAAAATTTTTATGGCTGGAAGTCTTAATAAAGTGCAATTAATAGGGAGATTAGGGGCAGATCCTGAAATAAAACAAATGGTTAACGGAAAAAACGTCGCAAGACTGAGCATTGCTACCAGTCAATCATGGAAAGACAAAAATTCTGGTGAAAGAAAAGAAAAAACAGAGTGGCATAGGATAGTAATTTTTAATGAAGGATTAGTTGGTGTAGTACAACAATATCTTAAAAAAGGTGCAAACGTTTACGTTGAAGGTCAATTGAGCACAAGGAAATGGAAAGATGAAAGTACTGGTCAAGATAAATATTCGACTGAAGTAATACTACAAGGATATAATTCGAATTTGACTATGCTTGATGGAAGATCCAAAGGTGATAATTCTAATCTAGTTTCTGAAAATAAAAGCTCACTCCCAGAAGAAAATTTGAATCAAGATAAAGATGATTTAGATGATGAAATTCCATTTTAATAATTATGGAAAAAGAAAAAATTTCAACAAAAAATTTATTTAAGCCAATATTTGTAAGAAATGAGATGAGTTCATCTTATTTATCTTACGCTATGAGTGTAATCGTAAGTAGAGCCCTTCCAGATGTTAGGGATGGATTGAAACCGGTGCATAGAAGAATTATATACGCGATGTATAAAGGAGGTTATGATTGGAGTAAAAATTTTAGAAAATCAGCTAGAATAGTTGGAGATGTAATTGGTAAGTATCATCCTCATGGTGATCAAGCTGTATATGACGCGTTAGTTAGATTAGTTCAAGATTTTTCAATGAGTTTGCCTTTACTAAAAGGGCAAGGAAATTTTGGATCTATTGATGGCGATCCACCAGCAGCGATGAGATACACTGAGACGAAATTAGGAAAAATTTCTCAATTTTTAACTGAAGATCTTGAAAAAAATACAGTCACTTACAGAAATAATTATGATGAAACTGAAAAAGAACCCACGGTATTACCATCCCAATATCCAAATTTGTTAGTAAACGGTGCGGGAGGAATAGCTGTAGGAATGGCAACGAGTATCCCACCACACAATCTCGCAGAAGTAATAAATGGAACAATCGCTTATATTGGAAATCCCAATATAACCTTGGCACAGTTGATGAAGCATATCCCTGGTCCTGATTTTCCTACTGGAGGGCTAATTATAGGCAAAGATTTTATTAAACAAGGCTATAAGGGTGAAAAAGCAACTTTTAAGATTAGGGGGGAAATCGAATTCGAGGAAAAGAAAAGTGGTAGATCAATCTTAGTTATTAAATCAATCCCTTACCAAATAAACAAATCAGTATTAAATGAAAAAATAGCATTGTTGGCAAGAGATAAAAAAATTGAGGGCATTAGTGACATAAGAGATGAATCAAATCGTGAAGGAATAAGAATTGTTGTAGAGTTAAAAAAGGGTGTTGAGCCTGAGATGATCAGGAGACAATTATATAAATTAACAAGTGTAGAGAGTTCATTCGGCTTCAATACACTAGCACTTGTAAACAATAAACCTCAGATATTGGGTCTTAAAGAATTTATTTCAGAATTTTTTAAGTTTAGAGAAACCACTGTTTTAAAGAGAATAAAATTTGATTTAAAAAAAGCAGAGGAAAGAGCTCATATCTTAATAGGTTTGGCTACAGCAGTTGAGAATATTGACGCTATAATAAAAATTATAAAAAACTCAAAAGATAACAATACAGCCAAAAAAAGCCTTTTAGCAAAAAAGTGGAAAGTAAAAAAAAGTTCAAAACTTGTTGCTTTAATTGAAAAGAAAAAAAATATAATGTCCTATTCTTTGTCTGATGCACAAGTAACCGCTATATTAGAATTAAAGTTACAAAAGTTAACAGCTTTTGGAATAAATGAAATTGAGAGTGAAATAAATAAATTATCAAAATTAATTATAGAATTTAATAAAATAATTAATTCAAAAAAAGAATTAAGTAAACTAATCATAAATGAACTAAATAATATAAAAGACAAATTTTCTGTTCCAAGAAGAACAAAAATAATCGATGCAGTTTTAAATTATAATGTAGAAGAAACAATTCAAAAAGAATCTGTAGTTGTTTATATTTCAAACAAGGGTTACATAAAACGAAGTCCATTAACTTCATTAAAAGCACAAAAAAGAGGTGGCAAAGGAAGAACTGGCATGAATACTAGAGAAGAAGATTTTTTAGTACAAGTATTCACAGCTAACACTCACACACCAGTTTTATTTTTTTCGACTCAAGGATTAGTTTATAAAATTAAATCGTATAAAATACCCGAAGGAACTGCTGTATCTAAAGGAAAATCAATTTATAATATTTTACCTCTTAAAAATCATCATACAATAAGTTCGATTATGCCTTTGCCAGAAGATGAGGAAGAATGGAAAAATTTAAAGGTAATTTTTGTTACCGCAAATGGAAATATTAGAAAAAATTCATTGGAAGATTTTTTAAATATTAATCAATCTGGAAAAATTGCTATGAAGTTAAACGAGAATGATAAAATAGTAGGAGTTAAAATTTGTAGTGATGAGCAGGATATTTTACTCAGTACTAAATTTGGAAAATGTATAAGATTTATGTCCAGTAAATTAAGACTTTTTAAAGGTAGATCATCAAAAGGAATTAAAGGCATAAACTTAGCTGAATCAGATGAGGTAATTTCTCTTTCAATTTTAGACAATACCAAATTAGATAGTAAACTAGTAAAAAAAGATGAAAAATTAAAAAAGGGACTTGAGAAGTTTATTCTATCTGTGTCAGAAAATGGATATGGAAAAAGATCGTCAAGCTTCGACTATAGAGTAACTAATAGAGGAGGAAAGGGTATAATAGGAATTATTAACTCCGCAAGAAATGGCAATATTTCCTCTTCATTAGTTGTAGGTAATGATGATGAAATAATACTGTCCACTAACAAAGGCAGTATGCTTAGATGTCTTGTTAAAGAAATAAGAATAGCTGGTAGAAATACGCAAGGTGTGCGAATAAAAAAATTAAAGGGTGAAGAAAAGGTTGTTTCCGTAATTAAAATAGATCATAATATACAATAATCATGCGTACGGCTATTTATCCTGGAACATTTGATCCAATAACATTAGGTCATATAGATGTAATTAAAAAATCTTTAAAGATCTTCGATAAATTAATAGTTGCTACAACAGAAAATATAAGTAAAGACTATTTATTTAGCATCGACGAAAGACTGGATATAATTAAAAAATCGTTATTTAAAGATTTAAAACTAAGTAAAAAAAAAATTTCAGTTATTTCTTTTGATACTTTAACCATAGATCTTTGTAAAAAATTAAAAGCCAAAGTAATAATACGTGGATTAAGAGCAGTATCAGATTTTGAATATGAATTTCAGTTAGCGGGTATGAATAAAAAACTAAGTGAGGAAATTGAGACCATTTTTTTAATGTCTGATATTGAAAATCAGATTATCTCTTCAAAATTTGTTAAAGAAATTTGGAAATTTAATGGAAAAATTGATAATTTTTTGACAAAATCTGCTACAAAAATATTAAAATCAAAATTAAAATGAAAAAATTCATTTTATTATTTATACTAATATTTAATTTTAACTATCTAATTGCAAAGGAAAATATTATGATAATGAAACTTAAAGATGGTGAGGTACATATAGAACTTTACGAAGATGTTGCACCAAATCACGTAAAGAGATTTAAGGAGTTAGCTAATAATGGTTCTTATAACGGGGTAGTATTTCATCGAGTTATAGATGGTTTTATGGCCCAAACCGGTGATGTTAAATTTGGTAAATCAGACTCAAAAGATTTTAATTTACAACTAGCTGGAACTGGAGGTTCAGATTTTCCTGATCTAAAAGCAGAGTTTTCTGATGTACCACATGAAAGAGGCATATTATCTGCTGCGAGATCATCAGACCCAAATAGTGCTAACAGTCAATTTTTTATATGTTTCCAGGCTGCACCTCATTTAGATAGACAATATTCTGTATTCGGAAAAGTTGTAAAAGGCATGGAGTTTATCGATAATATCAAGAAGGGTAGTGGACCGAATGGATCAGTTAATGATCCTGATAGAATTATAAGTATAAAATCAAAATGAATTAATGGAAAAAAATAATTTTTCCTTTAAAGTTTTAAACAAAAACAATAAAGCTAGGGTAGGAAAAATAATCACTCCGAGAGGTATAATAGATACACCAGCTTTTATGCCTGTTGGAACTCTAGGAACTGTCAAGGGAGTCTTTCCTCAAGATTTAAAAAAAACCAAAAGTCAAATTATACTTGGTAATACCTATCATTTGATGTTGCGTCCAGGCACAAAAGTTATTGAGAAATTTGGAGGATTACATAAGTTTATGAATTGGAGTGGTCCAATTTTAACCGACTCCGGTGGATTTCAAATTATGTCTTTATCAAGGCTGACAAAGATAGATAGAAAAATTGGAGCAATTTTTAATTCTCATATTGACGGAAAAAAAATAATTTTGAGTCCTGAAAAAAGCATACAAATTCAAAAAAGCATTAACTCTGATATACTTATGGTTTTGGATGAATGTCCTAAGCTTACCGATGATAAGAATATTTTGCACAATGCCTTAGTGACTTCAACAGATTGGGCCAAAAGAAGTAAAGTTGAATTTGGTAGAAATAAAAAAAAAGCTTTATTTGGTATTATACAAGGTGGACTTGACAAAGATCTTAGATCAGAAAGTTTAGAAAACTTAATGAATATTGGATTCGATGGTTATGCCGTAGGGGGACTAGCTGTGGGCGAAACACAGAAACAAATGATAGAAACCTTAGATTATATTGTAGAGAAAATGCCATTCAATAAACCTCGTTATTTAATGGGATCTGGAACGCCATCAGATATACTTGGTGCTGTGAAAGCTGGCATAGATATGTTCGATTGTGTTTTACCAACAAGATCAGGTAGGACTGGATTAGCTTTTACATGGGGTGGAAAAGTTAATTTAAAAAATTCTAAATATAAAAATGATAAATCTTCATTAGTTAAAGATTTAAATCTGAAAGATTTAGAAGTTTTTTCTAAGAGTTATTTAAACCATTTGGTAAAAACAAATGAAATGCTCGCATCTATGATTATTACTTTAAATAACATTCAATTTTATCAACAATTTATGAATGAGATAAGAAAAAGTATCAAGAGTCGCACTTTTACCAAATTTTATAACAAGTATTTTAAACTTTTTAACCAATAAATCTTATTGAAATTTTCACTAATTATATATAAAAGAAATCCTCTTGGGCCCTTAGCTCAGTTGGTAGAGCACCTCCCTTTTAAGGAGGGTGTCGATGGTTCGAGTCCATCAGGGCTCACCAAATTTCAATTAATTTGAAATTGGTGGATACTTTACCATTACCTCAGTTATCCAGTTATTTAAATTTTCTATTCTTTTTTGACTTGAGGGATGAGTGCTCAAAAAAACTGGGGGCTCTTTGCCTTTGTTTTTTTCTGCCATTCTTTCCCACAATTTTACAGACTCTCTAATATCATAACCTGACAAAGATGAAAAAATTAAACCTAAATAATCAGCTTCTGTTTCTTGTTTTCTACCAAAAGGATTCATTATTCCAAGTTGGAATATATCTACACCAGTATTTTGTCCTACTGTATTTCTAGTTCTGTTAATAGCCCCACCTAAAAAAACATCAGCTACCTGCGTTCCTAAATTTATAGTCATCGCTTGACTAGCTCTTTCTACAGAGTGTCTCGCTACTGCATGAGCTATTTCATGTCCCATAACAATTGATAATGCATCAGTGTTTTTTGTAACCTTTAAAAGCCCAGTGTACACGGCGATTTTTCCTCCAGGCATGCACCAAGCATTAACTACTTTATCATTATCTACCAAAACATAATCCCAACCGAAAGAAGCTGTTGGATCTTTTTCACCTCTGCTTTTAAAAAAAGCTGTAACTGAATTCTCAATTTTTTTTCCAATATCAATGACTTCTTTTAATTGAGATCCTTTCGTTATTAATTTTGCTTTATTCTTAAATTGTGCGTACGCAGCAGCTGCTTGACGGTTTATCGTCGTTTCTGGAATTATACTTAGTTGTCTTCTTTCAGTAATAGGTACAGTCGCACAAGATGGTAAAATTAGAGAACAACATGTACAACCAAATAAGCCAAGAAATTTTCTTCTATTTATGGTATATTTCATTAGACTCATGATTTTAAATAATAAATTACTAATTGCAATTTTTATTTTGATAATAATTTTTATTATATACGCTAGTTATAACTAATGGAATCTAAGAAAAATAAATCTTCAATATTAATAAGACTGCGTAATTACTTTTTTACAGGCGCAGTTGTTTTAATACCTATCGGCATAACATTATATTTATCACTATTTATAATTAAAATATCTTCTAAGATACTACCAAAGGAATTAAATCCTAATTATTATTTAAAATTTGATATTCCTGGAATAGAAATTTTTATCGCTTTTATTATTATTACCTTTATTGGATGGTTGTCTCTTTCGTTTTTGGGAAAAAAGATAATCGAAATAATAAATAAGATTCTAAAAAAGATTCCAATATTAAGAACTATTTATTCAGCTATTGGACAAATGACGGAAAGTCTGGCGAAACCTGATAATAAACAAAAAAGCGTAGTTTTATTAGAATATCCTAGAAAAGATATTTGGGCCGTAGGATTCGCAACCCAGGAAAATAAAGGAATAATTAAAGATAAAATAGGTACAGAATTAGTTAATGTTTTTGTACCAACAACACCAAACCCTACAAGTGGTTTTTTGTTAATGGTTCCAAAAAAAGATTTAATATTTCTAGATATCTCTTTCGAACAAGCTTCTAAATTTATTGTTTCCGCTGGAACTTCTGAAGTTTAACTTTCTAAATTGGTTATTTCAGCTTTATCAAATAATTTTAAAAGCGTAGTATATCTATTAAAATCTTTTTCATTTAACTTTTTAATATAGTTATCAGCCAACTCGAATAGGTCACTATGTATTACTGGATCTGCTAATCTGAAATATTTTAATCCGCTTTGCTGAAATCCTAAAATATCACCAAATCCTCTTAATTTCATATCCTCTTCAGCAATTAAAAAACCATCGTTTGATTTTTTTAATATTTTTATTCTTTTAATGCTATTTTTACTTAAATTATCTTTGTACAATAAAATACATATTCCTTGTTTTGTCCCTCTTCCGACTCTACCTCTCAATTGGTGAAGTTGAGCTAGTCCAAATTTATTTGCATTCTCTATAATTATTAAATTTGCATTAGGAAAATCTATACCAACCTCTATTACGCTAGTTGAAACGAGAATTTTAATTTTATTTTCCAAAAATTTTTTTAAGATTTTTTCTTTTTCTATTTTATCTATTTCTCCATGAAGTAAACCAGTAATATTTGGAAATTTTTTTATTAACCAATCATATCTTTTTTTTACAGACGAATAATTTAAAAATTTAGATTCTTTAATTAAAGGACAAACCCAAAAAACTTGATTTCCTAATTTTATTTGTTTTTTAATATATGAAATAATTTCAGTAATCTTATTTTCAGGTTTTGAGTATGTTATTATTGGTAATCTATCTTTTGGTTTTACTATCAATTTAGAAATATCCATGTCACCATACGTTGCAAGTACCATAGTTCTTGGTATGGGAGTTGCTGACATAAGTAAAACATCACATTCTTTTCCTCCTTTTTCAGCAAAATTCATTCTTTGTTTAACTCCAAATTTATGCTGTTCATCAATAACAACAAAACCTAAATTTTTAAAAAGTATTTTTTTTTGAAACAGAGAGTGTGTGCCAATTAATAAATCAATTTTTCCTTTTACTAATTTGTCCAAAATATTTTTTCTATTTTTGTATTCTGTTTTACCACTAAGAAATTCTACTGATACCGAGGTTTTTTCAAATAATTTTTTAGCCAATTTGTAATGTTGTTTTGCAAGTATATCTGTCGGCGCCATCAAGCTTCCTTGGTAACCAGATTCAATAACGTTTGCTAGGGTAATTAATGAAATAATAGTTTTTCCAGATCCAACGTCACCCTGTAATATTCTAAACATTCTTTGATTTGAGCTTAGATCAAGATTAATCTCATCTATTACTTTTATTTGATCTGAAGTAAGTTTGAATTTTAATTTTTTAATAATGTTATTGCTTATGAAACTGTTAAATATTTTTCTATTCTTTTTCGTTTTTTTTATTTTAATTCTATTTTTGGATAGTATAATAAGATTTGATACAATTTCATCAAAGGCTAGACGTTTATAATATTTACTTGTTAAGTCTCTATCTTTTTCAGAATAATGAATCTTTTTAATTGATTCATTCCAGCTTTTGAAATTGAGTTTTTTTAAAACTTCTACACCATACCATTCATCAATTTCAGGAAGATTATTAATTACAGTATTTACAATTTTTCTATATGTTTTTTCATTTAAACCTTCCGTTAATGAATATTTTGGAATATTTTGTCCAACATAATTTAATTTATCTAAAGTAGTTATATATTCAGGATTAGTTATTTGATATTTTCGTTTGTAAAAATTAATTTTTCCACTAATAATTACCCAATTATTCAATGGTAAAACTTTTTTGATATATCCTTCTCTACTATTAAAAAAAATAATATCAATTTTACCAACTTCATCTTCACACACTATTTTGTTGGGCAAATTTCTCAAACGAGGAAAATTATACTTAGTTGGTTTAACCTTTATAGTAGCAATTTTTCCAATTTCCAATTTATCTAAAGTTACAATATTGCTTCTATCGGTAAATGAGTAAGGAAGACTCCAAATTAAATCACTAATCTTTTCAATATTTTTAATCTTTAAGTATTTTGTTAATTTTGGCCCTATACCTTTGACTGTATTTATTTTTTGAAATAAGAAATTTTTATTTTTTAAAATTTTCATAAATACGATATAATCTTTAAATTAATGAATGAATTAACTTCCTTAAAGAAAAAAATTATTTATCGAGCAAATTATAGGGGGACAAAAGAAATGGATATTCTATTGAGCAAATTTGTTGATAAATATATAAATAGTCTACCAGAGGATAAGTTAAAATCACTATATGAATTTTTAAATCTTGAAGATGATAAGATTTTTCAAATTTATCAAAAGAAGATTAAATTAGAAAAAGATAAATTCAATGAAATTACTCGTTTGTTTATAGACTTTAGGATTTAATGGCGGAGAGGGTGGGATTCGAACCCACGAACGAGTTGCCCCGTTGCTGGTTTTCAAGACCAGTGCTTTCAACCGCTCAGCCACCTCTCCTTGAATTATTTAATGAAACTAATACTATTAATGAGAAAAAATAACAATAAACTTTAACAATTTTCCTATACTAGTTTATACAATAAAATTGTGATAATTAAAAAAATGGCTAAAAAATTAAACAGATTTCTTTACATTTTATTTTTTATATTTTTTTGTAGTCCTATCTTTGCTGAAAATCATAATTTTGATGTTTGGTTAAGTGATTTTAAAGAAAAAGCAATTGCTGAAGGTATTTCTAAAGAAACAGTAACTAAAGCCTTATCAAAAGCAAAATATATTCCAAAAGTAATTGAATACGACAGGTATCAACCAGAGTTCTATGAAGATACAAAAACTTACATTAGCAAAAGAACAAATAAGAATAAAGTTAGAAAGGGTTTAAATTTATATAAAGAAGAAAAAAAACTTATTAATAGAATTGAAGAAAGTTTTTTAGTAGAAAAGGAATTGTTATTAGCGTTAATGGGTATAGAGACAAATTATGGAAAATATCTTGGTAAAATGGATATTATATCTTCACTTGCCACATTAAGTTTTGATAAGCGTAGAAGTGAATTTTTTACATCCGAATTATTAATACTGCTCAAGCTAATAGATGATGGAATTATTGATCCTAGCATTTTATTTGGATCTTGGGCTGGTGCTTTTGGTAATTTTCAATTTATGCCATCAACAATAAAAAATTATGCTATTGATTATAATAAGGACACTAACATAGAGTTAAAAAAACTTGAAGATTCTTTTGCTTCTGCAGCAAATTATATAAAAATGATTGGATGGAAATATAATGAACCCTGCTTTTTAAAAATAGAATTAAATGAGAATATACCTAAAAAATTCTTGAATACATCGGCTCGAAATATAAAAAATAAAAAAAAGGTAAAATATTTTAAAAAATTTATTAAAAACTCAGATTTATATAATAATTATGATAGTTTAATTGCAGGCATAATTACTCCAGATAGAGACATTGTACCTAATTCAAAGAGATTGAAACCTGCTTATCTAGTCTTTGGAAATTACGAAAGAGTATTGAAATGGAACAGATCTTTAAGATTTGCATTAGCTGTGTGTACACTAAAAGACAAGTTTAAAAATGAAATTTAAATTAATATTTATATTACTATTTATAACTAATTGTACTGCATATAATTCAAATGTTTATCAAAAAAAAATGTATAACTCGAAAGGATTTGCATATATTTATAATGCAAACGACTTCGAAAATAAAATTGTCAATAAAAAGATTAATAATTATGAAATTTTAATATCTCATCCTATTATCAAAAGAGGAAAAATGATAAAGCTAACAAATCCTAGAAATGGCAAATATTTGGTTTTGAAAAACAATTATAAAATCAAGTATCCGGAATTTTTTAAAATACTAATAACCGAAGGTTTAGCGGAAAAATTGGAAATTAATAAAGATATACCCTATGTTGAAATTGAAGAAATTAAAAAAAATGACCTTTTTGTTGCTGAAAAAGCTGAAATATTTGATGAAGAAAAACAAATTTCGGACAAAGCTCCGATTGAAAAGGTAAGTGTTAGCAATTTAAATAAAATTGTAAGTGTTAAAAAAAAAGGTACGCCAAAATTTAAACTTATTTTAAGTAATTTTTATACACTAGAGGCGGCTAAATTATTCAAAAAGAGAATTATTTTTGAGTCCAATTATTTTAATGACAAAAAAATATCTATTTTTAAACAAGATAAACATAATTATGAGGTATTTTTAGGTCCATATAAGTCTATCAATATGATAAGAAATGATTACACTAGACTCAAAAAAATCGAAATAGAGGAAATTGATGTTAAAATTCTTGATTAAAAATTTATTGCTAATATTTATTTTTTTAAATTTAATACAAGTAAATTCTTATTCTAATCCTAAAGTTGATGTTAAAACAGCTATTCTAATCGATTACGATTCTGAAAGCGTACTTTATGAATTGGAACCAGATATGCAAATTTATCCAGCTTCAATGACTAAAATAATGACTACTATAGTAGTATTCGATCTATTAAAAAAAGGAAGGCTATCTTTAGAAGAAGAATTCATCATTTCAGAAAAGGCATGGAGATTATCTCAGAGTGGTTACTCGTCGATGTTTGTAATGGTAAACGATCAAGTTTCTGTGGAGGACTTACTAAGAGGTATTATTGTTGTTTCTGGTAATGATGCATGCGTAGCTATTGCAGAAGGAATAGCTGGCACAGAGGAGAATTTTGCAGAAATTATGAATGAGAAAGCTGCAGAAATAGGAATGACTAATACTAATTTTGCAAACGCATCAGGAATTAATGACCCTGATAACTATTCAACCGTAAGAGATATAGCGATGATGTCAAAATATCTAATTAAAAATTATCCTGAGTTTTATGAACTTTACAAAGAGAAAAGTTTTACGTGGGATAGGACAGGAGGTGATCCAATTACACAAGGAAATAGAAATGCATTGCTTTATAAAAAAGTTGGTGTTGATGGTATTAAAACTGGTTATTTGGCTGTAGAAAAATACTCTCTTGCGAGTTCCATGAAAAGAGAGGAAAGAAGACTGATTTCTGTAGCTAGTGGATTTCAAAATAAATCTATTAGATCTTCAGGCTCCCTCAAAATACTAAGTTGGGGATTTAGAAATACAGAAACTTTTAAAGTATCAAAACAAAATGAAACAATTTTTAATGTTAAGTCGTGGCTGGGTAAAGAAAAAGAAATCAGTGGTATCACTAAAGAAGATATTTTTGTTACTTTAAATAAAAAAGAATCAAGAAATTTAAAAGTAATATTAAAATATAACGGGCCTATCCGAGCCCCTATAAAAAAAGATCAAAAAATTGCAAATATAGATGTCTTGATAAAAGATAAAGTCGTTAAGAGTGTTCCCGTGTATGCATCTGAAGAAGTTGAAAAAGTTAATTTTTTTAAAAGTTTATTCATGTCAATAAATTATTTGATTTGGGGCGATGTTTAAAAAAAAAAGCTTTTTTATAGTTTTTGAAGGCATAGAAGGAAGTGGAAAATCATATCAGAGTAAAAAGCTTTATTCTAAATTAAAAAAAATAAATCTTAGGGTAAAAACATCAAGGGAGCCTGGAGGCACTAAGACTGCAGAAATAATTAGAAAAATCATATTAAAAGATTATTTTGAAAAAAAAAAATCAATTAAATTTGATAAATACACTGATACACTTTTATATTTAGCAGCGCGAAATGAACATATAAAAAAGTTTATTAAACCTACATTAAAAAATAAATGTATTTTAATTTGTGATAGGTTTATTGACTCAACAACAGCTTATCAAGTTTTTGGAAAAAAAGTTTCAAGTCAGTTTATTGAGAATATACATAAAAAAATTCTTTCAGGAATAAGACCAAATTTGACATTCATTCTTAAAGTCAAAAAAAAATCATTTATGACAAGATTAAAAAAAAGAAAAATCAAAAATAGATATGATAATTTTTCACCAAGTTTTTATTTACGCGCTCAAAAGGCATTTTTAAAAATTGCCAAAAATAAAAAAAATTATTTTATTATAGAAACATCAAAAAATTCTGATGATGCG
>CEVN01034350.1_pt1 | contig 14791 bp, 13 predicted proteins | sample 427041 | NCBI WGS metagenome assembly CEVN01 (sample SAMEA2623463, study PRJEB7988) | marine metagenome | biome: marine biome (ENVO:00000447); feature: surface water layer (ENVO:00002042); material: "saline water (ENVO:00002010), including plankton (ENVO:xxxxxxxx)" | depth 5 m
ATCAAACAAACCGCATACACCTTGCAAGCAACCTTTTGCTTGGCTTTGGCGAGCACCGCCAACAGCACATCCCTTCTTAAGCCTTTAGCGATCAAAAACTGTCGACTGTTGCACCGCAGTGTGATGTGAAAGGAGTGGCCTGCTGGCAAAGAACGTGGTTGACGTGCCATGACCTCAGCATTGATCTATGCCATGCTTGATTGGGCACCATTGATGTGTTTAAAACTCTAGATGTTAAGTAGAGCCAGTCGTTTCAAGCAGCACCATCAAGCTGTCTGCACAGAACTCGATGGCGAGGTGGCTTTGTTTCAAAGCAAAACCTGCGACTATCTAGTTCTCAACGAGACAGGCTCAGCCATTTGGAATGCACTCAAGACTCAGCCATCACTAGCTGAAGTCTGCTTTCAGCTACAAGAGGAATACGATGTTGATCCAGACGAGTGCCAATCCTCTGTTGAAGCCTGGCTGGAAGCGGCCTTAGAGAAGAAAGTGGTTTCTACAATCAATAGCTAGATCATTAAAAACAAAAGCGCGTCTCAAGTTTTTTGCACCAAACCTCACCGCCCAGCTGGTTACCACCGAGCATCTGAAAGCCAAGACGTGAAAAATAACGCCGCATCGACGCTTTTTGAAGGCCTGGATTAATGTTTTCAGACAGCAAGACTTTTGCTCGATGATCACGTTTCTCTACTACACGATCAAACCCTTGAAGAAATGTCCGAAAGAGCTGATTCGCCAACCGTTGGTAGCTTAGGTTTTCTGTCAGATATCGTGCTGTCGGGGTGATATACATACGTTGAAAGTAGGCATGACTTCCGAGTTCTAGTGAAGCCTCTAGCTCTCTTAATACAACAAATACAATGCCATTAATCGCGCCTAATTGATCGCGTGAAATTGCGGCTGGCTGTCGCAATATCGGCTTTTTAAGCAGATCCATTTGATTTGAGCCATAGCCATTACTTGATGCACTTCTGAAAGACCTGAGTTCCTCTTGATACGCATTTCCATACTGTTTCCAGAAATCCTTCAATTCGCTTCTGAGCTGATCATTCACCTCTCCAAATACAAATTCAATGCGCGGCTCAGTCAAGTTCCGGCCCCTCATACTGAAAGCGTTTCATCACTCCAGACAATCCCTTAGCGAGTCGTTGTCGCTGCTCAATTGAAAGCTGCTCTGCTCCTTCCCCTGTACGACCTGAGCGAAAAAAACGCTCACAACCGGCAGGTTTTTCAGCAAATCCATCCACATCCTCTTCCAGCTTTTTCAGTCGATCGATGGAGGTGTTGTCTAAAGCCTGTTGAATGAGCTCAGCCTCAGCAGGAAGCCCCAAGAATTTGACTAATTTTGCAAACGTCTCCAATCCGTTTGCCAACATGTCTTCATAGCGCATGATCAAGACTGGAAGTTGAGTTTGATCAGCCCAGGAGCGTACATGCTGATCCCAGCGGCCCATATGTTGACGCACCTGATTGCCACCAAAGCGCTCCCCTGGCAACAGAGCTGCACTGGAATCCAGCAAGTAATCCACACAATGTTCCAACGGCCATGAGAAGAAGTGGCTGAGTGATACGGCCACATCTTCTGGGTGACGCAGGATATAAACAACACCGGAGCAACCGGCAGTGCTCACCACCGGACGACCACGGGAATCAGGGGATTGGAAAGCATCATGCACTTTGTGAAAACGCTCGCCTTCTGCAAAAAGCCATGCACTGGCACCAGCACGACCGCGCATAGGGTCAAGCTCACTAAAACTCAGATCACAACTGTTCACCCCCAATTGGTCGTCCAACCAAAGCCTGGATGAGGCAATCGCACCCGTTTCAATATCTTGGTTGAGGTTGAGCTCTTCCCCAGGATTATCTCCCGCTAATCTCATCAATTCAGTAATAAAAACCCGGCACCAGGTGTTCCCTGATTTGGGATAAGAAGCGAGATACCAGTAGCGTTGATCTTCAGTCATTGCTTGCGCCCTCTTCTTTTATCTCTTTGCGCTGTTGCATCGATTCCGGTTGCAAGAGGTCCACCTTCTTGATGCTTTCGGCCATTGATTTGATTCCATCTGGGACAACCAAGGCATGCATCGGCACCGTTCGAGCTAGTGCAGCTGCCTGCATAAACAACTGCGCTTCTGCATCCATTCCTCGATACATCCTGGCGTGAAAGGCGTTATTGCGCAGGCGCATTAATGCAGCTGTTTGCGAGAAATTGTGTGAAGCTCTGATAGATACTTTTTCCACTTCAACGCCCTCTTCAGGGTCATCTTCCTTACCTGATTCCTCTTTGGCACGGTTTAAGGCATAGATCAGCCGCAATGGTGTTGGCTGGCTCATGCAATCCAAATCGTGCGCGAGTAGTGCATATCGCTTCAATCCCTTTCTCACCGGTGGCAACTGCTGCCAATTGAGTTCCAAAGCCACAGCAGCGTCATGCCAGAGTTTGAGTTGATGCATCCCTGGCAGAACCAACCCATCAGGGCTCACGGCAACGAGCTCACTGCTAAGCAAACGCCAACCCTCTTGAAGCAAACACCAGGCCAGGGTGGACTTTCCAGCAGCTGGATGGCCCATCAGGAGGATGGCCTCACCATCGCGCTCCAGCGCTGTTCCATGCAAAACCAATGCACCACGCTGGATCGCCAACGCCCCGAGTCCACTGGTGACAACAAACGTGCGGATGTCGCGGTCGCTGACGCTGTCATCCCAGCGCTGCCATTCCAACCGCTCACCGCTTGTGGCACGAAACCAGCCAATGCCTTCAAGTTCCAGACGCCATTGCTGCGGCGCCAACTGCAACGTTGGCGTGCTGTGGGGACTGACCTGCAGTTCTGGCCACATCTGGTGATCAGCTTCCACCAGCTGCACCAACGGTTCACTGCCGGAGAGTGAAACTGCATCGGCTGGCATCAACTCCGGCAACGCCAACGATGACGACAGCAGCATGCCGAAAGCTTGATAGGTGCCAGGAGACGCTGGAGGCATCAGTGGGCAAGCTGGCGTTGAGACATCAATGCTGCCAACGCCACAACATCCCAGCCTGCAATGGACGCCAACAACACCAGCACTCTTGCTGTCTGGGAATTGAGGCTGCCTGCTGGCAGCAGCCCAGTCCCAGGCTTACCGAATGCCCCTCACCATCCACGAGCCACTTGCGTGCAAATTTGCGTGCAATCAACTTCAAGGCGCTGCGCCAAGACCCTAAGAAGCAAGTGTCTGACAATTAAAAAGGGCCCTTCCAGGCCCCATGAGTCATTTGGGTGATAAGGCTGACCTCACCCCATCTCCCTTAAAAGGGTCAGGCAGCAACAGGGGCTGCTTGACGGGAGAAACGTACGATGTTGTTCGCAGTTACGGGATTTGCTCTAACCGAGCAGGCTTCAGTCATCCTCCTTATGTCCCGTCGAAACCATTGCAGCCCCCTGATTGAGGGAGGAATGGAGCTGAGCGGAATCGAACCGCTGTCCGAAACACTGGTGTGAACCACCTAGTCCAGACGAGCTGGACAAGGTCATTCTGTCAGCAAAACTGACTGGACGCACAAGCGAGCTTGAATCATGAACAATAAACAGCCTCAAGCATCCATCTCTCACACAAGAAGATCACTGAACGTAGAAGCAAATAGCGACAGAGAAGCATCAACAACTGAATCAATCATGATCTGTATATCTCAGCAAAGCCAATCAACAGCCACACAGAGCGGCGCACAACATTACCGGAAGTTCAACGGACAACTAAGCAGAGACCTTCAAGCCGACAGCTCCAAGACATCATCCCAAAACAATTCATTGAATTGTGATGCCCAACGCAGATAGCCTGAACAGCAATCAGTTGAATTCACTGATAGGACGAAAAAGCTTCTCAATACTGCCGTCATGATGCATTCTAGAAATAGCAATATCAATACGTTTTCTCAGATCACCGTCCAGAGAAGACCGGATAGCAAAAGCAGACGGGATGAGGTATTTCATTTCATGTGAAATATAATACCTACTAGGATCGGAAAGATTGGCCCGTACTTGACTTAAAACAACAGTATCAGACACCACATGCCGAACCTCGCCGCTCGCCAACATAGTGGTTAGTTTTTTGACCCCGATAACACTCTTGACCTTGGCATATGACGGCTCAATTCCAGACTCTTCCACTTCACCAAGGATCCACTCCTCTTCTTTTGTTCCTGCCGTAACAGCAATACCCTCTAAAAGCATCGTCCTGAAAGACTCACGATCTAGCCCTGAAACTGGCTTTGGCAGTTGATCTGCAACGACAATGCTCACCAGAGCACCAACAAGCATGGAAAGAAATAGAAGCCTAAAAAGACTCGCAAAAAAGATTAGCGCCTTAGCCTGATGATTTTTATGCATTATTTTATCCACGCCACTACCAAGCGCTAGCATGATCCAAGCCTTAAAAAAATTCCCCCTCTTACTACTATCAAAGCCACTCATTCCTAGAAAATTATTCTCAAGCCTAGCGATGCAATACGTCGCAGCGAATGAAACCAATAGCAACACAAGAGCCGAACGAACAATTGTTTCACTAGTTAAAGCCCGAGCCACGAAAGAGAGAATCGGCACTTGATTGCTCTTCCTTGAGAGGACAGCAATCTTTGTCGAAGTATAAGGAAGAGTGAAATCAACCAGTTCAAGCCGATCAGCAGTGACCCAAGGGCATGAAGCTAAAACATCAATCTCGCCATCTGCAATCTGACGGATTGCCTGGCTAAATGTTGGAATTGGCTTCAGAGAATAATCAATCCCAGCAACTTCGGACACTCTCCTCCACAGTTCAAGGGAAAAGCCGGTATACAAATTTGAATCATTTAAGTCTGAACATGGCATGTAGTCATCAACAATCCCAACAACTAAATCAGCTCGCTGCTCCGCCCTAGAGTCAAAAGGGATGCAGGCGACGATAAAAACAAAAAAACAGCCAAACAAAAACCGACGAAACAGCATTTCAACACCCCTGCCATTCATTCTTGGTGATCAAAGAAGATGAAAAAAGCAACGTTGCTAGCCATCCTTGCTATGAACTGACATTTTCTTGCTCTCATCTTGGGATTGTCATCCGATCCAAGTAAACAATCTTACTTGATTGCAAATCAATACGCATAATTTCCAAAGATGTCCTCCCTTCTCTCCGCAGCCAAGGCATCCCTCCAAACCGGAGAGAGTGATTGAACAGATCAGCAAGCCACGTTCCAACCTCTGCGATTGATGAACTGGTTCGAACAATGGCAGCCTGGCCGTTCAACCCTCGTGACGTGATGGAGCCCAACCGAGATTGAGTCGAAAGAACCAGTTGTCAGCTGTGGCAATACTGCCTCAGGGGCTGGAAGACTGCGGATGCGAGGAACTCGAGGCCCTCGGAGCGCATGATGTGCATCCGCTACGGCGGGCGGCCTCATTCCAAGCCGACATGGCCTGTCTCTACAGGCTTCACCTGCAGGCACGCCTGCCATTCCGCCTGCTGCGGGAAGTCGCCCGCTTCCGCTGCCAAGGCCGCCAAAACCTCTATGACGGCGTTTGGAGTGCTTTGGACTGGGAGCGCTGGCTGCATCCATCGATGACCTTCCGGGTGGATGTGACCGGAACCGCTCCAGGACTCAACCACAGCCATTTCTCTGCACTGCAGGTCAAAAACGCCCTCGTTGACCTACAGCGCGAGCTCTGGGGAGAGCGCTCATCCATCGACCTGGACAACCCTGATCTTGCCTTGCATCTGCACCTCAATCGCGGAGAGGCGGTATTGAGCCTGGATGGCAGCGGCGGCAGCCTGCATCGGCGGGGCTATCGAGCCGCCATGGGAGATGCACCCCTGAAGGAAAACCTGGCTGCCGGCCTGATCCGACTCAGCGGCTGGAACGGAACAACCCCACTGGTGGATCCCTGCTGCGGATCGGGCGTTCTGTTGATCGAAGCAGCCGGAATGGTTACTGATCAGGCCCCAGGCCTAGGACGTTTATTCGCACTCCAAGAATGGGCTGATTTCAATCAGGAGCTCTGGCAACAAGAACTAGACCGAGCCAAAGCTCGATTTCACCCTCCCTCTCAACTGCCACCGATCATCGGATTTGAACGCGACCCTGCCATCGCCAACCAAGCCCGCAACAATGTTGAATCCGCTGGACTGGGCAGCGTGATTGAGATCCGCAGCGGCGATTTCCAAACGCAAACTCTCCCCCCAGGGATTGGGGTGCTGGTGTGTAACCCTCCTTATGGCCAAAGGATCGGAACAGAAGATGATCTGGAAGGGTTCTACCGAGCCCTGGGGAACTTTGTTCGACAACAGGCTTCGGGCTGGCAGATGTGGTTACTCAGCGGCAATCCTGCATTGACGGGCTTTCTTCGGTTAAAAACATCACGCCGGATCCCGATCAACAATGGCGGAATTGATTGCCGCTGGCTCCACTACGCCATTCGTTAATCATCAAACGAGCTGCCAGCCGTTCCCAAATACTTCAAGCCGTTCACTGCTTGAGGACTAAGCCCAGACCAAGAAGCCCATTTCAACAGGAGATGACCGGACCTCGGTGTGATCACCAGTAACCACATGGATACAAACCCAATTCAATACAGATTGCATGCAAAAACAGACAACAGCAGCGCAGATTCCTAAACAATCTTTTAAACCTCATAATCGTCGAACAATTTCATGAAACTGACTCGCCGTCAGGTCCTCAGAGCGAGCGCCTTTATTGCAGGCTTCTTACTGGCCTCAGATCCTTTGCGCGTTAAAGCTCGACCCGCGAAATATAGCCAGGTTAAGTTCAACCCAAAAGAACAACGCAGCCTTGCCGTTATCGGCGCAGGCATCAGCGGACTCTGCAGTGCTTACTTAGCAGCGCAAGCAGGTTTTCGTGTTGTTGTCCTTGAAGCAGATCAACGTTACGGCGGCCGCAGCCTCACTCTTAGACCATCTGATTCGAGTTACAGAGACTGGTGGTTCAAAACTTATAACCCCGAACGTTTGTTCGAGGAGATGTACGTCACAACCAAGCAAGAAGCCTCTGATTCGCCAGCACCAGCTCCCGAAGTTGCCAATTTTGATATCAGCAAGCGTCAAGATAACGACAAACCAGTTGAACTCTACCTCAACCTCGGGCCGGGACGAATCGCCAGCATTGACACAAGCCTTCTAAGTCTTTGCGATGAACTTGATGTCCCGCTTGAGCCATACATCTTCAAGGCCAACAACAATCTTCTTTCAACGGAAAAATTCAATAATGGAGAACCTGTTCGCTGGCAAGAAGTTCATTATTCCTTGATTGCAGAGCTGGCCGAACTCTTAGACAATGCCGTTCGCGAAGGATTAATTCTAAAAGGCTATGACCAACAGCGTGTCCTCTCCATCCTCAAACATTTCGGCAATCTGAATTCACAAGGCAAGACACCAGAACACTTGTCTGTAGTCGGCTATGTCCGCGATCGCGGTGGATGGAGAACGCCATGGAAAGTCCAACAACCCCTCTCTCTTCAAGAGGTGATTAATGGAGAGTTTGTTTTGCCTGGCAAGGAGCCAAGCATGTCGTTCCAGTCTTTCCTCTACCTTTCCAATTCAATTGATTGGCAACCAACCTTGTTGCAACCAGTTGGAGGAATGGACCGCATCTGGCAGAAACTTTTGTTGCGACCGATTCCACAACAAGCGCTTTTAGAACCACAACGCACTAGAGCCAGTCGAAAGACGCTTGTGGGAGATCTTGTCAAACTACGATCACCTGTTCAATCGATTCTCAATACACCCTCCGGCGTTCGCATCGAGGTCGCTGGACGCGATCAACCCTTGCTTGTAGACGCCTGCATTGTCACAGTCGCCCCACCCCTGCTTGGCGGCACAAGCAGCGCGCAGCTCACAGGAGAGTCACACAGTCAGCGAGCCATTCCGGCTCACATGCAAATTCAGACCAACCTGCCAGACCCGATCAAAACTGCACTGAGCTCCGTGGTCATGGCCTCCGCTATCAAAGTGGGCGTTCAAGCCAAACGACGATTCTGGGAAGAAGACAACGATATCTATGGGGGAATTAGCTGGACCAGCCAGATCTCACGACAAATCTGGTATCCATCAGACAGTTTCATGGAATCGACCGGGGTCTTAACCACGGCTTACAACGCCGGAGAAGAAGCAACAGAGTTCGGCAACTTCAACCGTGAGCAACGGATCGAAGCATCTGCCAAAGGCTGTGAAACTTTGCACCGCACGTTCCGCAATAACGTTCACCTGAACCGTTCCATTTCGATTGCCTGGCAACACATGCCTTGGCAGGTTGGTGGATTTGCAGCAGACACCTTTGAGACTCAACCAGAGGTCTATGAAGCGATCACCGATTGGCCCCAGGGCGGAATTTTGCTGGCGGGGGACAGTGCAAGCCAAATGCCTGGCTGGCAAGAGGGTGGAGTCTCCGCTGCACAATTGGCGATCCGCGCCCTCGTGGAAGGGCGGCGATCGAACGACCCAGCCCTGTACCGCTCCTAACAGATGGAGGCACGCGACACGCCCAGCCCTGAATCACTCCAACAACCATCAAAACATCATGAGCGATGCAACTTCGGATCACAACGAGTGCTGGCTAAAACATGAATAAGCAGCTCACCAGGGATCGAATTCAACCGATTATTGGCCGCTTTCGAACGGCATGATCACCAGACCATCCTTCATCAATCAACGCACTAATCCGCCACATACCCTCCACTCGAATAGCTAAAAATCAACACCCAATCGCTCCACTTAAAGCCAGATCAGTTCAGCCAGAAACCAATAAATCATCAGACTGAACATCAAAAAGCAAGGCAGATCCTCCCCTCAAACATGAAATTCATGGACAGAAGTCCTATCGTTGAAAATCATAGAATTCACGTTTTTTCTGAGTCTTGATTGACAAATACCCGCATTGGCCCAATAACACATTCGAGACATCATCATTTCATGCAAGCCTGAAATGAGCCGAGTCAAATCATCGACTAAACAAGACATCAAAACGTTCAGCATTCCTCCTAAGCCTCTCGTCGAACCCCTTAGCGGCCCAAAACAGCCCTCACCGTTTTCATCACCCCTTCGAGAGTCTGCGGCAAAAACGGTCCTTTCAACACCTGCCCGCCAAGACGGAAACTCACGCCAGCCAAGATCAAATCAATCAGCGCTAGTGCGAGCAAGGACTTGATCAAGCTGAGCCTCCAAGCGTCCTGAATCCAAAGCAGCAAAGCCGCCTCTGCAGACAACAAGGCCAACAACATGGCTGTGCCGCCCATCGCCAAAAACAAACCACCGCTAATCAGACGCCGTTTCTCCCGATCCACCTCTTGCAGGGCCATGCGCACATGCAGGTCCATCACAGAAGCGGCCAGAGCGGTCACGCGCCCCGCCGCACCTAGGCCACGTGCTTGCTCAGAGCTGTTCATCGTGCTCGACGTCCACCACTCAGCATCAAGCCAAAGAGAACGCCAACTCCAAGGGCAATGCCCACTGACAACAAAGGACGCTGACGCACAGGCTTCTCGATCCGTGGCCTGAGGGTGCTGTTCAGTTCATCCAAGAGTTGTTCAAGCTGTTCTTCCAAAGGCTCGAGGCTGTCCGCCAAATGGCGGCCTTGATCTCCGGCTGTTTGCATCAATTCATCCAACTGCTCACGCACCCCCTGGGCCGTCAAGCCAGTGTTCTGCTCAATCAGCCGAATGACTTCGTCCATGCTGCCGCGTGTGGCTTCCAAAGTATGTCGAGCCAAATCAGGCCAACGCTTCTGAATTGTCGGCAGAAGTTGTTCAAACCGTTCACGAAACTGATGCTCAGCGCTGCCATTGGGCTGAGACGCCGCTGAGTCCATGGACGCTCACATCAAACAGTTCTATTAATTTTAGTCAGTCGAGACTGATCGCAACACAACAAACGCTTGCCGGCAGTGTGGCCAAAACCACATAAAAATCAGCATCATTTCAAATGCCGCCGCCAACAACAACAGACCAACCCAAGGGCTCCGACATACCCCTGGATTCACAATGCTCTCCAGCTCGACTGGATCAGAGACAAGCAAAACAACTCAGCCAATGCGTAGCCAATACGACGTCATTCTTTTGAACAAGCCACGAAACAAGCACTCCTGACGCTCTCAAACAACAAGGCACCTGAGCATGTCATTAACACGCAGAGATCGAACGACAAACCACCCCGGTTAACCAGCCAAGGATTGATTGTTTGCGCAAATCGAGAGAGTGCTGCTGGGATATTGAAGCTGTCCCAAAAATGATAGGTCCGACAAAACATCTCCCTAGCCCGGATAGCAGCGTGAAACCCATTGCAGCCCGAACCAACCCATCAACCAACAGCACAGCACCCATCAACCAACAACACCCATCAAAAGGGATTGTTGTCTTTAACCTGATGCCAATCAAGGCTTTATCGATGCAGCGATATTCAGCACAGAGATCTCGCCCAAAGCAGTCCACGGCACCCGATGCTCACTGCCCAATGGATTCGGATCTCGATCGACTCAACCGACAGCTCCAACACTGAACTTGATCAGATGCCCCGCTATGCACTGTTGAGACACACGGGTGCTCCAGACGATCCTTCGGGATGTCATTACGACCTCTTACTTGAGGACGGGGATGCCTGTCGCACCTGGAGGCTTCCCATGATCCCCAGGAATGATTCCAGTCCTCAACACGCCACACCCCTACCAGCGCATCGGCTGATCTGGCTCATGCCGCGCAGTGCTGCCGTCTCTGGGGGACGGGGCTGGGCTGAACGCATCGCCTCCGGCACATGGCAGGGATCGCTTCCCGAGGGAGACAACACTGCCCTTCGCATCACGCTGGAGACAGGGCCTCTTCAAGGGACTTTGGAGATCAGCTCTCAGGAATGTCGTTTGCATCCAACAAAGAAAGATTGTGACGTTGCCACAGCCAACAAGCTGAGCTGAATCCTTCGAACTCAGCATCAAGATCAAAGGCGACGCGCTGATGAGGACAACCCTTGAGTTTTGCAAAAGCTCAGCTATTTTGAAGCGTCCTATCGATCCCGCTCCTGTTGGTTTACATCAATCAGGTCGGGTTGACGCATTTCAAGTCCTTCGGTGGGGCAATGACGATCCCTCTCGAGGAGGGATTCACAGTGGTGACCGGTCCAAATGGTTCCGGCAAAAGCAACATTCTTGATGGCGTTCTGTTCTGCCTCGGCCTTGCCACCAGTCGTGGAATGCGAGCCGATCGCTTGCCGGATCTGATCAATAGCGGTGTTCTCAAAGCTGGCAAAGCAGCCGAAACTATTGTCAGTGTCCGCTTTGATCTAAGCGACTGGGCCCCTGATGCTGCTGAAGAGGGGCTTGACGCGCCTGAGGAAGGGCCTTGGATTCGAAACGATCAATCGGAATGGACCGTCACCCGCAAGCTCAGGGTGATGCCAGGCGGCTCCTACAGCTCGAGCTACAGCGCCGACGGGATCCCCTGCAACCTGCAACAGCTGCAAACCCAATTGCGCCGATTGCGCATCGATCCTGAAGGCAGCAACGTTGTGATGCAGGGTGATGTCACACGCATCGTCTCGATGAGCAACCGCGACCGCCGCGGCCTCATCGATGAACTGGCTGGTGTGGCCCTGTTCGATACCCGCATCGAACAAACCCGTCGCAAACTTGATGATGTGCAAGACCGGCAAGAGCGCTGCCGGATCATCGAGCAGGAACTGCTCAGCAGCCGCCAACGTCTTGAGAAGGATTGCGCCAAAGCAAGGCAATATCAAGAGTTACGCGGCCGACTACACCTCGGCCGCCAACAGGAAATGGTTCTGGCCTTTGAAGCGGCAGGCCAAGCCCTGAAAGATTTGAGCACGCGACGCGATGCACTGGAAGCGCAGGAACAGCGCGATGGTGTCGCGATCAGCAACGCAGATGAGGTTCTCACCAAAGCCACGGCCGAACTGCAAACCCTGCAAGACCAAGTCAAGGCTCTAGGCGAAGACCAACTGTTAGCGGTTCAGGCGGAACTAGCAGGGCTGGAGGTCAGTGGTCGCGAATTGGAGCGTCAGGCCGGACAACATCAAGAAGAAGGGCAGCGATTGCAAGGGCTACGCCATGAACTCAGCTCCCGCCGCCAGGACTGGCAACACCAAAGTCAGGCACTCGAAAAGGACCCGAACGAATCGGCTCTAGCCAACGCTGAAACAACCTGTCGCTCCGCAGAATCAGCCGTTGAGGTCTCCCGACGCCGACTGAGTGATGTCGCCGGGCGCTCCGGTGCCTGGCTGCAAGAGCAAAAACGACGCAGTGAACGTCGCCAGGAACTTCAGGCCACGGTCTCTCCTCTGCAACAAGAACAACAGCAGCTCCAAGAACGACTGCGCCAGGACGCGGAACGGCTGGATGAGCTGGGTCGTGAACAACAGCAAGACGGGAGTGAGGAACAGGCCGTTCAGCAACGGCTGCAAACACTGGATGAAGAGTGGCAAACCCTGCTTCAAAACCTCACAACCGGCAAACAGACCCTGCAAAAAACTGTCGATTCGTTGTCCGTGCAGCAACGCACTCGCTCAAGATTGGAACAGGAGCAAACGAGGCTGGAGCGAGAGATCGCCAGGCTCGAGAGTCGTCGTGATGCCCTCCAAGAAAGCCGTGGCACCGGTGCGTTACGACTGCTGCTCGAGGCAGGGCTAGACGGAATCCACGGGCCGGTCGCTCAGCTGGGCGAGGTGGAGGAACGCCATCGACTCGCCCTCGAAGTCGCTGCCGGTGCACGACTGGGTCAGGTGGTCGTCGATGACGACAGGATCGCGGCACGGGCCATCGACCTGCTCAAAAGTCGCCGCGCTGGTCGCCTCACCTTTCTACCGCTCAACAAAATCCGCGCCCCAGGTGGATCAGGAAGCAGTGCAAGCGCTGGTGCAGCCATGGCCCGTGCCTCGCGTCCGGGAGACGAGGAGGGGCAAGGCCTGATTGGCCGTGCCGTGGAATTGGTGCACTTCGAGCCGGTCTACGGAGACGTGTTTGCCTATGTCTTCGGAGACACCCTGGTGTTCCGTGATCTCTCGACAGCCCGGCAGCGCCTGGGACGGACTCGGGCCGTCACCCTCGATGGTGAGCTGCTTGAAAAGAGCGGTGCAATGACTGGAGGCAGCTTCTCAAGCCGCAACCATGGCCTCAGCTTTGGCAGAAGCAGCGACAGTGATGAAGCAGAACCTCTGCGCAGACGCCTGTTGGAGCTTGGGGAAACGATGGTGGCCTGCCGCCGTCAGGAAGCGACCCTCAGTCAATCTGTGGAACAACAGCGACCAGCGTTGCGCGACTTGGAGCAGCGACAAGCGGCTCTCATTGCAGAACGCAATGCAGCGCGTCGAAACCATGGCCCCCTGCTTGAACGACATCAACAGCGATCCGACCGGCTCAGCAAACTGCAACGGGACCAACACGACCAGCAGCAACGGCTCGACACAATCGCTCGCACGCTTGAGCCGCTTTGTCACGAGCTAGATCAGTTGAACGAGGCGGAACGCAGCAGCAGTGGCAACGACGATGCAAGCGCCTGGCAACAACTCCAGCAAGACCTGGAACGAGCTGATGCAACGTTGGAACAGGCTCGGCAGCAACGTGATGCCCTGCTCAATGCCCGTCGAGAGAGACAACTGGCGCTCGAACGACTCGGTGACCAGAAGCAGGCGCTCGAGGCGGAGGAAGGGCGGCTGAAGGAAGCCGTCCAGACCCTTGCCACAGCGCATGGCGCCTGGCGTCAGCAACAGCAGGACCTTCAGCAAACCCGCGAGCGACTGACGCAGCAGCAACATGAGCTGCAGGAGAGTTTTGGAGAACAACGGCGGGCCCGTGATGCTGCTGAAGCAGAAGTCTCTCGGCAGAGACAGGCCTTACAGCAGGCTCGCTGGAACTTGGAACGCCTCCAAGACGAACGAAAAGCCCTACTCGAAGAGCAACGCAGTGGTGGCATCCGCTTAAAGGAGATGGAACAGGCGCTTCCTGACCCCCGTCCGGAAATCCCTGACGAGGTGCGCTTGGCCGGGCTGGACGCCCTTCAACACGACCTTCAAGCGATTCAAAAACGCATGGAAGCCTTAGAGCCGGTCAACATGCTGGCGTTGGAGGAACTCGAAGCCCTTGAGCAACGCTTGCAAGAGCTCAACGACAGGCTGGAGGTGTTGAACAACGAGCGGGAGGAGCTCTTATTGCGGATTGAGACGGTTGCCACCCTGCGCCAAGAGGCATTCATGGAAGCGTTCACCGCCGTCGATGGTCACTTCCGAGAGATTTTTGCCTCGTTATCCGATGGCGATGGTCACCTGCAGCTGGAAAACAAAGAGGATCCCCTGGAAGGCGGTCTCACCTTGGTCGCTCACCCCAAAGGAAAAGCAGTACGACGTCTAGCGGCGATGTCTGGAGGGGAAAAGTCCCTGACAGCTCTGAGTTTCCTCTTCGCCCTGCAACGGTTCCGGCCTTCTCCCTTCTACGCCTTAGATGAAGTGGATAGTTTTTTAGACGGCGTCAATGTGGAGCGTCTTGCAGCCCTCATCGCCCGTCAGGCCAAGGCGGCTCAATTTCTTGTGGTCAGTCATCGACGGCCGATGATTGCTGCATCGGAACGCACGATCGGCGTCACCCAGGCCCGCGGTGCTCATACACAAGTGATTGGACTTCCCGATGCCGCCTGATCTGGCATCTGAGAAGGCTTGCGCCAAAATGCTTTAACACTGCCTGGCCCAAGGCCCGCGTTTGACCCAGCCCCCTTCCGCGAACGACCCCATGGCCACCGTGCCGAGCGATCGTCTCTGGCTGCGCTCCGAACTGATGGGG
>CEVN01159833.1_pt1 | contig 14786 bp, 14 predicted proteins | sample 427041 | NCBI WGS metagenome assembly CEVN01 (sample SAMEA2623463, study PRJEB7988) | marine metagenome | biome: marine biome (ENVO:00000447); feature: surface water layer (ENVO:00002042); material: "saline water (ENVO:00002010), including plankton (ENVO:xxxxxxxx)" | depth 5 m
TACTATGGGGCTCAGACAGCGAGGTCCCTGATTAACTTCGATATCGGAGACGATACAATGCCCCGCTCAATCATTCGGGCCTTTGGAATTCTCAAGCAAGCAGCAGCGCAGACCAATGTCAGTCTCGGCGCCCTCGATTCCGACATTGGCTCCCTAATCTCAAGCGCCTGTGACGAAGTGATATCAGGCTCACTGGATGAGCACTTCCCACTCAGAATTTGGCAAACCGGTTCAGGAACCCAAACCAACATGAATTCAAACGAAGTCATCGCAAACCGAGCTATTGAGATTTCAGGAGGAACCGTTGGCAGCAAGACACCAGTCCACCCAAACGATCATGTCAATCGAGCCCAGTCTAGTAACGACACCTTCCCTACAGCAATGCATATTGCCGCTGCAGAGGAAACATTTCACCATCTGCTACCTTCTATCAGGCACCTAAGAGATGAATTGGAAGCGAAGTCGAAGGAATTCTCCGGAATAGTGAAGATTGGAAGAACGCATCTGATGGACGCAGTACCACTTACGCTAGGCCAAGAATTTGGAGGCTATGTCTCTATGCTGGATTCAGATATCTCCAGAGTAGAGCACTCGCTCGAGGACTTGTTTGAGTTGGCCCTCGGGGGAACTGCAGTTGGAACAGGTCTCAACACCCATCCCGAATTCGCTGAAGAGGTGGCTGCGAGAATCGCCGATAAGACCGACATACCCTTCGTCAGCGCTGAGAATAAGTTTGCCCAACTAGCTGCTCATGATGCAATAGTGGCTGCTTCAGGTAGTCTGAATGCTCTGGCGGTATCACTGATGAAAATAGCCAATGACATCAGATGGCTAGGCTCAGGACCGCGATGTGGATTTGGAGAATTGGCTCTTCCAGCCAATGAACCAGGATCAAGCATTATGCCCGGGAAAGTAAACCCAACTCAGTCAGAAGCTATCACCATGGTCTGTTGTCAAGTGATGGGAAACCACTCAGCCCTCTCAATAGGAGGTAGCCAAGGCAACTTTGAGCTAAATGTGTTCAAGCCAATGATGATTCACAACTATCTGCACAGTGTTAGACTTCTTTCTGACTCATGCCGTTCTTTCACAGATAAGTGTGTTACAGGACTAGAGGCTAATGAGGACAACATCGCAAGACATTTGGAAAACTCGCTTATGCTGGTTACCGCACTCAATCCACACATAGGCTACGATAATGCTGCTAAGATTGCGAAGAACGCCCATGAGAAAGGCACTACTCTCAGGGAAAGCGCTCTAGAACTCGATATGCTAACTGATGAGGAGTTTACTCAATGGGTCAGGGCTGAGGAAATGATCGGACCAAGAGAGTAATCAACTCATTATCCAAGCATCAAGAAATGCTTCGCTAGATTTCGATTGGACTAATGGGCCGATTGATACAGGTGGGAGCAGTCAGGAGGGGTTCAGCACATGGGGGAGCTTCCCCCCTCCCGTTCTACTCCGCAGGGTCCGGGTGTCCCCTGGGCCCTAAGGCCCAGGTTTCCCCGGGTAGACTCCTCCAGAACCTCTAGGGTTCTTTTGTCGCGCTCGGTGATTTCTCACTTCGCTCATCTTCTCTCTCTAAGGGGGTCGCCTCCCTCTTCGCGTTCTCCGTTTCTTCTCCTGGCTATTCTCACCATTCCTCTCCACGGTCCGATACAACTTCCTCCACGGATCTCTCCGCCCTTGTTCGTTCGTGTTTCCCTCCGTTTCCTTCCCTTTCCTTGCGTCCAGTTCTCTCTACTTTGTTTCCCACGCCGCTTCCAGTTCCAATCTCTTTTCCCCTTCCGCGCGTATCTCCTCGGGATAGTACTCTGCCTCGGTTTTGGTTTTCCCCGTTGCCGGTTCGGTTTCGCTTTTCCTCAGCTTCCTCCTCCGTTTCCTCCGGTTTCCTTCCCTTTCCTTCCCTTTCCTTGCGTCCAGTTCTCTCCAGTTCTCTCCACCTTCGTCCTCTTCGGTTCTCCCGCCGTCTTCCCGCCCACATGGCGTTCCGACTATCCCCCGTTTTCTTTCCAGATCACGGGTTCTACCGCCGCTTTTTCGCGGCTCGGTTTCTGTGGCCCGCGGGTCGCGCCGAAGCGCCCCCACACCAGCTCCAAAGAAGCGGCAAAGTTCACAGGGCAAGCGGCGCTAAATAAACCTTTCTAAATTTTAGAGCAGTACAGCGGAAATAAGGGTAATACAATGTTAATTTCCACTGCATCTCAAATACCCCGTAGACGCCTTAATTTGTCCATCATCTCTTTCTTCTTGTCTATATCTTCAAAATTCTCCGAGCCAGCATCAAGTCGCCGAGAAATTACATCTCTCTCTACAAAGTGAATGATACCGTCATCGTCTCCCAGGACAATCAGTCTCTCATTAGTATCTGATTTCCAAATCTTACTCTCATGACTCAATTCTAGCAGATTGGCACCAGTAGTTCTGTTCAGAACCGTAACCCCATCATCCAAACAGATCCAAACCGCTCCTTCGCCCATACGATAAGGGCCGAGAGAAATTGATGCGACACCTCCTCTAGAGTTGTGACTCCATCCGACACTGGATACTACTCCTCCATCTTCGAAACCTGCTATGGTTTCATCATCCACCCCCAACACAGCATTAGTTGGTGAATTACGCATCATCTCCGTACTATTGCCAATATTGGTGACCATCCCACCCGAGTGGCCGAGAATTATTCGATCACCAAAATCAGTTCCACAGGTAACTGGGCCACCGCCAACATCGAGATGCTCTAACTGATCATCGAGTACACTCAGTGCACCACACCTAGGTCTACCTAGTCCCAAAATCAAACCCTCATTGTATGGGCCTAAGAACCAACACCTCTCTGCGATTGTCCAAAACCGCTCGATTTCCCCAGAATAGGAGAATTTCCATATCGTTGACTCGGTGTAGTCTCCAATCTCAATCTCATAGACTGATGAGGTTGCCCAGATGCCCGAATCATTCACCATGACATAATCGCTAGATCCTTCCAACTCCTTACTCCAGATATTCTCTCCGCTGCCAATGTCAAGACAATGTAACTTCGATGACTCAGCAACATAAACCCTGTCTGTTCCAAAACTAATGTCACTGAGAGGGCCAGACATTTCGACCCTCCAGAAACTCTCACCAGAATCCTCGCTCCAGCACGCAAAGACTCCTTCATGCGAGCCAGCAAATACTCGCCCGTCATGTATTCTGAGAACTGTACAACGATTTCCAATGTCTCTTCTCAACGAGGAGACAGAAGATAGAGGGAGACGGGCCACACCCCTACACAGGGACCATCCAATATCGTAGTTTGCACCTAAACAGTCAATCCGTAGAGGCGCTTTACCTTGTCTTGCAGATATTCTACAAATGCATCAGGAGAAGGAGGCGACCCTGTGGCTTCTTCAATTAAATCTGCAGGCTCGAGGATACTACCTCTTTGGTGAACATGCTCACGCATCCAAGAAAGAAGATCACCGAACTCTCCGCGACGCATCTGCCCATCGTGGTCAGGAAGATCCTCACGTGCGGCAGCTAGCAACTGAGCAGCGTAGAGGTTGCCGAGAGTGTAAGTGGGGAAGTAGCCGAATGCGCCCATAGACCAGTGAATATCCTGTAGAACACCGAGAGATCTGTTGGGGGCTCTGATTCCGAGGAATTCCTCATACATATCGTCCCAAGCATCCGGCAAATCGTCTACCTCAATTTCTCCAGCTATGAGTCTCTTCTCGAGCTCGTATCGAATCATGATATGGACATTGTATGTTGCCTCATCCGCTTCTACTCGAATTAAACTCGGCTCAACGAGATTCACAGCTTGCCACAATTGTTCAGAAGTTACTCCATCCATATTCTCTGGAAAACACTCCTGCCATAGAGGAAGCGCCCACTCACAGAATTCGCGCGAGCGTCCAACCTGGTTCTCCCAGAGTCTACTTTGACTCTCGTGTACTCCTAGACCATTGGCCTCGCCAGCCGGTTGAAAGTCCAAATCACGCCTCCTTCCTTGCTCATAGGTTCCATGACCAGTCTCGTGCATGGATCCGTATAGTGAACCGAATGGATCTGATTGGTTGTATCGAGTAGTCCATCGAACATCATCTGGGTTGGCCCCGCCGCAGAATGGATGTGTGGAAGCATCTCGTCTACCGGCGGCGAAATCGAAACCAATCGCCTCTGAAATAGCCTGACTCAGCGACTCTTGTCCAGATTGGTCCCATGTGTTGTCCTCAACCCATGACATATCTGGTCGGACCCCACTCTCGTTGACCTGCTTAATCAGTGGAGCAACATTTTCCCTAAGGCCCGCAAATAAGGGGTCAACTCTGGCAACACTTAGGCCAGTCTCATACTGGTCAAGCAGAGCATCATAGCGCAACTCATCATACCCCAAATAATCGGCTTTGCGTCTAGCTATGTCGATAGCCTTCTCCAAGTCATCTCTGAAAATTGAAAAATCATCCTTGGCACGGGCCTCGGACCATGATATCTGAGATCTTGAGCGATGCTTCGCCATCTCTTCTACAAACTCAGTTGGAAGTTTAGTAGCCTTGTCGTAAGATTCTCTTGCCAGCCTTACATTGGCTGATTTCACCTCATCGAGCTCATCTTTTGATTCGAGTTCGGATAACAACTCTCCGACTCGCGGATCAGTCAACTTCTGATGCCCAGTCTTTGAAATCCAAGCCATTTGTTCAGCCCTTAACGCCGCCGCCTTTGGTGGCATCAGAACTTCTTGATCCCAGCCCATCAGGCCCCCAATCTGACCAATCAAGTCGATGTCTTTCAATCTCTCAAGCAATTCATCGTATGCATCCATGGCTCACGGAGAAGGGCCTCAGACACATAAGTTGTGGAGTCGATTTCAGAATCAGACTTCAACTCCGAGAATACCTCTGAGAGCAATTCCGATACCGTAGGAAATCAGACTGACTACTCCGAGTATTGCTGCCATTTCAATAAATCTACTTCTAAAAGAAACCCCTTCAACTACTGATACATAGAAGTTGAACACTGCAACAATCAGTAATCCAATGATGAATGTGCAGACTAGGGCCTGAATATGCGGCTCCAGTCCTTGGAAATCAGGACTACCTGAGGAGAACAGCAAGTACGGTGAAACCAACATTAACACAGTAATAAGATACGATATCCAAGTAAAGAATGCCGCCTTGACTGCTGATTCACTCTTCTTCTCGGCTCTTGAGGAGAGATACTCTGAGGCCCCCATGCTGAAAGCTGCAGATATTCCCGTTACGAGGCCTGCTAGGGCAACTAGATTGAGGCTCTGTAAAGCGAAAGTAAGACCCGCAAGAGCCCCGGTTAACTCAACTAACGCATCTGACATACCTAGAACTACACTACCAGAGTATCTCAACCGCTCCTCATCGAGCATTCCAATCATATTCTCTTCGTGAGCTTCCTCCTCGTCAGCAATGTCGTCCAAACCAAGCTCCCTGTATTCAGCCGCAGCATCCTGCTCTGTAGACTCCATCATTTTGACAGAGAAGGTGAAACCAAACAACCTCGCAAGCATGATTTGTCGCCGAACCTTCCTCATATCTGGAAGGACTTTCTCACCGGTCATACCAGCAATTACAGCCTCATGACGCTCTTCTTCAAGGCTAATGCCTTCCAATATTGATCTATTCACCTCATCTTTCTGCATCCTCGCAAGTCGACGATACACCTCGGCCTCGGTGGCTTCCATGCGCTGTAACTTCAATAGACGAGCACGCCTCTCTTCATCCACGGTTTACCCTATAGGTACCGTCTATTGAATCTGACCAAGGCGTAATTGCGATGGCGCAGCATTGCGAACGCTTGATGCATTAGTCTCATCTCGCGAAATCCCATGGCGACTAGAGACGCGAGGCCTAACGTCCCAGTCGTTGACCGTATACTCATACATCTGTGGGAGCAGGACCATCAGGCCGACCACTATCTAGTAAGTTACGAAGTAACACGGCCGGGAATAGCAGAGATTTGTGCGCTTCATCCTCCTAATGTCTCAAGGTCGATGCGTGAACTGATGACTAGTGGATGGGTAACTGAACACACGAGAACCATCCGTGGAGACGATCGAAGGCAGAAGACATGGCAACTTACGGAAGATGGACGAACCGAGGCCAGAGATAGAATCAGTGAGATGAGAACTAAGATGGTGCTTGTTAGAGGTAATGACGGCAAACTCCTCGAAGTCAGAGCCGATCAAGCGGCCAACCACCTAAGGACTAATCTAACTCTACTACAGGTCCTAATGCATGCTCAACACGAAGGCGTACTAAACTTCGGAGATATCCGCTTCGGAGCAATCGTCAGAACAGAATCAAGCGATCTACCGCCTCCAGGCTCACTCTCTCTACTTGCCGGCGCCCATTCGACCTACCATACTAAACCGCCCCAGACCAGAACAGTACATGGGCGCTATGAGCAGCGAGAAACTCTCGACTCTTGGTATTCCTCCGAAACACCCGCCTTCGCTCTATCTGGAATAGCCGGATGTGGTAAGACCACATTGACCTCGTTCTGGATGGATGGCACGCTAGAGAAGAATCCCGGCCTGATGGCTATGTACTATCCCTGTCAACCGTGGGATTCTCCATTAGGCATTGCAACCAGCCTATTACATCGACTAGGGATCAGCACCGAAGACTCATCCGATGACCCGTACGGGGTCATCGATACTCTGCCATTAAAGCCAGGGGCTAGACTAGATTTGGACTCCTATAGACGCCGCATAGTTGCCCATCTACAAGACGAGGATGGACACAGAGGCGAGAAGACCGAAGAGTTTCTACTAATCCTCGACGATGTACACAATCTAGGTGCTGAAGGAAACCATCTTCTAGGCGCTCTATTGCAGATAGCAGAAACGACCTCGATGAGACTCATACTCATCTCTCGTACCACTATGGCATTCTATGATAGACGCGATGTTCACACTAGAGGTAGAGTGCAGGAAATGGCACTATCAGGACTTACTCTTGAAGAGATCTCCTTGTGGCTGGATACTCTGGATATACCAAGCAAGGCCCCCGCAGAAGAGATCCATAGAGTGACAGGAGGTCACCCATTAGCGGTAGAATTGTTGGAAATGTACGGACAGACACTACACGATGACTGGCTTAGATTCCTCGATGAGGAGATTATCGATGTGCTTCCTCGCGACCACAGAGAAATCCTAGCCTTGCTGGCTGTCGCAGACAAGCCAGTCCCATGGAACGCCCTAGCCAGCGCAGCAAACTTCGATGGGCAACCTCCTTCAGATCTAATTGAACGAGGATTGATGCTTGAACTCAGTGAGGGCATGTGGCTCCATGAGGCGCTGAGAGCAAGACTGCTTAGGGAAGTCGGAGCCCCGCTTGAAGAGCGTGCAAGAAAGCTAAGAGAAGCCACCGACTAAGCCATGTGGCGGTTCAACCAGTCATCCATACTAGGCTTTGGAAGAGCCCCAGTCTGCCTATCAACTACTTGTCCACCGCGGAACAACACTAGGTTAGGAATTCCACGAACACCGTGCCTTCCAGGAGTTATAGGATTTGTATCAGTGTTCACCTTTGCAATGGTTATGTCTCGCTCACCGGCAATTTGCTCAAGAACTGGAGCAATCGCTCTACACGGTCCACACCATGGAGCCCAAAAATCCACTAGTACCCACTCGTCACTACTTGTCACAACATCGAAGTCTGCATCGGTCGCATTTACTATCTTGCCCACGGTCACACCTACACTTGCGGATGCTTTCCACACTATGAATCTGTGTCTTGTTTACAGGTCCAACTTCCGTAGGGATTGTGAACCTAAGGCTCATCCCCGCACACATGGAAATAACCCCGAGCATCCTCACAGCGGACTTCGCCAGACTTGGCGAGACCCTAGAGGAAGCAGTTGAAGCTGGGATTAATTGGATTCATATGGATGTCATGGATGGTAACTGGGTAGTCAATCGAACTATCACCTTCGGACCTGCATTAATTAGGTCCGTCAGAGACAGATTAGGTCCTGAGGTGACAATAGACTGCCATCTGATGATTACAAACGCCGAGGATACTTGGAAGCAGTACGCTGATGCCGGCGTTGACATTGTGATTGCACATATTGAGGCCGTTGACGACTTTCCGGCGCTAATCACCGAGATGCGCCAAGCAGGAATTGGAGTCGGATGCGTACTCAATCCCGATACACCAGCCGATGAAGTGATGCCACTTCTGTCAGAGCTTGACCTAGTTCTTGTTATGTCGGTAGTGCCCGGTAAGGGAGGACAATCATTTATGCCTGAGGTTGAGGATAAAGTCCGAGCTTTCCGAGCCGCCATTGATGCGCAGGAATCTGCTGGTGGCCGTAAAGTCAAGCTGATGATTGACGGTGGCATCAAGGATCACAACGCAGCGATGGTTGCAGAGTGGGGAATTGACATCGCAGTAGTGGGTTCTGGTCTGATCAATGACCGAGGCAGTATCGCAGAGAACCTAACTGCAATCAACGAAGCCCTCGAGTAATCTCTCAACGAGGATTCAAAGCACACCACCCCGAGCGCTAAACATGGTTACAGAGCAGTGGATGGTAGAAGAGGTTCTGAAGATTGTTCCCGACGCTCGAGTGGAAGCTTCCGATTTGCATGGAAGCGGTGACCACTTCCATGTCAGAGTCATCTCACAGAGCTACGAAGGAGTTCGACCATTACAGCGACAGAGACCAATTCTCAACCACTTCAAACCGTTCATTGCACAGAATATTGTGCATGCTTTGGATCTCAAGTGCATGACTCCAAAGCAGGCAGAGGAGGCGGGCCAGACCGCCTTTGACCCACACGGTGAAGAAGTGGAGTTCTTTGGAGTGCACATCCGCAGGCCGGACAAGGAGTGACGATATGACAGAGTTCAACTGGACACCCGATGAATTGCAAGAATTGGTTGACAACAACAGAATAGTCCTGTTCATGAAGGGGACTCCCGAGCAGGCACAGTGCGGATTTTCAAACCGTGCAGCAACCGTCTTACAACAACTGGAACAACCATTTGTCAGTGTCAATATCCTATCCGATCACCGCGCAATACCTTCTGTCTGTGCGTGGTCTGATTTCCCGACCATGCCACAGATATTCGTACACGGCGAACTCATTGGTGGCTCCGACATCGCTCTCGAGATGTTCCAAAGCGGAGAACTGCAGCAGATGCTTGCCGACGGCGACTCAGCCCCTGAGTGAGGAGATTGTATGGTGCCGGCGGAAGACCGCCGCACGATGCTCATAGCACTGGCAGGAGCTACGGTAATTTCCTTCGCCCCGTTCCTGTATATTCGTTCCGATACAGACCCACTGACCGGAGCATTCTACCGAATGCTGTACGCACTTCCTTTGTTGGGATTATTGGTTTGGACATCAAAGAAGGAAGACCCTAGAAACACAAATTCACGCTGGCTTGCATTTGGCGCCGGAATCCTACTGGCTATCGATTTCGCAGGATATCACAGCGCCATCGATTACATCGGCAGTGGAATTGCAACATTGATTGGGAACTCCCAAGTCATCATTGTCACATTGGTCACTTGGTGGCTGTTTGGTGAGAGACCGAATAAATTCATTCTATTTTCATTACCAATTGTGATGTTAGGATTATTGCTAGTGTCTGGTGTTTGGGACAAAGCCGCATATGGCGAAGATCCAGTAAAGGGAGTAATTGGCGGTATTGTAGCAGCTGTATTTTATTCCTCTTTCTTGATAGCTTATCGCCAATCGAATAGGATTGGTGCACCAGCGGTCAATGCGCAGTTCGATGCCACTGCTGGAGCAACACTAGGTATCTTGATTCTAGGGACTATTCCACTAACTTCTCTTGGCCTTGAACCCATTGACCATACGATAACTTGGCCCAATCATGGTTGGTTAATTGTACTGGCAATTTCCTGTCAAGTGATTGGTTGGATTGGGATAACATACGCACTTCCCCGACTACCGGCAGCACACACTTCCTTTGCAGTCCTTCTACAGCCTGTTCTGACCATCGTTTGGGGAATACTACTCCTAGACGAAACCCCCTCTTTCCAGCAGTCTATGGGGATGATTATGATTCTAGGAGCTATTATTGCCGTTACAATGTATGGCTCTACCACCTCAGAAGATAAAGTCTAATTCACAGGCTCTTCTTGTGTAATTAGTGACATTTTGACCTGATACTCGATGTATGAAATTGTGAGTGTGACCTCCTCACCATCCTCGCAGTCACAAACAGTTCCCCAGACTGCATATGTGTCGACTCTAATCTCAATCCTCCACTCTCCAGTGCCCGTTCCATTGTACAACTCCCAAGACGCCCGAGCCTCCTCTTCTGTACCTTCAAAACCAGAAGCATTGGGTATGTCAAGTGAGTAATCATACCAGATTTTGTCCCAAGGTTCGGTCTTGTCAGCATCACAGTCCTGACTTGAAGCATCCGTACTGGATAGACTGTACAACTGAGGCTTAGATACGCCCGTGTCAAACACCTCCACCGTGACCATATCACAACCGACAATACCACCCGGTTGCTCATCCTCTTCTCCCCAGTAAGCTCCGATGTAAATCTTAGAGACATTATTCGGCATTGGGATATTCAATGTCACCATCTCTGTTGTATCGTCATTAATGAAATAAGTCTGAACATCTGTCGTATTCTTCTGTTCAAATGTGAACTCCCAAGTCCCTTTTTCAGGAGGCTCCTCTGAGGCGGGCATGATCATATCGATTACCACAGGCCCGGCCAATACAATCGCAGAAACAAGTACCAACACTCCAGCAACTGCGCCCAAAGCAACACGGTTCCTGACTACAATGTTGGCAACCCTTCCAAATATATCTGAAATCCCCGACTCGCTATCTTCTACCCAATCGTCTTCGTATTCTACTAATCGATCGTAGAGCTCCTGCTTGTTTCCACTGGTCGATAAGTCCAGATCCTTGAGTTCGGCCTTGAGTTCGGCCGAAGACCACTCATCGATAGGTTCCACAGCCCGAGATGCCCGGTCGACGAAAGGAACTTTTGCTAAATATATGCCAAAAACAGGATTTTCAACTGCTTCGCTGCAACCCGATTTAGGTGTACAGGGCGAGAGATAATAGCGAGGGGATGGGATGCACTCAGCGAGAACCTTTCGGCCCTGTACACTACCTCATCGGGGTCGACAATAGATAATCGTTGTGAAAATTGGCTATTTTATTAAAAAAAACGCTGTACTGAGAGCCTATCAAGCAACGGTAAGCACTTCTGGGCCACCATCAGTAATCAACACGGTATGTTCGAACTGTCCAACATCTCCTCCATCTGCATCCCTTAGAGCAGTGTAAGTCTCAAGAAATCTAATTGAAGTTAGTTTATTCACCAATTGATTCCACTTCTTTCGTAGAGATTCCTCATCCTCCTCAGGGAATGGCTTCTCTAGAAGAGGATATGCCCAACGCTCAGCAAAAGGGAGGGTATTGTATCTCTCCTCGATGTATCTAGCCATAGTTGCACCAAGTGGCTTGAGTTTCCCCTTAGAAAGGGCTTTGCGGATTTTCACATTACCAGTAACTCTGAGGATATTCGAGGACCCAGAAGGGGCGACATTCTCAACCATTCCACTCGATCCAGTGGTGTTGAACGGCTCTATAGCATAGATTCCACCCGTCTCGACTGAGCCCTTGAATTGAGGATTTTTCTCACGGTCATAAGCACCGCACGCATATGATGGAATTGAAGTTCCGGCATGCAGATTCCATCGCTCTAACTCATGTCCACAAAGGTTCCGAATCGGCTCATAGCCAGCATCCTTCGAAACCTGTTCTGCCGCTGCTCCGATTTCATGCCAAGGTGTTTCTGGATGCATCAACTCGATTGCCGCATCCCGCGCCTCCTTGGCTGCCTTAATCTGGTCAGTATGGTTAGCGCCAGAGCCTACTTCGACAGTTAGGGCATTGTCAGCGATAGCTCCCTTAATGTGAACTCCAACATCCAGTTTGACCAAATCTCCCTTCTCAAACACCATCTCTCCTTCGTATCCCTCTGGAGGCTCTAGTAGAGTATTCGTGGTGTAGTGTGCTGCCATGTCATTGACAGAGATCGTCACAGGGAAGGCAGCCTGTCCGCCATGTCTCCTGATGAAACGCTCTGCAGAGTCAATGACATCATTCCAATGCTTGCCGGCAGTAATCTCATCCTGGATGCCATCGAGAGTTCTCTTGGCAACATGTCCGGCATCACGCCAGTGTTTCAGATCTGTCTCCTCAACCATGATTTGACCTCTTCGGATGATACTACTCCTTCTCTGAGAACCTCGGTATCTCTCAACTGTGTTGAACCACAGACCGAATACCACGCTATCAATGTACTGGGCAAACCCCCGGGACATGCCCCTTGAACAAAAGAAACCTCCTCGGCTGACGATGATAGAGAGCGGGCTGCTTCCTCGCAGTCATCAACTGGTGCAACACCGCTACGATTGGCACTTGTAGCAGTCAGTGGCCCGACCTCATTCAGTAGACTGATGGCCTCAGGATGAGCGACGACTCGTATCGCAATACCCTTTCCTCCAAGACGCGAATCGACCGTCTCGTGAGCCTTGAGCACCACAGTAAGAGATCCCCTTGGGAAATCATCGAGCAAATCTCTCACTAGGTCGGGAACTTCAACCAAATCTTCTGCCTGGTCTAGATTAGCCACCCCTATACTTACAGGCATACTGTGATTACGCTCCTTCAATTCATACAACTTGTCTAGACATTTTGGAGTAGGGATGCAGCCGAGTGCGGGCTGAGTAGTGGTAGGGTAGACTATACAATCTCCAGCCAAAACTCTCTGTATCGCATCCTGCATGCAATCACTACCTGATGTGCCTCCTGCTGGCAGGAGGGAGAGAGTCGGAGTGAGCTACTATTGAGCCGACATGCAAATCGACATTGCTCTGGTGAGTATGTCTTTGAGAGATTCTAGCTAATTCGTAGGCACCGACATAGAGATTCAACAATGGAATCAGCAGCACTAACTTCCGGAACGACCTCGAATCCCACATCTCACTAGTTAGTTCCGAACCATCTTCTGCGACTATTGCTAGATTGAACAGGCGCTGACCTAGAGAACGAGAGTATGCAAGCCCAGTCAATCTCCAATACAGCCAGTGTGCAACCATGATTACTAGGGCGTGGGCTAAGGCATAGTGAAAGTCCATCGAATTCCATAGAGTCAGGTTCCATGCATTCAGAATTCTACCTCCTGTAACTACCATGAGAATGGTTGTAACTATTACAACATCAGCGGTGAAAGCGGCTACTCTACGTACTCCCGAAGCAAGAATGACTCCATCGGGAAGCGGCGCATGACCCTGTTCCGAGGACACTATCTGTTTGGCCAGAGTGCCTCCGCCAACATTCAATTGGATAGGTGAATCGTGGTCTGCCATACTCTCCCTCAGGACATTCCCAGCAAGTGCCATGCCTCAAGGTTACGACTCCGCATATGATCCATCCAAGCCGCCCAATCACCGTCGTGGCGTAATGTATCGGGGTCTCCGATGACTATGAGACCTCGTTTTGCTCTAGTCAAGGCCACATTCAGTCTGCGAGAATCTGCTAGGAAGCCAACATTGCCTTCGCTGTTTGATCGTACACATGAGAAGATGATTACTTCCTTCTCTCTACCTTGATAACCATCAACTGTCCTAACTTCAACCGAGTCCAATTTTTCTGGCATATTGTCTCTAATCGCCCTTACTTGTCCGGCATATGGAGTGATTATGCCTATGTCACTCATTCCAAGCTCTCCACCATCGAGCAATCCCTCTAACACACGCGAAACCCAAGACGCTTCACCGGGATTCTCCTTAGATTTTCCATCTGGGGAGCGTACTTCTCCTTCCTGAACTGGCAGAAACGCCATCGGATGATCCCAGTCTGGCCAGAGCATACCGCCGGGGGCAGGTCTCTGAGCGGACTCAACGCCATCTTCAAGTCGGCCTGCATAGAATCTCTCATTTGGAAATAGGGAGATTGAGGGGTGCATCCTGTATTGTACACGGAGTAAATGAGGTTCAATCCCCATCTCCACTAGACGCTCAAACAAAGATCTACTCAGCCCTCCTGTCTCGGCTCTCTGTGAAATGACTGTAGGTGGTAATTGTCGATGATCCCCTACTAGGACTACTTGCCTAGCTCCTCTGACGAGTGGTACTAGAGTAGCAGGTTCGGTGGCTTGGGTCGCTTCATCAATTAGTACACGAGAGAATCTTCTACCATCTAACAATTCATGACCAGAGCCGATACAAGTACAACATAGAACCTGAGCCTTATCGAGGATATCATCACGCATCTGCGATTCGATTCGTTTGACTTCTTTCCAGCCTCGACTAATATCACGATGTGTGAGTCCCTTCTCCTTACCCTTCATCCCCTTGACCCGTCTGGAGAGTTTCTCATTAGACTCAAGCCAGTGGTCGAGATCCTTTCTGAGAGGATGCTGCTCCATCTTTGCATCCATCGTAGCCTCTCGCAGATTTTCTCGCACCTTCACTGGCTGCCCCAGTCTCAAAGCACGAACACCCAGAGATAGCAGACCCTCGAGCAGATTATCCACTGCTACATTCGAATCTGCTACCGCGAGGATTGTTCCTATATCCTGTTTCGACCAAGCGTCAAGGATTCTCACAGCTGTGTGAGTTTTGCCTGTACCGGGAGGGCCTTGAATCAGCGTCAGACGGCCCGCCATAGCCGATTTTGCAGCCTTCCTTTGCGCCGTATTAAGATCACCAGCGAGACTGAATTGAGTAGGCTTAGCTCCTCCAAGGTCAGGTGG
>CEVN01065157.1_pt1 | contig 14708 bp, 9 predicted proteins | sample 427041 | NCBI WGS metagenome assembly CEVN01 (sample SAMEA2623463, study PRJEB7988) | marine metagenome | biome: marine biome (ENVO:00000447); feature: surface water layer (ENVO:00002042); material: "saline water (ENVO:00002010), including plankton (ENVO:xxxxxxxx)" | depth 5 m
TTGTGCTTGTTCAACATCCCAGCCATAGTGCTTCATCACATTATCTGATCCAAATCTATTTCTCATTACTACGCACGCTTCGTAAGCGAATTCAGCTCTGTCCTCTTTTTCTTCATCAGATAGAGTATCAACGAATTCTTCAAGATAATTTACACCGAAAGTAACATGTCTAGCTTCATCTCTTATAACTAAATAAAAAATATCTTTCAGCAATGGATCCATAGCTGCCACTCTTTGTCTTTCAAAAGCAGCTAAAGCCAAGCCTTCAATTATTATTTGCATGCCTATAAATTTTAAGTCCCATCTAGGGTCAGATAAAATTTTATCTAATAGCAATTTTAAGCCTGGCATTACAGGATAGTTCCATCCTATTCTTTCTTGTAGGTATTTATTAAACACTTCCACATGCCTAGCTTCATCAAAAGTTTGAGAAGCGGCATATAACTTAGCATTGTAAGTTGGTGCACAAGAAACGAGTTGAGAGGCAACAAGTAATGCTCCTTGTTCTCCATGAACTATTTGGCTGAGGCCGCTAGCCAGTAAATGCCAAGCGCATTCTATTTTCTTTTCTTCTGATAGGTCATCATAGGGTTTAAAACCTGCCAACTGCTGAAATTCTGGATTTGTTGGCCATTCTGTATGAGGGTGGTGATCTTTAGACCAGTCTAGGTCTAAAGTAGCATTCCAATTTAACTTTTTGCCTAGTTCATATAGTTTACTGAGTCTATTATCAGCTGCTGTATAGTCCCAGTTATAAGATCCTGTTAATGGCGTTTGAAAAATTTCTACAATGTCCTCTATATCCTTAGGCTCTAATTTACTCTCCAAGTCATCATCTTCGAAATACCTAAGGCCTTTAGGACAATTATCTACTTCCTTAATTTTCATATTTTTAGTCTATATTCCTTATATTTAAAGTCAATTTTATACTAATTAGTCTACTTTAAATAGGTCTGTTAACTGCTCAAGCATAGCCCCACCAAGCTCTTCAGCCCTATGAATAGTGACAGCATTCTTGTAATACCTGGTAACATCATGACCTATACCTATTGCTATTAAGCTAACTTCTGATTGAGTCTCTATTGAGTGTATGACCTGTCTAAGATGCAAGTCTAGGAAGTTAGTTTGATTGGTAGATAATGTGCTGTCATCCACTGGAGCTCCATCTGAAATTACCATTAAGATTTTTCTTTGTTCTATTCTTCTAGATAACCTGTCATGAGCCCAAATTAAAGCTTCTCCATCAACGTTTTCTTTTAATAAACCCTCTCTAAGCATTAAGCCAAAGTTCTTTTGACCTCTTCGCCAAGGTGTATCAGCTGATTTGAAAATAATATGTCTAATATCATTTAGACGACCTGGATTTTCTGGTTTGCCATCTTCCATCCACATTTTTCTACTATCTCCGCCCTTCCATTGTTTAGTAGTAAAACCAAGAACTTCAGTTTTTACATTACATCTTTCAAGTGTTGTGCTTATTATGTCTGCACAAATAGCCGCTACTGTCATTGATCTCCCTCTCATTGATCCTGAACTATCCACCAAAATTGAAACACTGGTGTCCCTAAATTCAGTATCCTTTTCAACTTTGTAGCTAAGGGGAGTTAGCGGGTCCGTAATGATTTTATGTAGCCTAGCTGAATCTAAAATGCCTTCTTCCTTATTAAATTCCCAAGATCTATTTTGTTGGGCCATTAGGAATCTTTGTAATCTGTGAGCTAATTTGGAAATTGTTCCTTTACTGGAACCCATTAGTTGATCTAGATGTTTCCTTAGTCTCTGTAATTCTTCAGGGCTACATAAATCTTCAGCTGTTACTTCTTCATCATAAGCCCTCGTATATACTTTATAAGTAAAGTTAGCTGTTTGCCCAACTAAAGACTCAAGCCAAGACTGGTTTGCAATTACCTCTTGATTTTCATCAACTATTGCATCTTCATCAACATCTCCAATTTCTTCCTCAGTTTCTTCGGAGCCTTCTTGTGAATCTTGATCAGGAGATTCTCCTGCTTCACTTGAGTCTTCTTCGGAAGAATCATTATCTGTAGCTTGATCTTCATTATCAGATTCTTCTTCTTGTTGATCTTCTTCTGAGACAGGATCAGTTTCATCTATCTCTAATGCTTTAAGAAGAGTTCTAGATATTTCAGCGAATTCAATTTGGTTCTCTAAACTATTTATTAATTCATTCTTAAAAGAGGAACCTTTATCTTCAAATTCTTTTTCCCATTGTTTAAGAAATTCATTTGTTTTTTTTGAGGAAATATTTGGAAGAAATATTTTTCTTAGCCAAGCCTCTAAAGATATTTCAAGAATATCGTCTTTCTCTTCAAACGATTCATACAATGAGCATTTTTCTTCAAACTTAGCATTAATGTTAGATGCTATTCCCGGATATTTCTTTGAACCCAATACCTCAACTCTGATATTTTCCATTTCATGCATGAGTGCATTAAGTCTTTGTGTGCCTGCATCTACAAATATTGATTTATCTCTAAACCTATCTATGCAGGCTAATGAGTCTGCCTTACCTCTGAAAGAGGCAAGTTCAACTCGAGAATTTGGAGGATTAGGCAAAGATGAGCCCATTCCTCCATAATTGATTTCTATTTCAGGATTTTCAGAGATAGCTCTAGAAGCAGAAGAGACTGCTTCCTTTATAGATTCTGCTAAATTTGATTTGGAACCCATTAAAAAACTATTTTTCTGTTAAATCTTCAGCGACAGATCCTTCTATTTCAGCGTTGAAGCATCTTTGATAATACTCTGCGATTATTACTCTTTCAGTCTCATCACATTTATTCAGAAAAGTAATTTCGAAGGATTTATTAAGATCATGGAAAATCTGATTATTTTCAGCCCAACTTATAACGGTTCTTGGAGACATAAGAGTAGAAATATCGCCATTGGCGAAGCCCTGTCTGGATAAGTTAGCTATGGAAATCATGTTTTTAGCCTCTTCGATTCCTTTTTTATTATCCATAGCAGGAACTTTAGCAAGAACAACTTTTAATTCTAACTCTGGATCTAAATAGTTTAAGGTTGAGACAATGTGCCACCTATCCATCTGCCCTTGGTTAATTTGTTGTGTTCCGTGATAAAGTCCTGAAGTATCTCCTAAACCAACTGTATTAGCAGTTGCAAATAATCTGAAACTTGGGTGCGGAGAGATTACTTTATTTTGGTCTAGTAAGGTCAGCTTACCTTCCACTTCTAAAACACGTTGGATGACAAACATAACATCTGGTCTCCCTGCATCATACTCATCAAACACTAAAGCAGTTGGGCTTTGAAGTGCCCATGGCAAAATACCTTCTCTGAATTCAGTAATTTGCTTTCCATCTTTCAGAGCTATAGCATCTTTACCCAATAAATCTATTCTACTTATATGGCTATCCAAATTTACTCTAACGCAAGGCCAATTTAGCCTTGCAGCAACTTGCTCAATATGAGTAGATTTACCGGAGCCATGATAACCCTGGATCATAACTCTTCTATTGTGAGAAAATCCCGCTAATATTGCTAAAGTAGTATTCTTATCAAACTTATAGGCTTGGTCTATTGTTGGTACATACTCATTTGGTTCACTAAATCCAGGAACTTTCATATCTACGTCGATGTCGAACATTTGCCCAACATCCAATTGAATATCTGGAGAGTTTGCGTCTATATTTTCACTCATATTATCTATTTATTTTTTAAGGCGGTTCATTATCCTTATTTGAAACGTTTCAGCAACCGATAGCCTGCAGTACAATAGCAGGTCTTATGAATAAAGAAGGACCTTCAATAAAAGAAATATGGGAAACCATAAGAAAAGAGACTGAAAAAAGAGTTCAAGCTGAGCCTGTGCTTGCTAGTTTTTTTCATTCTACTATTCTAGAGCATGATTCAATCTCTGAAGCTGTAGCAGATTTAATAGCTAATGATTTAGGAAGTTCATCTGTACAGCCCATGTTATTGCGGAATGTAATTAAAGAAGCCATGAATTCTAGAGAAGAGATTTTAAGAGGTACAGTTAGTGATTTATTGGCTGCAAAAGAAAGGGACCCATCCTGTAAATATCTCTCTGAGCCATTATTATTTTTTAAAGGCTTTAAAGCTTTGCAAGCACACAGGGTAGCAAGCTGGCTATGGGGCAATTCTAGACATACTCTATCTCATTATTTCCAAAGTAGAACTTCTGAAGTTTATGGTGTTGATATACACCCAGCTGCCAAACTAGGTAAAGGTATTATGATTGATCATGGAACTGGAGTGGTGATTGGAGAAACATCTGTTGTAGAAGACAATGTATCAATATTCCAAGGAGTAACATTAGGTGGTACAGGAAAGGAGGATGGAGATAGGCATCCTAAAGTTAGAGAAGGAGTTTTGCTCAGCGCATCATCTACTGTATTGGGGAATGTTGAAATTGGAAAAAATGCGAAAGTTGCTGCTGGAAGTGTCGTACTTAAAGATGTTAGAGAACATTCTACAGTCGCTGGTGTTCCAGCTAAAGAAGTTGGTGAAGCAGGAACGGAGAGACCAGCTTATGATGTAGATCATTTAATTGAAGGAAAGTGAGAAGAATATGAACTATGAAACAATAAAATATGAAGTAAATAATAAGATCCTTACGATCACCCTAAACAGACCAGACAAATTAAACGCTTTTACAGGTCAAATGATGAATGATCTAATCTCAGCATTCGACTCTGCTTCTAAAGACGATGAAATAAGGGTCGTTATAGTTACAGGAGAAGGCCGAGGATTTTGTGCAGGGGCTGACTTAAGCGCAGGTGAAGCTACTTTTAATCGAGATCAAAACCCAAGAGCTAAGAAGTCAGATGATGAAGAAAATCTTGAGTGGCTAAGAGATGGAGGCGGGAGAACGACCTTAGCTATTTATGATTGTTCTAAGCCTATAATTGCAGCTATAAATGGCCCTGCTGTAGGAGTTGGAGTAACTATGACTTTACCCATGGATATTAGACTGGCCAGTGAAGAAGCTAAATTTGGATTTGTTTTTGCAAGAAGGGGGCTTGTCCCCGAAGCTGCCTCTAGTTGGTTCCTTCCAAGGATAGTGGGTATTAGCAAATCTCTCGAGTGGACCTTTTCTGGAAAGGTATTTAATGCTGAAGAAGCCTTGGAAGGTGGTTTAATTCGTTCAATCCATTCTAAAGATTCCCTATTGGATGAGGCCAAAAGTATCGCTAAAGAAATAATAGAAAACACATCTCCAGTATCAGTATCCATGACTAGGCAAATGCTCTGGAAAATGTTGGGAGCTGATCATCCTATGGAAGCTCACAAAATTGATTCTAGAGCTATATATGAATTGGGGAAAGGAGATGATACGAAAGAAGGAGTAAATTCATTTTTAGAAAAAAGAGCTCCTGACTTTCCAAGTAAGGTATCTCAAGATATGCCTGACTTTTATCCTTGGTGGGAAGAGAAAGAATTTAAATAATAATGAAGAAAAAAGCATTAAATAAACTGATCAAGCTTTTAGACTTAGAAGCACTGGAAGAGAATCTCTATAGAGGCCAAAGTGAAAATATTGGAGGTTCAAGAGTTTTTGGAGGACAAGTTCTTGGCCAGGCATTAACTGCTGCTTTAAGAACTGTTGATAAGAAGCGGTCAGCTCATTCTCTGCATGCATATTTTTTAAGACCTGGAGATATGGGTTATCCGATTATCTACGATGTTGAGAGAACAAGAGATGGGAGAAGTTTTACTACTAGAAGGGTTGTGGCAATCCAAAAAGGGGAACCTATTTTTGATATGGTTGTTTCTTTCCATAAGAAAGAAAAAGGACCTTCACACCAGATTGATATGGAGGATATACCGGGCCCAGAAGAGTGTGTAAGTGAGATGGAGCTTAAAAAACAAATTGCTCATAAAGTGCCTGAGAAATTCAGAGATTTTTTTACTAGAGAAAGGCCTATTGAAATTAGAAACTTACCCGGAGAAGGAATGTTCGAAGGCCCTAAAAAGATGCCTCCTTACAAGCATGTATGGATGAGAGCAGTAGCTAAATTACCTGATGACGTGATCATGCATCAAGCAATTTTGGCGTATGCTTCAGATATGGGACTTCTAAGCACTTCCTTAAACCCACACAGGCTGAGCTTTGCGAGAGGCAATGTACAAAGCGCAAGTCTTGATCATGCCATGTGGTTCCACAGACCATTTAGAGCTGACGAGTGGATGCTTTACTCAACTGATAGTCCTAGCGCTAGTAATGCAAGGGGCTTCAACAGAGGAAGTGTATATACTCAAAAGGGAGTGCTTGTAGCTTCAGCAGTTCAAGAAGGTCTTATGAGAGTAGTTAAGTCTTAGGGTAGAGTGGTTTCTTTCATTAAGTAACGGTCTATTTCTCTTGCCGCAGCTCTACCTTCATTGATAGCCCAGACTACAAGAGATTGACCTCTTCTACAGTCACCTGCAGCAAAAACACTTGGATTAGAAGTTTGATGAACGTTATGGTCTGCTTTGTAATTACTTCTTTCATCTAAATCAATATTCAAAGGCTCGCTTACATAGTGCTCCGGACCTAAGAAACCCATAGCTAGCAAAATGAGATCTGCTTCCCAATCTTTTTCCGTTCCTTTAATCTCTTCAAAGTTTTCTACTTCTACGGTTCTTATACCTTTCAAATTTCCTTTTTCATCTCTAATAAATTCTTTTCCTGAAATAGAATACACTCTTGGATCATTTCCAAAAGTCTCAGCAGATTCCTCATGACCATAATCAACTTTTAATGTTCTGGGAAACAAAGGCCAAGGATTATTGGAAGCTCTTTCTTCTGGAGGTTTAGGCATAATTTCAAAGTTAATTAATGATTTACAACCATGCCTTAATGAGGTCCCTATGCAATCAGTTCCAGTATCGCCACCACCAATTACTATAACTCTCTTACCTTTAGCAGATATAAAATTCTCATCTTTATGATTTGAATCCAATAAACTTTTGGTGTTAGCTTTAAGAAAATCCATAGCAAAGTGCACTCCGTTTCCTTCTCTGCCGGGGATAGGAAGATCCCTAGGTTTAGTTGCTCCTGTAGTTAGTAAGACAACATCATTATTTGAATTTAAAACTTCTACTGCAATTGAGTTTTTTAGATTTCCACCCACATCGACATTGGTAAAAAATTCAATACCTTCAGTTTCCATTTGATCTTTTCTTTGATCAAGTAGTGATTTTTCTAGTTTCATATTAGGTATACCGTACATCATTAAACCGCCTATTCGATCAGCTCTTTCATATACTTTTACGCTGTGACCTACACTGTTAAGTTGTTGTGCAGCTGAAAGCCCTGCAGGGCCTGACCCTACTATAGCAATCGTTTTACCAGTTCTAGAAGAAGGTATTTGAGGTTTAAGCCAACCGTTTTGAAAACCTTTATCTGCTATTGCGAATTCTAAATTTTTTATAGCTACGGGACTTTCAGTAATTCCTAACACGCAAGCGCCTTCACATACAGCCGGACAAACTCTCCCCGTAACTTCAGGAAAGTTATTTGTTGCCATCAATCTATCAAATGCTTCTTCCCATCTATCCTGATAAACAAGATCATTCCATTCTGGTATGAGGTTATAAACTGGACAGCCTTCTCCAGACTGACAGAATGGAACACCGCAATCCATACATCTAGCAGCTTGTGTACTTAATTTCTGATCATCATGATCAGTGTAAATTTCTTTAAAATCCAGCAGTCTTTCTTTGGCTGGTCGATAAGGCTCAACAGCTCTTGAGAATTCTTTAAATCCGGTTGTTTTACCCATTTATAGCACTCTTTTTGTCTTTCAACTCATTTAAAACTCGTTTGTAGTCAGTAGGCATAACCTTCACAAATTTTATTAATTCAGTTTCCCAATTTTTTAGGATAGATTTCGCCACTTCTGAACCAGTCAGATTTCTATGTCTTGTAATAAAATCTTTAAGATCTTTGGAATCTTCTTTGGAAACCTTTTCTAGTTCAAAAGTCTCTTTATTACATTTATTTTCAAAGTCCCCATCGAAATCATAAACATAAGCAACTCCTCCACTCATTCCTGCTCCAAAATTCCTTCCGGTTTTTCCAAGAATAATTGCTTTTCCTCCTGTCATATATTCACAACCATGATCTCCAATTCCTTCTACAACCACTGAAGCACCACTATTCCTAACACAAAATCTCTCTGCTGCTACACCTCTAAAATAGGCCTCACCTCCAGTTGCTCCATACAAAGCAACGTTACCAAGTAACATATTTTCTTCTGATTTAAATTTGCTAGATTTTGGTGGATATATGATTAATTTTCCACCTGATAAACCTTTACCTACATAATCATTTGCATCACCTTCCAATGTAAATGTAATTCCCTTAACCAACCATGCAGCAAGACTCTGTCCCGCAGATCCATTTAGTTTTACATTAATAGTGTCTTCAGGCAGTCCCTCAGCTTCCCAAATCTTAGCTACTTCATTTGAAAGCATTGTACCCACGGTTCTATTTGTATTGACGATAGGTGACTCGAAGCTAACAGGTTGCCCCTTTTGAATTGCATCCTTACTTTTTTCAATAAGTTTATTGTCTAGCGCCTTATCTAGACCATGATCTTGATCATGGGAATGGAATACTTCAGTATTTTTAAAAATCTTTTCAGCAGGTTTCAAGATATTTGAGAAGTCTAAGCCACTTCTTTTCCAATGATCAATTGCAATATCTGTCTCAAGACAATCTACTCTTCCTATCATTTCATTAACTGTTTTAAATCCTAAGTTAGCCATGATCATTCTCAAATCTTTTGCTACCATGAATAGGTAATTAACGACATGTTCCGGCTCTCCTTTAAACTTCTTTCTTAATTCTTTGTCTTGCGTTGCTATTCCAACTGGACAGGTATTTAGATGGCACTTTCTCATCATTATGCAGCCTAAAGTGATTAACGGCGCTGTAGCAAACCCAAATTCTTCAGCACCTAAAAGTGCTGCTATTGCTACATCTCTTCCAGTTTTTAATTGCCCGTCTGTTTGTAAAACTACTCTTGATCTGAGGTTATTCATTACTAAAGTTTGGTGAGTTTCTGCCACTCCCAGCTCCCATGGCAACCCAGCATGTTTTATCGACGTTAAGGGTGATGCACCAGTACCTCCATCATGTCCAGCTATTACTAGATGATCCGTTTTTGCTTTAACAACACCCGCTGCAATGGTTCCTACTCCAACTTCAGATACAAGTTTGACGCTAATTCTTGACTGTCTATTAGCATTTTTTAAATCATGAATCAGCTGAGCAATATCTTCAATTGAGTAAATGTCATGATGGGGAGGAGGGCTAATCAAACCGACTCCAGGTGTAGAATGTCTAATTTTAGCTATGTAATCATCAACTTTCTTTCCTGGAAGTTCTCCGCCTTCTCCAGGCTTAGCGCCTTGTGCAATTTTAATCTGTAATTCATCAGCATTAGTTAAATACCACATAGTTACACCAAATCTTCCAGAAGCCACTTGCTTTATTGCTGATCTTTTAGATATACCTTCAGAATTTGGCTTGAATCTAATTGGATCTTCACCGCCCTCTCCGGTATTAGACTTACCACCTAATTCATTCATTGCTATGGCTAGAGATTCATGAGATTCAGTAGAAATTGAGCCTAAACTCATAGCTCCAGTTGCGAATCTCTTTACAATTTCTTTTTCACTCTCAACTTCGCTTAGATCAATAGCATTCTTAGAGGATTTTATTTTTAGAAGACCTCTAAGAGTACTTTGTTTAGTTGTATTCTCGTTCGCGTATTTAGCAAAGTCCCAATAAGCATCTTCATTATTTGTCCTTGAAGCCAATTGCAAAGAAGAAATAGTCTTTGGATCCCACATGTGTGAGTCCCCACCATTTCTCCAGTGAAAATCTCCCGGATTGGGTAATGAAGTAATTTTTCCAGATTTATCTTTAGGATAGGCCAAATCATGCCTTCTCTTTTGTTCATTAAAAAGAGCTTCAAAATCTATTCCGCCTACTCTACTAGACGTTCCCGTAAAGCTTTTATCTATAATTTGGTTTGATAAACCTACGGCTTCAAAAATTTGTGCTCCTTTATACGATTGTAGTGTAGAAATTCCCATTTTAGCCATTACTTTCAAGATACCTTTCTTTGTTCCTTTTTTGTATGCTTCTATAATATTTTCGTATGTGATAAGTTTCTCATCATCTAAAAGGCCATCTTTTTTTGCTTTCCAAATAGATTCAAATGCCAGATAGGGATTTACTGCATCAGCCCCGTAACCAAAAAGCAGGCAATGATGATGCACCTCTCTAGCTTCACCAGATTCTATAATTATGCCTATCCTCGTTCTTTTTTGAGCTTTAACAAGATAGTGATGAACTGTAGAGCAAGCTAAGAAAGAGCTTAACGCTATATTTTCGCTGTCAACATTTTTATCTGACAGAACCAAGAAAGAGAAACCATCTTCGATAGCTTGTTCCGATTCCTTGCAAACTTCATCCAGACGTTGAAGCATGCCCTCAGCGCCTGTTGATTTTTTATACACAAGGTCTACAACCTTAGTTTTCCATTGATTAGCATCAATTTCTTTAATTGAATTTAGTTCAGCATTAGAAATAATGGGAGTTTTAAGTCGCAATCTTTTCGCATTTAGAGGATTGTTCTCAACTAGATTGCCTTCCGGTCCAATTAAACATTCCAGTGACATGATCACTTCTTCTCTTATAGAGTCTATAGGTGGATTAGTAACTTGAGCAAAAAGCTGTTTGAAATAATCAAATAAGAGTCTTGGTTTGTCTGAGAGACAAGCTAAGGCAGCATCATTTCCCATTGACCCTAGCGGATCTCTTAACTCCGAAACAAGCGGTAAAAGCATGAACTGCATAGTTTCCGTTGTATAACCAAAGGATTGCAATTTTGATATTAAATCTTTATCAGAATATCCATCTTTAGGTTCTTCATCAAATATCTCAGAAAGATTAGTTATATTTTTATTCCACTTTTTATATGGGTTGGATTTACATATGTCTGTTTTTATCTCTTCGTCTGGAATCATTCTTCCTTCTTCAAAATCTATGAGGAACATTTTTCCAGGTTGCAGCCTGCCTTTAGTAACAACAGTCTCCGGATCTACTGGCAATACACCAACCTCTGACGCCATGATGACTTTATTCTTATTAGTTAAATAAAATCTACTAGGTCTAAGACCATTTCTATCCAATACTGCGCCTACTTTTCTTCCATCTGTGAATACAATAGAAGCAGGTCCATCCCATGGCTCCATCATAGAAGAGGAGTATTCATAAAATTCTTTTTTCTCATTTGGCATATTCTTATCTGATTGCCACGCTTCGGGAATCATCATCATGATAGATTCTTGTAAACTTCTTCCTGTTAAAATTAGAAATTCTAATACGTTATCAAAGCTCCCTGAGTCAGTACAATCTTGTTCAGTAATCGGAAATAGTTTATTAAGTTCATCTCTGAATAGATCACTCTTGACAGTTCCTTGCCTAGCTTGCATTGCATTCATATTTCCTCTGAGAGTATTAATCTCTCCGTTGTGACACATGTATCTATTTGGTTGTGCTCTATCCCAAGAAGGGAAAGTATTTGTGCTAAATCTAGAATGAACCATTGCAAGGTGAGTTTTAAAATCTTTTTTCTCTAAATCCGGATAAAAAGGAAATAGTTGAGAGGGTGTCAACATGCCTTTGTACACAATTATCGAAGAGGATAGACTACAGGCATATAGAAGCTTTGATTGTTTTAGATTTTCATCACCTCTTAAAATGTGCGTAAATTGTTTTCTTATTAGATAAAGTTTTCTTTCAAACTCTTCCTTATCTATGTTGTTTTCAGAACCTATGAAGTATTGTGCAATGTATGGTTGGGCATCTTTAGAAGCTGGTCCAACATTTGCACCCGCAGGATCTACTGGAACCTCTCTCCAGCCCAAAGGTGATTGTTTTTCTTCTAGAGTTATTTTTTCAATCAACTTGATACATTTATCTCTCTCTTTTTTCAAAGTCGGTAAGAAAATATTGCCTACTGCATATTGATCCTTTTTAGGCAGTTGTAGGCCTATTTTTTTTGCCTCCGCTTGAAAGAAACTATCAGGGATAGCTACCAAGATTCCCGCACCATCTCCAGTATTCTCTTCAAAACCACAACCCCCCCTGTGATCCATTTTAGAATTGATATGAAATGCATCATCCATAATCTCTCTAGAAGGATTGCCTTTAATGTTTGCAACAAGACCAACCCCACATGAGTCTTTCTCGAATTGCGGGTCATAAAGACCGTTCTTCGAAGGTAGACCGTATATTGGCTTAGTAGCTTTAAATTCCATTATATTTTAGGGTTGAAAACTCTCAGCAGTCGAAAGCTGATTAAATATTTAATTTTATGAGTTGCGCAGGGTCTAGATTGTACCTTTTTTTCTTCAATCTTTGAAGAACTAGGCTAATGATGTGATTGCTGTCGCTATGTCAGCAACACTAATATCCTTTTTGATTTTTGCTACTCCTATTTCTTCTAACAGAATAAAGACAAGTTTATCTCCTATTCTTTTCTTATCAACAGACATGTTCTCTATGAGTTTTTGGTCCTCAAAATCGATATTTAAATTTAATTGAGGGTTTATTTTATTTATTAGGCTTTTCGCTCTTTGGAGGTCTTTATCTTTAAAAGATCCTGTTATTTTTGATAATTCCATTGCCATAAGCATACCTAAAGCAACTGATTGACCATGACTGAATTGCTTAAACTCTCCATAAAGCTCGATTGCGTGGCCAAAAGTATGACCAAAGTTTAAAACCTTCCTAATACCGCTCTCTTTTTCGTCTTTAGAGACAATTTCTGATTTTATTTCTATGGACCTACTAATGGTATGCTTTAAAGCTTCAGGCTCTAGAGTAATAATTGCTTCTATATACTTTTCTAACCAATCAAAGAATTTGCTGTCAGCAATAAGAGCATGTTTAATTACCTCTGAAAGACCATCGCTTATTTCTTTTTTAGGCAAAGAGTCTAAAAAACCAATATCAGCAAACACTCCAATAGGTTGATGAAATGCTCCTATCATGTTTTTACCTAAAGGATGATTTATTGCTGTCTTGCCTCCAACAGAGGCATCTACTTGAGAAAGTAAGGTGGTTGGAAAAAGAATAAAACTTACGCCCCTTTGATAAGTGGCAGCAGCGAAACCAGTTATATCACATGTTATTCCACCTCCTAAGGCTACAAGATAACAATCCCTACTGAATTTTTCATTTATGAGTTTCGAATGAATTTTATCCAATGTGTTTCTGTCTTTATTCTCTTCTGAAGCATGTATTTCACATATGTGTAAATTTGAAGATAGATCAGATAGTACTTCAATTATTGAGTTTTTGTATTCTGAAGGAACCTTTTCATCTGCAACTAGCAACACTTCCTTGCCTTTCAATCTTTTCAGGTTTTCTTGATTTACAAGATCAGAGCCTACGATAACTTCATAAGAGTTTGATTTGATATCTACCTTGATTTTTTTCATTTTAAATTTAATTTATCAATTATTTTATCTACCGTTTCATTATGGCCATTTTTAGCTTCTTTTATAGTCATGTTTGCACATTCCTTGAAAAGAGGCTCTCTAATCTCTTTTAAATCTCTAAGAGTTTGTTCCTTATTTTTTTCCCCTTGAAGCAGAGGTCTTTTGTTGTCATTTAAGGTTCTTTCTAGCTGCGTTTGAATCGATATCTCAAGATAGATAACTGTACCTTTTTTTAGGACATTTCTATTTTCTTCACTTAAAACTACTCCTCCCCCTGTTGCAACCACACAATCTTCAAATTTTAAGGATTTGATCAATTCCTTACTTTCTCTCTCCCGAAATTTTTCTTCTCCTTCTACATCAAATATCCAAGATATAGAAACTCCCGCTGCTTTTTCCACCTCTTCATCAATATCTATAAAATTGAGGTTTAATCTTCTAGCAAGTCTCTTTCCTACTGTTGATTTACCTGCAGCCATTGGGCCGATTAATATTAGTCTCATTGAGGTATTATAACTGTTTGATGCAGTTTAAATTCATGACATATCTTAATTACTACTTAAATATAGGATTGATAAGGCTCTTCTTGCTATTGGTTTTATTAATTTTTATGTCGATTTCAAGCCTAAATATTTATATAGATAGCAAATTGCCTGATGAAGAAAGGATAAGAGACATAGAACTTCAGATTCCTTTAAAGATTTATACTTCGGACTCTAAATTAATAGGAGAGTTTGGAGAAAAAAGAAGAACAGCTCTTGAATTCGATAATATACCCAGGCATTACGTAAATGCTGTATTGGCCGCAGAGGATGATGATTTTTTTGATCACTCAGGAGTAAGTTACTCTGGACTAATCAGATCAGCATACAGACTCCTCACCTCAGGAAGAATACAGGGCGGAGGAAGCACAATTACCATGCAGGTAGCTGGTAATTATCTAACCAGTAGAGATGTCAGTCTTTTTAGAAAAATTAAAGATATTTTTTTAGCTTATAGATTAGAAAGAGCCTATGCTAAGGAAGAAATATTTGAGTTTTACGTCAATAGAATCTTTTTTGGTAATAGGGCCTATGGAATAGCAGCGGCTAGTGAAGTCTATTATGGTAAATCATTGGATAAACTAAACCTTGCTCAATGGGCAATGATAGCCGCTCTACCAAAAGCACCTTCATCAATAAATCCGCTTGTTAACCCCA
>CEVN01037300.1_pt1 | contig 14674 bp, 19 predicted proteins | sample 427041 | NCBI WGS metagenome assembly CEVN01 (sample SAMEA2623463, study PRJEB7988) | marine metagenome | biome: marine biome (ENVO:00000447); feature: surface water layer (ENVO:00002042); material: "saline water (ENVO:00002010), including plankton (ENVO:xxxxxxxx)" | depth 5 m
TAAATTTCTTGAAGAAATACATAATCATCAATCAAAAGCCAGAGGGAAGAAAAATTTTTCAATTAGTTTGCGTTTTCAGATGATTGAAAAAGGATTGAAAACAGTAGTATTAGTAAAGAGAGAGTGGACCCTGGTAAACAAAAGATATTCTGAAAGATTGATTTTAATGAGAGATGGAAAAGATGTTGAATTTATTAAGCCAGAATTCTGGCAAGATTATATTAATAAATTAGCTCCAATTGGATTAGCCGATCTCATATTCTTTGATAGCGAAGAGTTTAGGAGAGTTCCTCAATATCTTGAAAACGGCTTTATATCTTCTCTGCTTAACTATTTTGGAATCGAGCAATACCAAAGGCTTAATAAAGATCTTCGAAAATACCAGCTTTATATCGAATCAAAGACCAATCCAGAGCTAGAAGATGAGATTGTAGAATTAGAAGCCTTGATTAAAAGTTCGCAATTAGAAATCGACCAAATCAATAATGATAAAAATACCCTAAAAACTAAATTAGAAAAGTTGAAGAATAGCCAATCAGAACTAAAAAATAAGCTTAAAAGAAGATCTGGTAAAATGGCTGACAAAAGAGATGAGCTGATAGAAAAAAAAGAAGAGGTAGTAAAAAAACTAGAAGAGGTAAATATTGAGTATAATGATATCTGCGCTAATTTACTTCCTTTCACATTTTGCGCAGATCTAAATGAAGAATTAGTATCTGAATTAAATAGTCAGATCAAGCAAACTGAGGCTAATCAATCGATTGATTTTATCAAGTCCTTTAAAGTTGATTTTGAAAAAAAACTATCAAATAGTTTTAAGAATAATGATCTTAAAGAAATCTCAAAGATGTTTGATGCAGCTCTTCCATCTAAATCAAAAAAAGCCCAGCTTCACGATGTGACTCAAACCCAAGCTCATAAGACTATTATTTTACTTAGTGAGACTATTCAAAATTCAAGAGAAATGCTCACACTGAATAGAAATAAGCATAATAAGCTAATCAGCCAAAGAGAGAAGCTTACTCGGACTTTAAGAGAAATACAGCCAAAAGGCCCTGATCAGGAAATCTACCAAGATTTATTAGATAATGAGGTTAATCAGAAAAAAAATGAAACTCAATTATTAGCTATACCCTCAAAAATAGAAAAATTGAAAAAAACTATTTCTGGTTTAAAGCATAAAATTGATATCGCTGGTAATAAATTCAAAAAAAGTAAAGAGCTCCTTCCTAGGATTAGCGCTGCAACAAAAGCAAGAGCTTTACTAAATGAATTCTCATCCTTCCTATCAATTAAAAGGTTTGAAGATTTCAGATCAAATTTTTTAAAGGTTATTGATAGATTAACGGTAAAAGGTGATTTAGTTTGTGATATTAATCTTGATATAGAGGAACGAAAGATTGCTTTCCTCGATAATAATGGAAATAGACTTTCTATAAGAGATTTTTCTGCAGGTGAAAGTGAAATTGTGGCACTTTCAGTACTATGGGCAATCAATAAAACCTCAGGCAAGAATCATCCTATAATTACTGATAGCCCTTTAAATAGATTGGATAGCAAGCACCGAGAACGATTTGTTGATAATTTTATAAAAAAATCATCAAATCAAATTGTCTTCTTATCTACAGATGAAGAGCTCTCAACTATCGATGATTTTGGGGTTTCAGAGTATATCTCTAAAGAATATCTGATCGATCATAACTATAGCAATAAGTCTAGCAAATTTAAAGAAGGGTACTATATGCAATGATCAATAGGATTCATTTAACTTCAGAGTCAACAAAGATAACATCCAGCCTTCATCATACTCTTAGGCTCCGACCTAATATTACGTCTAGAAATGCCCTTATGTATTCAATAGCTAGGGGAGATAGATATGATGATTCTATAGATATTAAGTGTGATGGGAAAGAGCTAAATACACAAGTCTTATTTGGAGATAATGCTGAAACTTACTTCTTATTGATAAGGCAATATTATGGCAAATCTTTAGATACTTACAATCTCCGCTATCTTATTGCATATCATATAGATCAAGCCTTAAAAGATGAGGCGTTCACAAATCATCTTAAGGGTAAAATTTGATGAGCAATGGGCACCCTAGTTGAAAACTATCTAGACTCTCTAGGTGAAATTGAACGCTACTCTCAAGCAGAAGAATTATCCTTGTTAAAATTATATAAAGAAAACCCCTCAAAAAAAAGACTAGCCGAAATGATTCCAATCTATCAGCATATTATTATAAAAGAATCGCTGAAATACAAAAACTTTGATTTAGATATAATGGATTTGATTCAAGAAGGAAACTTGATTCTGATAGAACTATTATACAAATATCAGTTTAAAAGGAATAATAGTATAAAGAGCTATTTACATAGAAATATATTTAGATCACTACAAAATTATTTTATAAACAATTTCACAACTATAAGGTACCCTTTAAACACTATTAAAGATATTGTTCTATCTAATTATATGAAGAATACCACCCCTCTATCAAACTATACAACTATGCTTATTGTAGATGAAAACTATACAGAATTACTTACTTCAGAAACAAAAAAAATAGCAAGAAAAAATGTTAATCTTCTTTTATCTGATGAAGAAATTTTAGATCATTTTGAAATAATAGATGATTCGAATAAATACTATAGCACTCCATTTTTATCTATAGACAATTTCAACTTAAACCAATTTTATCAAGACAGTGTAATTGAAATGGAAATATTAAATGATGCGATGAAGGATGAGATTAGAGCCGCATTAGACACGTTAAACGACAAAGAGAAAGCTGTGCTAAAAATGTATTTTGGAGTTGACCATGAATACAGTCTTACATTAGCTGAAATAGGAGAAGAGCTTGGCGTAACAAGAGAGCGAGCCAGGCAGATTAGGGAGAAAGCTCTTAGAAAACTAAGGTTCCCTTGGCTTGAAAAAAAATTAAAGGACTATCCAAGTGAAGCTATAAGCTATGACTTCCATGGGTCAAAAATGCTAAGTAGCTCAGAGAATCATATGCTGGAAATTTCTAAAGGAATCTCCCGCAATATGAATGAAAAGCAAAAAAAAATGTATGTCAAAGATCGAAAAAATACAATTTTGAAATTAGAACAATATATAAAACCTACTCAACGAGAAAAAAACACAAAATACAAAAATGCCTCAGAAACGTTGAGAGTAATTATATTATCCTACCTGGAAAATCGAAAGGAGTACGTTCCTATCTCATCCTTAAGAGAATACATATCTAAATCTCATCCTGCACTCCTAAACACCTTAGAATATTCCATATCATCATTAGTTAGAAAAAATAAGGTCTACAGAACAATCAGCAACAAAATAGGGATCATGAAATAAAAAAATAATAATTTTAGCTAAATACTTTTCGATATAGATATGCTTTTTTTTTAAATAATATATATATAATAGTAAAATAAATATCTATAATCGTAAAATAAATATTAATAATTGTAAAATATTACTTGCTTAATGTATAATTAGGTGCTAATATACGATATGAATGAGATGAAATTATATAATATTAAAAGAGCAATTAAAAAACTTCCAGAGGTTTCTGGTGTTTATATTTATGGGGAGGCTCTTTTTTATGGTAACCTTATTATTCCCGATTCTGTATTGTATGTGGGGGTTAGTAAGAATATAAAAAATAGATTAAAGCAGCACTTAGCGAAAGATGAAGCAAATATAAAATTGAGAAAATGGCTAAGTAGTCTATCAGATGTTATTTATGTAGGCTATTACAAAATTGATTCTAAAATTGATTATTTGGATTTAGAGAAAAAGATCATCTCAAGTAGCTTAGATCCTATGTTCAACACTAAACATAGAGATAAAAAGGCTAAAAATAAAAAACTATTAAGACTACTTGAAGATCATATTCAGACAAAACAAGAAAGAGGTAGTGAAAATATTAAAGTAAATGATCTTATAAGGTCACTAAAAGAAAAGGAATAGTAAAATGGCAAACAGAGCGAAAACATTGCAAAATTTAAATGAAGACAGAGCGACTTTAGAGTTTTTATTAACTACAGCTCCAAATTTATATCAAAAACCAAATGGGATTCTTGTCCAAAGAGTTGAAATGGGTAATACCGTTTCTTACATAACGGCCCAAACACTTAAATGGGTTTCGGGGACCATAGGGTATGCTCAAGACCTTCCTATGTTCAAGAAAAAACTAAATGAAAATGGTCAGCTAGTACCAGACCAAGAGCATATAGAAGAGCTTAAGCAAAGAAAGCTCAATTGGACTAGACAAGAGCAGATTGCAGCCTATTTAGCAACCATAGATAATCATAAGTTACCTCCAATACTTGCTGTACTAACTCAACCATGGGCTGATGAGCCAGAAACAGCAAATGAATGGGCTCAGGGTATTGCACAAAAAAACGTTATTGACTACACTCCAATTGATGGTGTAGGTAATTTTGGGGTACTCAACATATCTGATAATGATTTGCTATATGCATTAGATGGACAGCATCGATTAATGGGAATACAGGGGCTTGTAGATTTAGCTTCTGGTAGAGCTATTAGTAGGAGAAATAAATCTGGAAAAATCACCTCAGAAATTCGAATTGAAGAAATGGCTAAAGATAGGGGGTTAGATGAAAACATAGATATAGTCAAGCTCATAACTGAAAAAATTGGGATTGAGATAATCCCATCAGTTCAAAAAGGTGAAACGTTTAATGAGGCAAATAGAAGAGTTAGATCAATTTTTACCCATGTTAATAAAATGGCACAAAATTTAACACTTGGTCAGCGAGCTCAACTAGATGATGACAACGGATTTGATATTGTTGCTCAAAAAATGCTTACTCATCCATTATTTCGAAAAAGAAAAGACCCATTATCTCCTTCCAAGAAAGTACAGGGCGTGAATATTGATATGTCAAATATTGCTTCAAGAGGAAATCAAATTACAACACTAACAACACTCTCTAGTGCTTCGAGGCTGTACTTAGAAAATTCCTCAGAAAAATACGACAATTGGGTTTATAATGATAAGGAAGTCCCAATAAAACCTACAGATGAAGCTATAGAAGAAGGGTATAGGGATTTTAAAGTACTATGGGATATGGTTAGCGAAACCAATACTTTCTTAGATATTTTTGGTGGAAAAAAAGTGCAAATCTATAGAATGACAGCTGAAGAGAAAAAAAAGGCAGAGGTTGATATAGAGAGACATAAAAGTGAAGCCCACTTGCTATTAAGGCCTGTAGGACAAAAAGCTCTGGCGGAAGCCTTTGGAAACCTAGTTGGAAGAGGGATGGATCCCGAGGAATTAAAAAGAAAGCTAATTGAATATGATTCAATGGGTGGATTTAATATTGAAAATCCTAAAAATCCATGGAATATTGTTATATACGCTCCAGATACAAAAAAAATAAAAGCAACTACTCAGGCTCAAAATGCAACCTCCAAGCTTATCGAGTATATATTCGGAGGAGGATGGTCAGATGAATTAGCTAAAGGTAAAAGTGATAAAAAAGCGATTTATAACAGCCCAGAGGGATTCAGAATATTCTTTGCAGAGCTAAGGCATATCGGCAGAAATGTTATAACATTAGATGATAAGTCAATTGAATGGGATGGCAATCAAAACTGGAGTTCGGATGAATGGCGTAAAAAAGGCTTCGAATTGCCAAAACCTTTAGTTTGATGCTAAAAAGTAAAAATCAAATAATAAAAACAGGGGAGCGATTTCGTGATAATAAAGAGCTCCCTAATGATTGGGAAGTTATATCAGATTTTAAAAAATTCAGATCTTCTACAATGAAAAAAGAGCTTAAAAAAATATCTAAGATATTGGCTCCGTATCCTCATGTTCTAGGATGCAGATTAAAGAGAGTTGACACTATAATAAGAAAATTGCAGAAAAAAGAAAATCATAAAATGAATTTAGTTAGAATGGATGATATAATTGCATATAGAATTATTACAGATTCTATTGATAATCAAATAATAATAAAGGATGCTTTAAAGAGTAAGATGGAAAATATTAGAACAAGAAATTATATTGAAAGTCCTAAAAATACCGGATATCGGGCAATACATTTAACCTATAAAGAAAAATTAAAATTGCCTGAAGGTGAAAATTTATCTATGTATCCAACGGAAATTCAATTAAGAACTTATTATCAACATTTATGGTCTACCATGTCTGAAAGTTTTGGAGAGCAATCTAAAGATAATAATGCTACTCCTGCTCAAAGAGAGTATTTACTAGCTTTGTCTGATACTATTTCTAATTTTGAAAGAAAAAATAAAGATTCACAGATAAGATTTCCATCCTATTCATCAGATTACTCGTTTTTTATAATTCATTATGATAAATATAGAAATGAACTTGTATCTAAATATGAGTATGGCAACGATATAAATGGAACTATTGAGCATCTTTCTTATATAGAATCTAAAAATAAAGCAAATATGAATTTTGAGACAGTGCTTGTAGGGTTGCCGGGGAATTCAAATCATCTAGAAGTTACCCATTTGAGATACTTTACCGCACTTAAGGGGCAACCCCTGATTCCAGAAAAAATAAAACCTTCTATTAAGGTTCCGCAGCTATGAGCAAATACTATCTAAATATATATGCTCCTTTTTTTTGTTGTTAGATATCATTTAAAAAAAATAAATACTAACTAACAATATTTAAATAAAGGATTAGAATAATGAAAAGCATTACTAACATAAAAGATCAAATAGATCTTATATCAAAACAAGTTATGGAATTTAAATTTCCATTAAGTTATAACAAGAAATGGTCATCATATAATGTTATTATAGAAAAGAGCCTTAATCTAGACTCTTCAGGGACTAAAATAAGGAGAATAATCACTCCGTATCATAGAGAGCTTTCATGGCTATTTTTTCAGCTAAAAAAAGCCTTTAAATATCATATCGATACAGATGAGAGATTTGGAGTTGAATTCTTTGGGAGACTGTCGAATACAGCAAAGGCTGTTATTAAGAACAATAAGCGTATTACTGTTGTTGATATGCTCATGTTTACTCTCATCGAATCTGCCTTGATAGCTGAGGAAATGAAAAACAATCAATTCTTAATATCAAATAAATCAATGGGTGATATTATTATTGACGATATTCGTTCATCTGTAATTCGAAAGAAGTGGGGAGGGGTGAAATAATGGGTATTCATATAACAGAGCATGCACAAATACGATTTATTGAGCGGGCAATGGGTCTTGATTTAACTCCATGCAAAGAGCAAGACCTTAAAGACCATGCAATTCTTGAAGAGCTGAAAGTTGATAGAGAAAAACTTCAAGATAAAATGCTAGGCGATAAGGTTAAATTAATGAAAATTTTAGCTGTTATGGCTAGCCTAGATAGTAAAATTATCATAGGAGTTAGTGATACGCATAGACTGGTATTTATCGGCAGGACTATTGTTACCGTTCTCCCTAATTAAAATAAGATGCTAACAACTGATATATCAATTTGATTTTTTAAAACACTTTTATTAAATTGAAGATCATTCCATTTAAAGGAATTTTTCAATGGCTAATACGAAATGGGCAAATGCAGGACTAAAATGGGTTGAAATGCCTATTGCTGCAGGTAATGATAATATAGACCCAATAGATCTCTTTGCTGATTATTTAAAAGAAGAAAATTTTATATAGTAATGAAATGAGTGATAAAAAATACATAGAAACCTTAAAAAAGGAACTTGAGAATTGGTCGAAATCGACTAAATATCCTTATATTCATCATATTATGTTGCTACCTGATATTGTTAAAACACTATCAATTCTTTATAAATCTGAACTTGTAAAGAATGATAATAAAACTAAAAACAAAATTAGACATGCTCTTGACTATATTGAATCAGGTTTTGATCTTATATCTGAAGAGCTTGTTGGCCCCAGGGGATATATAGATGATGCATTTATCTCCGCCCACATACTCATAGATATTAAGAATCAGGATAAAGAGCTAGAAACTGTGATTAGCTCATTAATAGATACTGAAAAGCTACAAAGCATTATTAACGATGCAGAAAAAATGCTTGAGAATAAGATTTATTCTATGGCATTAAGAATAATAAAAACAGTCTAATCCCCTCTTAAAATCAAACTTAATTCACTTTTCTTAAATAAATTTCTTGCTACATAAATATAAAAGTAGTAAAATACTAATGTAGCAAATAACAAAAGTAGCAAAATAGGATAACAAGTGAATAGGAAAATTAAAATAGATGAGATAGGTCAGCTTATAGAGGACGAAAGAGTTATTATCACCACTTTTATGCTCGATAGGGATGCACGTATGGCTCTAGACTGGTTGACTCAGACATTTAAAATATCAAAACAGAAATTATTTGAAAAGGTCGTATCTGAGATATCCACAAAGGATACATTGGTAAATATTATTCTTTTTGAATATATGGCTGTCGAAAAAGATAAAGGGATAAAAAAGGATATCTACTCAATACCTCTAAAGCAGAGAGTAAGAAAAGGAGACCTTGATAAATTGAAAAAGGTTTGCAAGAGAAGAGAGATTCCTAGAGATATTCTTATTTCTAACTCTCTGACTCTAATGTATAGTAATCTTCAAGGGGTTGTTGAAAAACAAGATCAAAGCCTAAAGCATTTTGAAAATTATTTAAAAACAATAGATAGTAATCTAAGTAAAGCTATTAGATATATAAAAAAACACAAACATCTTGAAAGACGATATTTAGACGATATTCAAAGAATCAATCTTATGACAAACAGGCTAATTCAATCTATAAAAAAAGACATAGAAACAAGAAAAACGATTAAGAGGAAAGCCTAGCTCTATGAGTATACGTATTACAGAGCACGCCTGCGTAAGATTTATAGAAAGAGCATGGGGTATAGGCTTAAATGAATTTCGTGATAGAAATATAAAAGACTCTACAATACTAACAATGCTAGACTTAGATAGGTTTCAACTAGAAAAAACAATTATAGGTGATACAGAAAAACTAGAAAAAATATTAAATGTAATTGGTGGAAATGAAGCTACTTGCACTATTGGAGTATCTGATACTCACAAACTTGTATTTAAAGGCTATAAGGTTGTGACCATATTGCCGAATAAATGGAAAGATTAAGTAGTTAAAGGGGAAAATAAAAAATGGCATTTATAACAAAGGCAAACTTAAATAGAATAATTAAAAAAGGCATTGATCCTAAAAAACTTGAAGATGGAAGAATTTGGGAAGAAGAAATATATTTTTTTAACAAATATGAAAAGGAAGAGCTATTAGCAATAAAAAATCTTTTAGGTAATCCTGAAAAGTATTTTAATGAGATATATCTTCCTACCGCGCAACGAAAAGATAGCTACAGATATGTCTACCCTGATAATAATAACCCATGCTATCATGAAACGTATCTATGTGATAGAATGCATAGTAATTTTCAAAATTTCCCTATTCCAGATAAAATTATAAAGAAAGGAATAGATGCTGTTACTAAATATCGAATGTGGTTTAGAACATCATCAGCTAATGGAGATACCCCTGAAGATTTACTTCTAAAAGATACAGAAGTTTCTATTGAACGGTTCATAGTGAGGCTGAACTCCAAGTATGGAATTATGGAGCATCCAGCACGAATACAACAATTAAATTCAGGAATTGAAAATTTTGAAAATATAAGAATATCTGATCTTAAAAAAAGAATTAATGAACGACTACTTGAATCAAAGAGATTTTATTACACAAGCAAAATGCATCAAGTAATTATACAAAAATTCTCGAAATGCACATTTCTCTTATATGGAAAATATAGAAATGAGGAAATTAAAATAAATGATACTGATTACAGTGACCAGGAGGTCAGGGAACTCTTAGAAGAGTATAATGATAAATTCAAGAGACCAGTTAAAAAGGACTTGATTGAATATTACAGATTCAAATTCAATAAGTATATCAATTTAGACCAAAAAAGACTTGATGCGCTTGGATTCAAACCATGTAGTTCCTGTGAGAGGAAAGCGGCTACTATAGAACATTATAATAAACTGGCTTCTTAATTATGTTTAATAATAAGAAAATTGAAAAACTTGAGAATAAGATCAAACTAATATCTAAAGATATGAGTAAAATAATTTTAGAGAATAGCGATTTGAAAAATAATATCGATAGCTTAACAAAAACACTTGAATCTAAGAGTTTTAGTCAAGACTGGGAAGCATATCTGAAATACAAAGAAATGAAATCAAAATTACCTGGAATCGAGCAAATGTATAAACTCAAAGAGCTTAAACGATTAATGCTTGACAGAGAAAGATATCTAGAGGCTAAAAATACGATGCATGCGAGCCTTATTAGCTTTCAAACATTATATGGAAATGTAGCAAAAAGTCCGGATAGTATTGCAGGAAATATCCATGTCAAAGGAAAAACAAGCCCCATATTTGCATATAATGAAATCTTATCTACAATCACCAATTTAGATAATCAGATAAAATCTATTTTCGATAATATATCAAAGAACATGAAAAAGCATGAACTAATGGAATTATTTAAGCTATATAGTATTAACACCCAATGGCTGGAGACTAAGTAAATGGGTTGGCTAAAGCAAAAAGCACATGATTTTTTAGATAAACTGCATAATTTTGAAACAAGAATTAAAAATGGATACCAACAGTTTTATAATAAAATTTCAGATAGATGGGAGTGGGTTCATAGAAGAGTTGCAGAAACAATGTCTGGAGAAAAAATTCCCCGCGGATACGAAGTTCATCATATAAATAGAGAAAAATTAGATAACAGTCCTGAAAACCTGGAAATTCTAACAAAAGAAGATCATAGAGAACTTCATAGGAAGGAAAGAAGCAGAAGGATAAAAAGTATAAATGAAAAGTTAAAAAATATTAATAAAACTAAAGATCTTAATCTAACTAATCAGCAAGTAAATAGCATGGATAGTCTCAATCAATTACTAAATACTAAAAGGGCGACCTTTAATTTTATGGAGAATGAATTTGCAAAACCTAGACACCATAGCAATCAATGCTCAAGATGTTCTGGGACTGGTTACCTACCTCATTTTAGCCATGTAGCTGGGGGGGTATGTTTTTCATGTAATGGAAGTAGAATAGCCGACGAGGAAAGCTTTGATGATTATTTCTCAAGGGAAGAGGGGTGGGAAGATTATCAGTATGATACTTATGAAGCTCCTGATGACTATGGCAACTACAATGATTATGATAATAGCTACTATTAAACTAACAGAGATATTAGAGCTAGAACAATGAAACTAGATGAGTTGATTAATTTTTTTAAAAAAGATAAGGGGAGTACAAAAAAAATGGAAGCAGCAAGAACCTTTTCAAACTACAAGAAGGGCATAGATAACACTAATAGTAATTATGTTTTTTATGATCTATATAAGGAAAAAGTATTTTCGTCATCAATGTATGGGAGAGGATTAAATAATCAGCATAATAGAATTGCAAGAGGAAGAAGAGGACTGGAAAGTAGAGAAGAGTGCGATATATATACAGCATTATATGGAGGAAAGCACTTCTACAAGCTATTAAGTGCATGTAAAACAAGTAAAATAAATTTTCGCTCTAATAAAATAGAGATTATTGATTACGCCTGCGGTCAAGGCTATGCAACCTTCATCTTTCTTGAAAATCTCGCTAAAGAGAATAGATTATCAGAAATAAAAGAAATACAGATACGGTTTATTGACATTTCACCTATCGTAATAGATGTCGCTATCGATCAGATAAAAATACTTAAAGAGCATTACAGTTGCTTTAAAAAGATAAAAATAAAAATAATAAAAAAAGCTATGGATATAAATTCAATAGAGAGTTATCAATTAAGAAACAGTGATCAAAATAGCTCAAAAATCCACTTATTTTCAAATATACTAGATATAATAGGAATTAATAAAGAAGCAATTGCAAGGCATATAATCAGTAACTATTCTGGATATAACTATTTTATATGCGTTAGCCCAAGCTACCCATCGGCAGAAACAGGAATGGATAAATTCTCAAATGTCTTTTTAAGGTCATATAATAATGAGTATAATGAAGTTCGATCAATAGATAGAAATTCAAATGTATTATTAGAAGGGAAAGAATATAATTTTTACCAAGGAAGATGGATAAAAGGAATAATAAAACGTGCGGAAAAACAATTTTATATAAATAATTTATAAATTAATATGATTAGAAAAATTTTCACATTACCTAACGCTGAAATTGAATTATTCAATAACTACTTCTCTAATGAGAAGGCAGATGAATATTATAACTATTTATCTGAACATGCTAAGTGGAAAAGAGAAACAATGAATCTTTATGGAAAAGAGGTTCCTTACGCAAGGCTTATGGCATGGTATGGAGACCCTGATAAGAAGTATAGATTTTCTGGCAAAACCCAAAATCCTAATAATTGGAATAATGAAAAAATATTACTAGAAATAAAAGAAGAGCTAGAAGGAGAATATAATGATATTCTTAATTCAGTTTTACTTAATAAATATAGAAATGAACGAGATTCTATATCTTGGCATTCAGATGATGAAAAAGAACTTGGAGAAGAACCTTCTATATATTCATTATCATTAGGATGTAAACGCATTTTTAAATTAAAGAGAAAAGATAAACAGCCATTTCCCGATCCGGATACAAGCCAGACAAGCATGTTCGATCATGAAAATAAAGTAATTACAACTATCAATATACCTTTGGAACACAATTCTCTACTTATAATGAGGGGAGAGACGCAGAAATACTGGCTACATTCTATAGATAAGGTTGAATCAAAAGTAAGGCTAAAAGAGTTAAAAGATGATAATTATGATTCAAGAATAAATCTTACTTTTAGACGTATTTTTAATGAGTTCTAAGAAAAAAAGAATCATATCTCTTGATATGCATGGTATTAAGCATAAAGATGTAAAATCTGTCGTAGATGCTTTTATTTTTAAAAATAAAGAAAACCTTCCCCTTCAAATTATAACAGGAAAATCAATCCCTATGAGAGATTTGGTATCAAAAGCCTTAAAAGAGCATAATTTATATATGAGGGCAACACAGAAAAAACCTTGGGGACGATATAATTTAGGGTGTTATATAGTTGATAAGAAGTTTGATTCTGTAGGTGGAAGTGCAATATTTTAAAATAGGATATTATTATGGATAATAAAATAGATAAAGTGCAAGAAGATCAGGTGAACAATATTATTCAATCTCTTATTGATAATGACGCAGAGTGGATGCGTGGAAATATAATAGCAAGGTTGAAGTATTATGCATGTTTAACAAATAGACATACGAAACTCATAGAACTAAATAGGAATTTTGAGGAATTTCTAGAGGAATCCTATATCCAAACCGAAGATCCTCACGATCCTTTTTTTGACTATGATGAGTATTCAGATATCCTAGAAGAACGATTCCCTGGTGCTGCTAAAATCCAAAGAGCTTTTATGGAAGAATGCGCTCCTGAAGAAATAGTAGAGAATGAATTTAACCCCCCTAAAGGATTATGGTTTTCGTGTGCAGAAGAATATTTTACATATGAAGATATTGAAAAATATATAAAACTTATCGATCATTTTATTGATGGGAGCGATCCGGAAAATAACTTCATAAGCGTTTTTTATGAGCTGGAAGATTTAATTCATGATGCAGATTCGCTTTATATTTTTTTTGGAGTTACCCTAGATGATGAAACTCCATTGCCTAAAATATCTGATACGCATAAAATAGAAGATAAAAATGAACGCTGGAATCACGAGGGGCTAATAACAGCAATGGGGACGAGAAATAAGTAAAATTTTTCAAGGAGATAAAATGTCTAACAATTCGATTAAAAGAGTCGCTCAGCGCCTCATGAAACAAAAAGGAAGAAGCAAAGATTTTCCATTGATTCATAAAAATTTCAAAGGAGCCGATAACCCTTATGTCTGGTGTAAAATTATTGATATATACGATGATTATTTTATGATTGAGCTTTATGGAGGGACGCGCATAGAAATTAATCAAACAGAGTTTATAGATAATTACAAAGAATGGGAAAAGAGCAATTTAGCAATGCCATACCACGATAAAGATATTCAAACCTGATAATAGACTTAATGCGGAAAGTGAAATAGAAATAATTAGATGAATAGAAAAAAGAAATTAGAAAAATACGTAGGCAAATAAGAAAGAAGCATTCCTAAAACAAAAATATTTATCTTTAACCGCAAAAAACAATTAAATAAATATTGTTATACTCATAGTTTTTCGGTCTTTAATCCTTTTGTTATAAATTCCGAATAATTTCTGATAATATATATTATGTAAAGTTTTTAAAATATCTATTTAAGGAGGTATTTAGCCATAAAATCCTGAGCTGACACCTTTGAGGCTTCTCTAGCCTCTTTATTTCCCCCTAAACTAGGTCCTCTATCTGCGCAAAAATAAAGTCCTATTTTTTGAAGCGTAGAATTTGATAGTGGGAAACTATAATCTTTTGTTTTGACGACTCCAGTATTACTCAAAGTTAGTCTACAATCAGTTAGACTATATGCATGTTCAACAGTTTTTACATCCATATCGCGATCGAATGAATGGTGAGAATTTGCATAAACGGTAATATCTGCATCATAATCCTCTAATTTTAAAGCTTCTA
>CEVN01046570.1_pt1 | contig 14657 bp, 15 predicted proteins | sample 427041 | NCBI WGS metagenome assembly CEVN01 (sample SAMEA2623463, study PRJEB7988) | marine metagenome | biome: marine biome (ENVO:00000447); feature: surface water layer (ENVO:00002042); material: "saline water (ENVO:00002010), including plankton (ENVO:xxxxxxxx)" | depth 5 m
GCTCGACATGATCTCCCAGCGACTCCGTAAGCTGGTAATCTAGCAACAATCCACCTTCTCAGAGGCCAGCTAAGCCCGCTTTGCTTGCCCGAATAGTTACGTTACTTTCCAGGGTCTTTTTGTAACGAAAGTTTACAGAATCTCGAGTACGGCCTCTGATGGCCGGCAAAGGCGCACACCTTTGGGCGAGCAGACAATTGGCCGGTTCACCAATATTGGATCCTTAACCATTGCATTGATTAGGCTCTCATCATCAATATTGGGATCTGTTAATCCAAGTTCCTCTGCAGGAGATTTACTGGTTCTGAGTGCGTCGCGAGCGGTGATATCAGCCGCAGCGAAAAGACCCAGCAATTGAGGTTTGGTCCATCCGGAGTTGAGGTATTCAATTATGATTGGTTTCACGCCAGATCCCTGGATTATTTCGACCACGTTTCGCGACGTTCCGCATTCCGGATTGTGATACACAACGATAGACATGTTCAGCCGCACCTATCTAGAATTTTTGCCCATAGCGAAAAAAGACTCACATAATCTCACTTGAAACCAGTTTGCTTTGCAACAGTGATGGCCATGGTGTTACAGCAGTATTTATAGGTCATCGAATAATTGTTTATGATCTTTCAGTTCCATGAGTATAGCTAATTGTTGAAGGGTCAATCCTCTGAACTTCACACCATTTATTTCAACCACATGGTTATTTTCAATTTCCTCGCCGGTTAACGGTTTAAACTTGTTGCCGACAAAACGTTGGACAACGTAAAGCATGCTGGTGAGGTGTGCTTCCTTCTTCGAATTACTCGTGATCGCTACCCATGGAGATCTTTTTGAAGATGTGTATTCAAACATCTGTTCTTTGAATTTAGTGAACACATCCCATTTTTTGCGTAAATTGATGTCGCTATCAGATAGCTTCCAAAATGATAATGGGTCGCTAAGTCGTTTTTCCAATCGGTACAATTGAGTGTCTTTGTCTACTGACAAATACAATTTGATTAAAATAAGCCCGTTTTCGATATGTGCGTGTTCCCAGGGCAACACCGATTTCATGAAATGTTTGTACTGCCCCTTTGAGCAATATCCCATTGTTGGCTCAACTAAAGCGCGACTATACCAAGAGCGATCGAAAAATCTTAAATGACCAGGGTCAGGAAAATGACGTTGGTATCGTCTGAGCCAGTTCCTAGACTCAGTGGCTGTAGGAATGCCAAGGTCAATTGTTTTATAAAATTTTGGAATTAATTTTTCAGTAAAACGTTTGATTGTTGAGCCTTTACCAGCAGCATCCCGTCCCTCAAAAATAATAACTAGTCGTTTTTGTTTATCAATAATTTCTTGTTGTATCTTGAGAAGTTCTAGTTGTAGCCGCCGCTTCTCAATTTCGTAGTCAGCACTCAAGATGCCGTCATACGGAGTAGCTATCGATTTGAGATTTCTGACTTTCATCGTGTAAACAACGCAATGGATTATGATATTTTATTACCGCAACGAGAATACCATCTGATTGTTACACTTGAGTGACAAAATTATGAAATTTAAAATCTAAGCCCATACACACACGTGTCCATTTTAGGGTTTGAATGGGTTTACGGTATCAAATAGACCGCGAGTGTCGGTCTTCGGGTCGTAATTAGTCAAAAGGCTGCGCGCGCTCTTTAGAGAGCGTGCGTTAATGTCGTTTTCCACCACGGTATTTGTCATAAAACTGCAAACCAACTGTCACCGAAGTGTCGCTTTCTTGGTGGATCGTATGGATGTGGTTGGCCGGAATTGATGAGAGCAATCAATGGCAACAATAGCTCTAAGAGACATATGGAAGTCCTTTGGACGTGTTCCGGTTTTAAACGGCATCGACCTTGAAATCCACAGTGGTGAATTTCTCACACTCGTCGGTCCTAGCGGATGCGGCAAATCAACACTATTGCGGATCATAGCTGGGCTAGAAAATCAAAGCGCTGGGGATATTAAAATCGGCGAAAAAATCGTTAATGATATTCGTGCGAGTCAGCGTGACCTTGCCATGGTATTTCAATCATATGCACTCTATCCCCACATGACCGTCGAGCAGAATATTACGACGCCACTTTTGCTGCGCGATCTCTCGTTTCTTGAGCGGCTTCCGTTGGTGGGTCGTTTTGTGCCAGCATCGCGTAGCAAACGAAGAGGCATCCAACTTGATGTAGAACGAGTCGCACAAACCCTAAAAATCGAACATCTACTGACCCGAAAACCTGGCCAACTCTCAGGTGGCCAGCGTCAGCGTGTTGCGGTTGGGCGTGCAATGGTAAGAAACCCAACAGCTTTTCTCATGGATGAGCCGTTATCAAATTTAGATGCCGCACTGCGTGTCCACATGCGTGCAGAGCTGGCGAGTTTACATCGAAGCTTAGATACCACGTTTGTCTATGTGACGCACGATCAAGCCGAAGCCCTTACAATGTCTGATCGGATGGCTGTGATGATGGATGGCCAAATCCTTCAATTAGGGCCCCCGGACGAAGTATATAAAAATCCAAACGACTTGCGCGTAGCCGAATTCGTTGGAAGTCCAAAGATGAACATAATCCCAGCCACAATTGATGCAGATCACGGCGTATCGCTTCTTGGAAAAAACATAAACCGGTCGGTAAAAACGAACCATAACGATATTTATATTGGCGTCCGCCCCGAGCACGTAAAATGCTACCAAAATGGCCAAATTAAAGATGGATGGCCCTATAAAATTACGCACTTGGAGAATATGGGTGCCGAGTTATTTCTCCACGGCGTCATAAACGGTTGTGAAGAGACTATTGTCGCGAGGGCGTCTACCGACGAAACATCTGAATTAAATATCGGACAGCATGTCCAGGTGGAATTTGACACCAGCAGGTGTTTTGCGTTCGGAATGGATAATAACAGATTAAATTTTCTTGATGAAGTCGCATGAAGAAAAATATCCAAGCGTATAGTATTTTTCAGCAAATATTTCGTCAGGGTCACATGGCGGGTGCTGGATATGCTTTTGCAGCGCCAGCAGTGATCCTTATGATTGTGATACTGATTGCTCCAGTAGTTGTTGCCGCTTGGTTATCGTTCACGGATTACTCTCTTGGAAATGCAACATTCAATTGGGTTTATTTTGAAAATTATTCAAAACTGATAAGTCGCAGCACCTACCAGAAGATGATCTATGCCTCAGTTATTTATGTTGTGGTTGTAGTGCCTATTACGATGGGATTGGGATTGGGGTCAGCACTACTGATCAATTCACTCAAGCGATTTGGCGGCCTCTATAAAGCCATTTATTTTTTACCAGTAATGGCGGCGCTCTTAGCGATGGCAATCGTTTGGGAGTTTACACTCCACCCGACCATAGGTGTCATAAATCAGACATTAGCAAGCGGCTGCGGCACTTTTTTAGAGAACTTCTCCTGGTTTCAGCAAGGGTGTGATCGGAATTTCCCGCTTTGGTTGGGGGACAAGCGGTATACGCTCTGGACCATTTGCTTCATTGGGGTATGGCAGGGCTTCGGGTTTAATATGGTTTTGTATCTCGCGGGTTTAACGTCCGTCCCCCGAGATTTATATCATGCAGCAGAGATGGACGGAGCAGATAGCGCATGGGATCGGTTTAGGCTTGTGACTTGGCCAATGTTAGGCCCAACGACTGTATTTGTGGTGACAATTTCGACTATTCGGTCCTTCCAGGTGTTTGATACTGTCGAAGCTTTAACCGCCGGTGGTCCCGCCAAATCCACTTACGTTTTGATGTATGCAATTTATGAAAAAGCCATACAACAAAACCTGGTTGGGATTGGATCAACAATCACTGTGGTGTTTGTGGGTTTTGTAATGATCCTGACATTCATTCAGCGTTATCTCGTTGAAAAGCGGGTACATTATTAATGGATAAATCACTGATGCATGAAACCTGGAAGCATGCGGTCCTGATCGTAGGGGCACTAATTGTTATATTGCCATTTTATGCGATGCTCAGCTATTCGATGAAGTCACCTAAAGAGATAATGACTAATACAGGTGGTTTTTTTGGCTCCCAAGAAAAATTTAGGGATGATTATTGTTTAAAAGTGGGTAATACACCTGAAGAGTGCTGGGTAACACCTATTTTTTATAACTACAGTGAAGCATTTAAAAAAGCGCCATTAGTACGGTATTTGATGAATGGTGTTATTGTAACAGTATCTATATTTCTTATTCAGGTATTAATAGCATTACCGTGTGCATATGCGCTCTCAAAGCTTCGGTGGTGGGGGCGCGAAATTGTATTTGGTATGGTCTTATTTTGTTTATTAATTCCCGTTCATGCGATCGCCCTACCTTTGTATATCATGTTGGCAAAAGCGGGCTTAACAAACACGTACAGCGCTCTGGTTATACCTTGGACCATCTCCGTGTTCGGTATTTTTTTGATGCGGCAGTTTTTTAAAACCGTACCAGATGATCTCATTGATGCCGCCAGAATGGACGGTATGACAGAGTTTAATATTATTTGGCGTGTGATGCTACCGACAGCAATACCTGCGCTTTTAGCATTTGCTATATTTTCTGTTGTTGCGCACTGGAACGACTATTTTTGGCCCCGCGTTGTTATTACAGGAAATAGAGATTTGTTCACTCCACCCCTCGGATTAAGGGAGTTCAAAGGAGACGCAGATGGGGACAACTTCGGCCCGATGATGGCCACGGCAACTGTTATAGTAACGCCCTTAATTGTGGGGTTCTTGATTGCACAGAAGCGGTTTATCGAGGGTATTACGCTGAGTGGTATGAAATAGGGGCGCCATTATGACCAATGGCGCCCCAAGCATTTTCCGACATGGTGTCGGAAAAAATGGATGGTCTAGGAATGTGATTTTGGCAGTCGTTATTCCACCATCCAGTCTGTAGTAAGGAGAAACCTACATGAAAAACTTAATGATTGCATCCGCAATCGCAACGGTTGTTGCGACAACCGCTGTCGCGAGCGAGAAAATAGTCGTGGAGTTCGGGTACCCCTACCCTCATCTCTTCGACGTCACCTATGAAAAACAAATAACAAAATTTAAAAAGGCATATCCTCACATCGAAATAAAAATGCGAGCTGCCTACGAAAGTTATGAGGATGGCACAAATACGATTTTGAGAGAGGCGGTATCAGGCAATCTCCCTGATGTCACAATGCAAGGTCTCAACAGGCAGGCTATCTTTGTTGAAAAAGGAATTGCCAAGTCTCTGGAACCTTTCATCGCTAAGGAAAAAGATTTCGCAAAAGAGGGCTATCATAAAGCGATGTTGGATTTGGGCACCTTCAATAACAAGGTCTATGGGTTGCCTTTCTCGATTTCTCTCCCTGTTGGTTATTACAACATGGACCTGATGAAAAAGGCCGGTATAACAAAAGCCAGCCAACTGCCTAGAACTTGGGCGCAGGTGATCGAAACTTGTAAAACGCTCCGGTCATCTGGTGTCAAAAATCCAATTTTTTGGGGTTGGAACATAACAGGAAATTGGTTCGTGCAGGCACTTATGTGGTCCCAAGGGGAGCCCACCATCAAAGGGAACAAAGTCAATTTTGATGGGCCCGCGGGTTTGAGAGCCTTGGAAACGATGAAGTCTATTTTCCGCGGTTGTGAGATGCAGAACCTGGAATGGAAAGCGGCCTTAAAATCGTTTTCAGCCGGGGAGATTGGAATGATGTTCTGGTCAACTTCAGCAGTCGGAGCAGTGGAACGCGCCAAGGGTAATTTTAAATTGGTAACAAACGAGTTTCCTGGCATCGGCGGGAACCCAAAAGGCCTTCCAGCAGGCGGGAATTCTGCGTTGCTTGTTTCCACTTCTAAAGATCCAAAGCAGCTTGATGCAGCGTGGAAGTGGCTGAAATTCATTACGTCTGGTGAGGGTGCTGCAGATGTTGCGCGGACCACAGGCTATATGCCACCCAATAAAGCCGCAAATGAGATCATACTTAAAGATTTCTATGCGAAGAATCCAACAAAAGCGACTGCTGTTCGGCAATTGCCGCTATTGAGAGAGTGGCAAGCTTACCCCGGAGATAAAGGGTTAGCTATGACACAGCTTCTTTATGATGGGATTGAGAGGATCGTGGTCGGTGACGCTAATGACATGAAAGCTCTTCAAGCTGAATTGACAGAAGAGTCCACGGATCTCTTGCCAAAATAATATTTGGACGAGCGCTATCGGGGCCTAGCTGTCCCGATAGCGGTCGCTAACAAAGGCAATATCTCGATTAACCGACAACGGGTCAGGCAACGTAAATGTCATGAAAATCATCCATTTAACCGATACTCACTTCGTGCCAAAAGGAAAACTTCTCTACGGGCACGATCCACAGTCTAATCTAGCTGAAGCGATCAAGGATATTAATTTACATCACCAGGATTCTGAACTTGCTGTAATCACAGGTGATTTGACTCACTGGGGCGAGAGGGAGGCCTTCGAAAATTTAAGAGCTGAGCTCACCAAACTTTTAATTCCATGGAAGCTTATCGTTGGAAACCATGATAATCGTGACGTGTTCTTGAATATATTCCCAGAACAAGCGAGCGACCCAAATGGGTTTATACAGTCGCAGATAGAAACTGAGGTCGGTAACTTTGTTTTTTTAGACACAACGTTGGAGGGCACTCATTCTGGTCATTACTGTAAGCACCGTCAATTATGGCTTCAAAAAACCCTAGAGAAATCTAGCCGCCCAGTCTTTTTATTTATGCATCATCCACCATTTGATATTGGAATACGTGGGTCAGACAGAATTGGCCTACAACAAAAAGAAGAATTTCGTGCGATAATTTGGCCACATCGACATAAAATTCGCCACTTATTTTTCGGTCACATTCATCGGCCCCTCGCCGGAAGCTGGCTTGCAATACCAACGAGTTCAATTCGGGGGATGAATCATCAGGTATGGTTCGACATGAATGCCGAGCAATTGCATGGAAGTTTTGAGCCTCCAGCTTATGCTGTGGTGTTGATAAATGATGACAGTGTGGTTGTTCACAGTCATGACTTTATGGACCCGAGCCAAAAATTTCTACTTTCAGATAGTCCGTGGAATGATTGGGCACGTGCTCATAATCACCCCTAGAGAAGAGACAATAATTCGTTTGAAATCCTTCAAGAATGAATTATCACGAGCGGCTCAAACCAGTTTTTTTATTCTATTATCACTATTTGGCTGCCGCAGGATAAAGTGATGAAGGGCCTAATAGCGTATACGAGATTTTATTCAGATTGTTGAGAGTCACTTTGTGTGATGTGGTCGTTTTGCAACCCAGTCAAAATTCATTTCGGTATTGGCGCTTTTGCTAATTTACCAAAACTCATTGGTGCCCGGCCTTATGCATTGATCACCTATGGCGATCAGACCTTTCGGAACTTAGCTAATAACCTTCAAGAGCTCTCTGGTTCAGCACGGCTTGTTTATGACCAAGTGATCCCCAATCCAGATTTTAACCAACTGGGTGACGCCTGTGAATATTTGAAAAATGCCAATGCTGAAGTCATTATCGCACTAGGTGGTGGGTCAGTAATTGATACTGCAAAGGTGCTAGCTGTTGGCATGAATGGTTTTGAAGCAATCAAAGTTCACCTCGCATCGACTGGTAAATCTGATTTGCCCCAAGAAGCAATACCAATAATTGCGGTCCCTACCACCGCAGGGACGGGTAGCGAAGTCACCAAATGGGCAACGGTTTGGGACACAGAGACCTCAAAGAAATATTCACTGTCTCGCTTTGACCTTTATCCGTCGGATGCCGTTATTGACCCAGAATTGATGGTTAATTTACCAAGAGATCTGACAATAGCCACTGGGCTTGATGCTTTGTCACACGCTTTGGAGAGCATTTGGAATATAAATGCAAATCCAATATCTGACACTTACGCAATCACCGCGGCAAAAAAGATCCTGGTGGACCTGCCGAAGCTCATCCGTAATCCCGTTAACATTGACCTTCGGGAGTCAATTTCCCAGGCAGCAATCCTGGCCGGTCTTGCATTTTCAAATACACGTACAGCGCTCGCTCACTCTTTGTCCTACCCTGTAACCCTCCACTACGGCGTGCCCCATGGAATTGCATGTTCCTTTACTCTTCCAGAGATTATGCGAGTAGCTATTGGTGCCAATCCACGGTGTGATTGGGCGCTAAGTGAAATTTTTGGTGATGACCTCCAGTCTGGTTCTAGCCGGCTTGAGACCTTTATTCGCGATCTTGGCATTTCAACATCGCCCAACAGCTATGGAATTAAAACGAACGAATGGAAAACCTGGATCGATAACGCACTAACTGGGGAGCGGGGCCAGAACTTTATTGTCCCTAGTGAATTAGCGTCAAAAGCGCTTAACTTTCGTTGGACCAACCAACTTTAATTTCGACGCTGCGTGCAATTATATCGCTCACGTGTAGATTCAACGACTAGTCATAAAAATGCAATCTCGGAGTCATAAAATCGAAACAAACACCCGACCATACTGCTCTATCTGTTAATTTCGTGGACCTCTACTCAAGAATTATTATAGTGTTATGTGAGGAATGTATCTATGACGTCTATAACATTAGTGCAAAAAGACACTTTTGATAAGAATGGATGGTTAATATTAAATGACGCACTGGGTCTGGAAGTAAAATCATCGTTAAGTCGCTGGATTGATGAAATATCAAAACCCGCAACCAAGGGCGAATCGAAATTACATTACTACGAAAAATTATCAGAACAACATCATTTGTGCAGGACTGAGAGGTTTATTGAAGATCATGTAGGCCTAAGAAAACTAATCGTGGATGGCGAAATCCCAAAAATTGCGTCATCATTAATGGGGTCCGAAGTCTGTCTATATAAAGAAAAAATCAATTATAAGGTGCCGGGCGGCGCTGGCTTTCACCCACATCAAGATGCATCCGCGTATAATGATGATCTTTTCTATATCACATGTTTGATTGCCGTTGATCCAATGAACGAGGAGAATGGTTGTCTTCAGTTTGCAAGCACGACACCCGACGATTTGTTAAGTACACAAACGTCAGGGTGTATCGATAATGCTATCGCAAAAACAATAGAATGGAGGCCGGCTATTATGGATGCGGGAAGTGTGATATTTTTCTCATCTCTAATACCGCACAAGAGTGATACAAACCATTCGAATTCTTCCAGGAGAGCTATATACCTAACTTTTAACTCAAAGAGCCAGGGCAGTTTCCGAAATACTTATTATTCTGATCGCCAATCCCATTTGGAAAGCAGCAATAAAAATGCTGATTATAAGATCAGCACAATCGCCCATTTCAAAGGTTCGGTAGTAAGAACATGATTACTAATCTTACGATTTATGACCCCTATGCTTTTCCGAAGAAAAAAGAAAAATTTGTAAACGAGTTGTTCGAGTGGTTTTCGACCGAGGGTAATTCTAGTTACGATGAAAATGTTACTCAGCTCGAACACGCTTTGCAGAGTGCACAAATCGCAAGAAATGAAAATGAAAGTGATGAAGACGTTGTCGCGGCACTTCTTCACGATGTCGGTCATTTGCTACTTCATGAAAGTCGAGACAATCCGGATTTTCTGGAAAAGAACCTTAACCATGAAGATGTGGCCGCTGAATGGCTCAAATTATTTTTTCCTTCCAGGGTTGTTGGAGCCGTCCACGGTCACGTTATGGCGAAGCGATATTTGTGTGCGGTAGACGAGACCTATTGGAATGGTCTCTCTGAAGCGTCAAAACAAAGTTTGAGACTGCAAGGCGGTGCAATGAGTGAACTGGAATGTTCCCAGTTTGAGAAAAAACCGTATTTCAAATCCGCTATAAAGCTCAGAAAGATAGATGATAGGGCGAAAGTGGCGGGAGCAAAGACGTCTCCCCTCTCAGCTTATTATGAGCACGTCATTCAGCTTTATTGTGCTGATGGATAGTCACTCGAATATGAGCCCAGCTATTGTCACAGTATGATAGTTATACTATAGTTATCATTCGTCAAATACAGTGTTTTTTAGGTTAGTAAATTTCATATGTGGGAACTTTTACTCCTCAGACATGGAAAATCAGATTGGCCAAATGGAGTAGAAGATATAGATCGACCTTTACGGTCAAGAGGGTACAAAGACTCGGTGCGCATCGGGATTTGGCTGGTCAATAACAACCTTCAACCAAAGCTGATATGTTCCTCGCCTGCACTTCGGGCTGTTGCAACTGCCGGTCGGGTTAAAAAAATAATTCGCAGTGAACCAACGTCATGCAAAATTGAACCCATTTTTTACTATGGAAGCCATAACGATTATCTCGATGAGATACGTTCATTTCCCAGCGCTTCCACCCGAGTTATGGTAGTGGCGCACAATCCTGCCCTTGAAATTATTGTGTCAGAATTATCAGGTGGGCCTCAATCATTTTTTAATGAGAAGCTTCACATGCTAACCTGCTCTCTAGCAATTTTTTGTTTTGAGAAGACTTGGAAAGACATAAACCCAGGTGCGGGAAAATTACTGCACCTCATACATCCAAAAACATTACCTAGAACACTAGGTCACACAGATAGAATTTAAGAATTATTACACGAGACCGATGCTTAAAATGATCAGGTATTAACTCAATATACCCTCAAACGCATACATAATATTGTAGACTTTGGAACGTTGAATTAACCATGAGTGAGGCAGTTGATAAGAATGGGCGGTTATTCCATGGTGGTACTCTCGATAAGGCTGTTCGCGAATATGGCATTCCAAGAGACCAATGGCTTGATTTATCGACAGGTATAAGCCCTTTTCCTTATCCAGTCGGAAACCTTGACGTTCGTGCTTGGTCTGATCTTCCGGACTCGAACGCAGAGGCCGCGCTTATCGCGGCCGCAGGCAATTATTATGGTGTTCCCGAATTGTCTTGCATAGTTGCTAGTCCAGGAACTCAGGCTTTGATTCAGTGGCTTCCCCGCCTTATTCCTCATTCACGGGTCGCTATATTAGGGCCGACCTACGCAGAACATGCGCATTGTTGGCGGGCTGCTGGCCACGAGGTAAATACACAAGATTTAGAGAAGAAATTGCCAGAAAATGTAGATGTCGTCGTAGCTGTTAACCCAAACAATCCAGATGGACACATTCAGTCGCCGAAAGATCTCGTCAAGCTGGTTAAGCCCGGTAGGCTCGTAATTGTTGACGAGGCTTTCGCGGATACTGCGCCAAGCTGTAGCGTTATACCCGCAACCGGACAACAAGGGTTGTTGGTGCTGCGCTCGTTTGGGAAATTTTTCGGCTTAGCCGGGATACGTTTGGGTTTCGCTATCACTCACCAGGACATGGCGAACAAACTCTCTAACGCTCTTGGTCCCTGGGCTGTGTCGGGCCCAACCTTGGAAATAGGTGCTAAAGCATTAGCGGATAAAAATTGGATCGCAAAAAACCGATCAAGATTAAGAGCAAATGCTGAGCGCCTAGACTATCTCGTCAAACCACGATTTGGAACGGCTCTTGGTGGCACAGACTGCTTTCGTCTATATGCAATTGATGACATGAATCTTCATTCGATACTTGCATCACAAGGTATTTTTACCCGGATTTTCCCAGAAAATAGAAATATATTACGCTTTGGAATTCCTTCAGATGATAACAGTTTTAAGCGGCTAGCTAAGGCCTTATATTGAAATGTCTCTTTACGACAATACAAATTTTAAGGTCAGTGGTTAAAGTGGCTCTCAAGTCCATTTAAAATAGTCATAAAGGATAATAATTGAAGAAAAATTAATTGGATATATTTCTCTTACTCGTTCCCTTTATTTAATAATAATCTCTGTTGTAATATTATTGCGACAGTGAATATTTTAAGTAACAATTAATAAAAAGATATTTCTCACTATTAATTTACCTTAAGAAGCTTCCTCGCCACCCTTCGATACCTAGCTAAACTCGGCAGTATCGACGAACCGGTCTACCTTTTTAGCGTTGTGACCAAGATGATTGCAAGCCCGGTGCGTTTGTTTATCCATCTCATGGTTGATCTAACAAATGTTGGTGTGGAAAACTGCCATTTAGGGTAGTCAGATTATTTAAGAGCAGTTTCTAGTATTGCTCTCTGGTTATAGGCGATCGTACCTGCTCCTCCATTAATAGTCTGGCGATTGCTCAGGTGATGGCTTTCAATTTAAGCATGATCCCGAGGGTCTAAGTCAAAGAGTTAAAGGTAAACAAATTTGGTATGAAAGATTTGAAAAAAATGCCCACGAATAGGATTATAACCTAAGCGTGGGCAAGTTGGTCTGGGGGTTTCAACAGGGAGGAAAAAACCATCGACCAAACAAACGATAATCGGCGGAGATGACAGTCAGATGAAAGAGATGCTACAGGATTGTTAAAAATGACGACTAGGTACTTTATTTTAAGCCGACGTATCTAAAGTCTCGGGGTGTGGTGACATCTCTGTCATCATAAAGTATGCCAATCATGCATCCAAAGATTTGCATAATGCGATCAACCATTTGCGGACCCCGATTGCGATGAATGGTTGATTTAGTCAGCCGGTCTAGCGGTCCCACTTTTTTACCCGCTTCTATAATATACGGTGGAAAACGTGTTCATTTCATTCAAAGGGTCGGGTTACTCGCTGAAATGATCCGAGCGCCTTGTAACACTTTTGATACCATGGACGGCGATCTTCGCAACCATTCTCGAATCAGCAACCAAACACGCAGATTACGTCTACAATAAACACGAGGAAAAAATATCACAATATCAATAGGTTAATATTTTGTCACACTTCTGTCACATCTCGGTCGTAAATTGATATCGCCACATTAGCCATGTTTCGGAGAAAAGGAGATGATCATGCCCACAAGACGTCAAGATCAACTTACCCTGAAGCTTAACGACACTGCACTGGCGTTAATCGAGGAAGCTGGGCGCCGTTCTCCAACAGAAGCCACATCCTTGGTGGAGTTGGCAACCCTCATCGACGAGATTCGTACCAATCTTGAGACCGAAGAACGATTGGGCCTTGCCACGGAACGCCAGTCACTCAGCATTGCCGCCTAAACCGAAAGCGTCAAATGACCAATCGATAGGTATCGCCATTCGTCACCAGACTGGCAGAGAAAAAGTCTGAACCTCCGAAGCAGGTTGCTAAGAAGAAACTGGAACCAAAGAAAGGCGTTACAAAAATCCCGGAACATCGGGATGACATTGCCGTCATCATTGCGAATTCCAACTACATAAAACAGGGCAAAGACATCCCCAATGTCGAACCTGCCTCCAATGATGCCGAGAGCATAAAAAAATACTTTGTGCAAACTCTTGGCGTTCGTGAAGGGAATATCATCTACCTCAAAGATGCTACGGGTGCTCAGTTAACCGAGGTGGTCGGTAATAAAGAGAACCACAAGGCGCAACTGTTTAACTGGGTTAAACCGAACAAATCGAACGTCTATGTGTATTACGCAGGACATGGAGCACCTGCTAGTAAAGATGGAAGTGCATTTCTGGTCCCCGCAATCAACAATATCAACGACTTAGCCGCCCACATGGGCGGCTTTTCTTGTTTGTTCGCAAAACATTTGCAAGTCGGTGCGGTGCATGTTCGCAAGAAAAGGTAACGGGGTCACAAAGTTGTGGACTTATGTGTAAGAAAAGGTGTGGTCATTTGGTGTGTTTTTCCAGCAACTCAAACGTTCATTTCTGGGAGTCTATGTCAGTGGATCCCCCTCATTGCTCATGAAAAATCCATCCATGATCCCCATTTTAATCAGTATAGGTCTCAAGCGGCGCCTAACGATATTTTATTTGGCCCCACGACTCAGAGGCGTATTTATATTTTTGCACGTTGTCGTTTCTTGCGTGTAGTGCGAGGATCGGCCAACTTGTTGTGGAGAAATATCCAACAGGATGTACGGCTAAATTCCCAGCGTCGATTTATGAATGTTATCTGCTAGCAATTTGGCGACGCTTTTTTGACTTGCTGGCTCTGGCTACTAGCAGTGAGAGGCGCACCCGCTACATGGCTGAAACGTGACATCTGAATTGTTATGTCTTAATAGACCTAGCTCATGACAGAACACGCACCTATTCCTTGGAGTATTTTTGATAACCTGCCAGATCCGGTATTGGTTTTAGATCGAGATCGGACGATTCTTTCCGCTAATAGAGCCGCACTGGATTTATTTGGGAGGCCTATCGAAGGCATTGATATGGCCTTGGCGCTCCGCCAGCCTTCTGCCATTACCATAGCGGAGGCCGCGTTGAATGGTGAGCATCCTGAACCAGTAGAGATAAGCCTCTTCACGGGCGCCAACCGGATCTTCGAAATTTGCGCCACACCAGTTCCAGATGCAGGAGCGTTTAGGACGGTCCTCACACTGCATGACACTACCCGAGAAAAACTGGCGGAGGGCATGCGCGCCGACTTCGTAGCCAACGTGTCGCATGAGTTGCGCTCGCCGCTTGCCTCTTTAATTGGTTTCGTCGAAACGCTTCGCGGGCCCGCAAAAGATGATAGGGAGGCCCAAGAGAAGTTTCTTGGCATCATGCAAAGCGAGGCCCAGCGCATGGCCCGACTCATCGATGACCTATTATCCTTGTCTAGGGTCGAAGTAGATGAGCATATCCAGCCCCGCGATCAAGTGTCGCTCCCTTCCTTGCTACAGCAGCTCGTTGATGTAATGCGTGTTCGAGCTAAT
>CEVN01102862.1_pt1 | contig 14630 bp, 10 predicted proteins | sample 427041 | NCBI WGS metagenome assembly CEVN01 (sample SAMEA2623463, study PRJEB7988) | marine metagenome | biome: marine biome (ENVO:00000447); feature: surface water layer (ENVO:00002042); material: "saline water (ENVO:00002010), including plankton (ENVO:xxxxxxxx)" | depth 5 m
CGAGCTTCTAAATAAGGAATTTCTATACCTGCTGCTTGCATTGCTTCTTTAGCATCTAATAGCTCACCATTTAAATAGGCTTTACCTTCACCTAATAAAACAAGAGCAATCTGTGACATTGGAGCTAAATCTCCTGATGCCCCCACAGAACCTTTTGAAGATACATATGGGGTAACACCTTTATTTAACATCTGTATCAAAGTTTCAGTAATTATCAACCTACATCCTGACATACCTTTCGCATGAACATTAATTCTCCCAGCAATAGCAGCCCTTACATGATCAATAGGACACGGAGGGCCTATTCCTGCTGCATGATTATATATTAAATACTTCTGAAAATCTTTAATTTGATCTGGTTCCAAAATAGTTTCAGAAAATTCTCCTATACCAGTATTAATTCCATACATAATTTCACCTGCAGCAATTTTATCCTCAACCATTTTTCTGCATTTTAAAATTTTATCTTTAGAATTACTATCTAATTCAACTTTAATATTTTTTCTAGCTATATTAACTAAATCATTAATAGATAAATCTTTTCCAGTAAATATATATTTCATAAATAACCCTATTTATATAAAACTAATTATTTTATAATGTGATTCTAATTAAAATTATAAAGATTAAAGTCAACTACCTAAAAATTTTTTTGATTCAAGCAAAACTAAATTATCATCATTAAAGATGATTGGATTCAGATTAATGCTTTCAAGAATAATATTTCCATATCTTTTATTTAACAATCTAGGATCAGTTAATATGCAAACTCCCATATCATTTTGACTCCTTATAAGCCTTCCCATTCCTTGACGTAATTTCAAAATTGCTTCAGGTAACTGAAAATCATTAAATGAACTCATACCCAAACTTTGATAATAATCAATTTTTGCTTGCACTATAGGCGCATTAGGATTTGAAAATGGCAATTTAGTAATCAGCAATATTTCTAACTTATCTTCAGGCAAATCTATACCTTCCCAAAATGTATTTGTACCAAACAATACTGAATCTGAATTATTAAGGTACTGTTTTAATAAAATTTGCTTTGAAGATGTTTTCTCTTGGAATAAATATTTACTGAAATTTTTAAAGGATTTATTTTGAATATTTTTTTTAAAATTAATAATCTGACTATAAGAAGTGCAAAGCACTAACATTCTCTTATTCAATGATTCACTAAATTTAAAAATTAAATTAGAGAGCCTATTAAAATATTCTTCATTATTAATATCAAAATTTGATCTCATGACAAATAATTTAGTTTGATCATTTAAATGAAAATTAGAATGATAATGTTTACAAACAATCTTTTTATCTATACTATACTCTTCAATACCTAGTTCATTTAAAAAATAATCAAAATCATTATTCACACTTAATGTTGCAGAACAAAACAATAAAGAATTAAACTTATTTATTAATGTTTTAATTGATCTAGTTATATAAAATGGAGAACTATTAAATGAAACAACATTATAGTTGTTATATGAATTAACTGTTAGCCAATTAATATAATCATTTTGATTTAAATTTAATTGAAGATTTGATTTAAATTCAGAAAATTTAGATAGAAATATTTTAAGATTTAGACATTCACTTTTAGAAAATATACTATTGGTTAATAAATCATCTATAAGTTTCTCTACTAAAGTCACAATCTCTTCACATTCGCTACACAAATTATTAGGGGGCAAAGAAAAGTTATTATTAAAATTATTATTAAATGTATACCTAATATCTATAAAATTACTACCTAAGCTCTTTTTTCTTAAAGATATTTGCTGCAAACATTCACTAGAAAAATCATTGAAATTTTTAATAAATAATAATGAAGCTTCTTTAATATTTATGAATTCATTCAAAATATTTTTATCTAAGTGGTATTTTTTATTGATCTTATTAAAAAACACATCTAAATCACTATAAATAGAATCAAACATATTTTTTGATGAAGTTCTAGTAAGTTGATCCCTACATGTTTCTGCAAATTTATGAGCTTCATCAATAATACATTCTGCCTCTTCGCTTATAAAACTTTCATTTTTTTCTAATGATGTAGCTAATAAAGCATGATTAACAACTAATATATTAGATTTTCTAGCTTCATTAATCATAATTTGATAAAAACAATCTTCAATATGGTTTTTGGTAGCAAACATACATGAATCTGACTCATACTTAACATAATTCCAAATTTTATGATTATTTTTAACCTTAAAACTATTACATTCAGAAATATCGCCTGTTTGAGTCAATTCACTCCAAACTAAAAGTGACATAAATTCAAACACTTCTGATTCATCTAAAACATCTTTAAAAATATCAATAAATTTATTGAGTCTTTGTTTACACAAATAATTATTCATGCCTTTAGAAATTGTAGCTTTCACTTCAATATTTAATGCTTCAGAAATAAGAGGAATATCTTTATAAAACAATTGATTTTGTAAATTATGCGTACTAGATGATATAACAACTTTATTTTGTTTTCTTCGCAATAGTGATGCAGCTATATATGAAAAAGTTTTACCAATTCCTGTATCTGCCTCAGCTACCATAACAGCAGACTCTACTATATTTTTAGCATAATCCTCAGCGAGACTATACTGATTTTTTCTAAAATCATAGTTAGGTATTAAACCTGCTAACAAGCCATCATTAGAAAAAACATTTTCTAATGAAACATCAATATTACTATTTTCTTTAGAACTGTAATTATACACAAACTTTTGGGGGACTTTATCAAAATAGAAATCATTATTTTGAATACTATTTGTATTTAACTTAACTTTTAAAAGTTCACTAATTAACTTTTTATTTAGAACTCTAACGCATCTATTACAAATATTAGTAATACTTAAAAATTTAGGATCTATACTCATTAATATTTTTAAAATTTCAATAAACAATTCTGCTGAATTTTTCGCATCATCTTCAGCGCGATGAGAAGTATGAATTTCTATATTAAAATTATCACACAAACTAGTTAGCTTAAAAGATTCAGAATAAAACAAAAATATTTTTGATAAATAATATGTATCACAAATATAATTATTACTTAATAAGTCATATTGTTTTTTTAATGATTGATTTATAAACTTTAAATCAAACATAATATTATGACCTACAATTGGATAATCTTTAACAAAATCTACAAATTCACTACTAATTTCAGAAAAAGTAGGTTTATTTATTAAATCTTTATTTTTAATTCCAGTTAAATTTTCTATAAATGGACTTATAGTTTGATGAGGATTAATTAACTTAGAAAATGTGGAATTTAATTTCCCATCAATATATTTACATGCGGATATTTCAATAATCTTATCATTATAAATATTAAGACCTGTAGTTTCAACATCAATCGCAATAAAAGTTTTTAATCCTAAATCAAAAAAAAATTCTTTTTTCAATTTATAAGCCTGAAAAAACTTTTAAAACATCAATTAACAAGGAGGGCTTCTTATATACAGCTTTTGTAAAAATTGTTCTTAAAGTTCTTTTATTTTTAGGGATTGAAATAATACTACTTGCTATAGAATCTAAATCATCATCCGTTAGATTATTTACAGTTTCTTTAATTCTATAAAATCTTTCATAATTTTTTCCAAAATCTGAATACATTCTATCATAATATTTCTTTAAAAAAGAACTTTGCAAATCATTTTTTTCTATAGCTTCACTAGCAACAATTCCTGCAATCATCCCAGCCTTCATACCAGAAATTATTCCTCCTCCTGTCATAGGATTAATTTGATGAGCAGCATCTCCAACAAGCATTAATCCATTAGAAATAGGATTTTTTATAGGCTTTGCACATATCACACCTCCACAGACTGATTTTAATATTGAGACATCAGGATATTTTTCTTTCATAAAAGAATCTAAATACTTTTTTGCTGATTTATATTTACTATGCTTTCCACTAATACCAATCCCTATATTTGCTGAATTATTTCCTTTAGGAAAAATCCACAAATAACCACCAGGTGCATAATTAGATCCAACATACATAACCATCTGTTCTTGATTTAAATGAATATTATCAACAGTATACTGAAAGCATGATTCCATATCTTTCATTCGAACATTAGTTTTAAGTCCTCCCCATCTTCCTACTCTTGAGTCTATCCCATCAGCACCAATTACAATTTTTGAATATATTTTTTCTACTTCACCTAATCTTTCTACTTCAACACCTTTCACAAAACCATCTTCTATAATTAAATTTTTCACATAAGATTCAGTATAAATTTCTGCTCCAGAATCTGAAGCAATTTCTGATAAATCATAATCAAATATTGTTCTATCTAAAATAAATCCTGTTTCTTTATCAAAATCCAACTCGACTTCCGTACTATTTGGAGAAACTAATTTTATTGATAAAATTTTTGATTTAATCCATCTTTCTTTAGGTTCAAAAAATTGTGCTAGACCTGATTGACCAACAGCTTCTCCACATCTTACTGGAGAACCTATTTTTTTTGTTTTTTCTAAAATACAAACACTGTAACCAGCCTTAGCAATTTCATAAGCTGACATAGAGCCAGATGGGCCACCACCAACAATTATTATATCGTAATTATTTTTCATAATATTAAATCTTAATTAGGAGAAAGCACTTCTATGGGACATATATAAACACATAAATTGCAATCTATACACACTTTATCATCAATTTCAATCGAAGATTCTTTAACTTCAATGCAGTCAACTGGGCAAACAGATACGCACGAACTACAATAATCACATTCATTATGTTTTATATTAATCATTTACAAGCAATGTTGGATAATGTAAACTAAATCTATGCCAATAATAATACTTACTTAGATAAAAAATAATAAAAACAGGTAAAAACAAGTGTGGAAAAATAGTCATCGTAAATAAATTAATAATAGAAATTGGATATCTAATAGCTCTTAAAATATCTTTTTTTAAACCTCTTGCTGCAGCATACATAAAAAATGGTAAAGACGTGATAATTATAATTGATGATAATGGATCCTCTATTTTCAAAGAAATAATTAAAGCTAATAAATTAATAATAAAGCATATATATGTAGCAGTTTTTCTACCAGAAAAAGCTGCAAAAGTTATAACATTATCTTCTTGATCTCCTGCATAATCAGGAATATCAATCATTATAGAAACTGAGGTAAAAAGCAATATATAAGGTGCAAACAAAAGAAATAATTTTAAATCAAAAATTTGAGCTAATCCATTTGAATGTATATATCCAGAATAAATCAATATTATACCAACAATTATCTTACAAAATAAACCCTTTAAAGGATGCCTTTTAAATCTTAAAGTATCTTGATTATATAAATATCCATAGAATAAATAAAGCAATACTCCAAGAATCATAATAAAAACATTAACATATGACAAGATTAAAATTGAAATTATTCCTATTATAACTCTTAGTTTATCTACGAATTGATCATCAAATCTATCATTAACTAAAAATAATTTTTTATTAATCTTATCACTTTTTTTATCTTTTATTTGATTAATCATTGATATACTACTCATTAACAAAGCATAACCAAAAAACAATAAAGTTGTACTTAGATTAAAAGATGTTATAAACAATTCTGATTCTTTACCAAACTGATGAGGAACAAATTGCGATATATACATACCTATGCATAACATAACCCAAATAGCAAAATTACCAACTGGACGTAATAAAAAAAATAAATCTAAAAAGGGAACGATTTTTGAATGAATTTTATGATTTTTTAAAAAATTTTTTATCATTTTTATCTATTAGCGCCTAACTCTTCTAAATACTCTTTTGATACTCCTTCAGTAATGTATTCTCCATTAAAGCATGAAGTATCAAAACTTTCAATTTCACTATTTCCTTTTTTAACAGCAGCAATTAAATCATCTAAATCCTGATAAATCAATCTATCTGCTCCAATTTCATTACATATTTCCTGCACATCTCTATTATAGGCAATTAATTCTTTTACATAAGGCATATCAATTCCATAAACATTTGGAAATCGTATTGGAGGAGAAGCGCTAGCAAAATAAACTTTTTTTGCACCTGCTTCCCTAGCCATTTGAATAATTTGCTTACTTGTATTACCTCTAACAATAGAATCATCAATTAATAAAACATTTTTATTATCAAATTCTCTATTAATTGTATTTAACTTCTGCTTTACAGATTTTTTCCTTGTTTTCTGACCTGGCATAATAAATGTTCTGCCGATATATCTATTTTTGACAAATCCTTCTCTTAATTTTTTATTTAATGAAATACTTAAAGGTAAAGCACTCGTCTTACTTGTATCTGGTATAGGCATAACAACATCTATACTATCTAATTCCGATTGAGATAACTCTTTTTTAATTTTTTCAGCTAAAAATCTTCCCATTTCAATTCTACTGCTATATACATTAATCTTATCTATCGTACTATCAGGCCTAGCTAGATAAACATATTCAAAGATACATGGATTAAGAAATGTGCTGTTACTGTACATATGCGTACTAATATTACCATTAGTATCTATAAATACAGTTTCTCCAGGTTTAACATCTCTATTTAGCTCATATCCTAAACAATCTAAGGCTACACTTTCAGATGAAAACATATGCTTAGTATCATTATTTTTAGATCCAAAAACTAGCGGTCTAATACCATTAGGATCTCTAAATGCAACTATTCCATAGCCTAAAACCATAATTATAACTGAATATGCTCCTTCAACTCTACGATGCACTTCATCTACTGCTTTAAAAATATCATTCTTAGTTAATTTTGATTTATTTGATTTTTGCAATGCATGAGCAAAAATATTCAGCAAAACTTCTGAATCAGATGTAGTGTTTATGTGCCTGAGATCCGATTGAAACAATTCATTCCTAAGGGAATCTGTATTAACTAAATTTCCATTATGCACTAAAACTAATCCATAAGGAGAATTAACATAAAATGGTTGAGCTTCTTCATAGTTATAAGATCCTGCTGTAGGATATCGAGTATGTCCAATACCCAGATTACCTTTTAGTTTAATTATATTTCTTTCATTAAAAACATCTCTCACCAAACCATTATCTTTATGCATATTAAGATGCCCTTGCTCATCAGAAGTTGCCATTCCAGATGCATCCTGACCTCGATGCTGAAGAACTGTAAGGGCATTATATAAAGTCAAACAAGCACTATCATCTTTATTCGAAGTAACTCCTACTATTGCACACATAAAAATTTTTCCTTCATCATTTATTAATATTTTCTTCCAATGGAACATCCTTCATATGAGAATCAACATAAGCATCAATTATACTATATGTTGTTAAAAAAAACATCCACCAAAAACTTCTATTTCTATCTGAAATATCATCATTTTTTTTTGCTTCTTTAAATTCATTAAACCAGTAATAATTTAAACCAAAAATAGACAATGCTTTGTAAGGTTGATTATTTTCTAATTGTCCTAAAGGCAATAAACCACCACCTAACATTAACATATTCATTTTCCATGCATCATTACTTTCTTCTTTAGAAATCTGAGTATCTAAATCTTCACAAACCACAAAAGATATTAAAAAAATTATAACAAATCTATTCATCTAAAGCAAATAGCATCTATTTCGACTCTACTATCTTTTGGTAGTTTAGAAACTTCAACAACTGATCTTGCAGGAAAATCACAATCAAACCTATCTATAAAAATTTCATTCAATAATGAAAAATCATTTAAATCTGTTAAGTAAACATTAAGTTTTAAAATATTTATAAAAGATAAGTTTTCTGAAGATAATATACCTTCAATATTATCTAAAACTTGTATTATTTGTTCTTTTATATTATCTGAAACAAGCATACCTGTATCCGGGCTTAAAGGAATTTGACCAGATGTAAATAATAAATTGTCATAACTAACTGCTTGGGAATAAGCTCCAATTGCTTTTGGTGCAGCACTAGTTTCAATAATTTTTTTAGTCTTCATATTTAATATCTAATTCTCTATTAGCTTTTGTTTCATTCAATCTTCTAACTGGCGTTTTGTAAGGAGCATTATTTAAATATTCATTATCTGTTTCGATTTTACTATCTAATTCTATAAGGGCATTAGCAAAATCTTCAATAGTTTGCTTACTTTCAGTCTCAGTAGGTTCAATCATAATTGATTCTTCAACATTTATAGGGAAATATATAGTTGGAGCATGGAAACCATAATCTAATAATGCTTTTGCAAGATCGATAGCTTTCGATCCTCGTTTCTTTTGACTAACCGCAGAGATGACAAATTCATGCAAAGTTCCTTCTGAATGAGGAACTAAAAATTTATCTCTTAATAAACTTTTTAAATAATTAGCATTAAGAACAGCATATTGTGAATTTTTCCTTAAACCCTCTACACCTAAGCTTTTAATATATACATAAGCTCTTACTAAAATCCCATAGTTTCCAAAAAATGTATGAACATGACCAATTGAATTTTTATTGAAATTAAAATAAAAATTATTCTTATCATCATCGTGTTCTATCATAGGAGATGGTAAAAAATCACTTAATTTATTATTTACAGCAACTGGTCCAGAGCCAGGCCCTCCTCCACCATGAGGGGTAGAAAAAGTTTTATGTAAATTGATATGCATAATATCAAATCCCATATCAGCTGGCTTAACAATACCTACAAGAGCATTTAGATTAGCCCCATCCATATACATCAAACCATCAACATCATGAATAATTTTACAAATTTTTTCTATTTCATTTTCAAACAAACCTAATGTATTTGGCTGAGTTAACATCATGCCTGCTGTTTTATGATCGACTAATTCTTTTAAATGATTTATATCTACTCTTCCACTTTCATTAGAACGAACCTGTTTTACCTCATATCCTGACATAATTACACTTGCAGGATTAGTACCATGAGCAGTCTCTGGAATAACAATATATTTTTTATCTTTTATATTCTTAACTTGATGATATTTCTTCATTAACAATAATCCAACCATTTCACCTTGCGAACCAGCTGAAGGCTGCAGTGATGTCCTATACATACCAGTCAAATTACATAAAATTCTTTCTAAATCATGATATAAAGATAAAACACCTTGAACTGATTCAAGAGGTTGATTGGGATGCACTAATGAGAATCCAGGCAAAGAAGCAATATAATCATTAATCTTAGGATTATACTTCATAGTACATGAACCAAGAGGATAAAAGTTTTTATCAACATGATGATTTTTAACTGATAAATTTGTAAAATGTCTAACAACTTGAAATTCAGTTAATTCTGGAAATTTTAGTTTAGTATTTCTTAAATATTTTTTATTTATAAACTTATCCAAAGGAATTTCGGGAGTAGTTGATTTAGGGATTTTAAATCCTATTCTACCTTCAGTGCTTTGTTTAAATATTATAGGGGTTTTATTGATCATAAAATTCAATCTCACTTTTAACTTTTTCAACACCAATCTGACTAGCTTCAATCAAAATTTTAGATTCTTTAAATGATGCCATAGCAAAAGTTTTAGATCCTCCTCCTCCAAATCCTAGTTTAGAACTTATAAACTTTATAATATCTCCAGCTTTAATGTCATCGGATAAGTCATTTGAAACTATACATAATAATAAATTTTGATTTCCTTTAACTGACAATAAAACAACTGATTTTGAAGATATTTTTCCTCTTAAAATATCACCGAACTTTTGAGGATTAATTTCTAAAGATTCTAAACTTCCTGAAATAATATTAACATTATTTTTTAATTCGGATTTATTTGCAGAAAGAAAATCATTAACAGTTTTATCTACTTTAATTTCATTTAATTCATTTATAAGATTATTTGCTTTTTTAAGTGATAGTTGCAAACTTTTGGCTCTTTCCTTTAATTCTAATTCAGTACATTTAAATTCTTGAGCTAAATCAATTAAAACATTATTTCTTTTATTAAAATAAGAAAGTGCTGATTGCCCAGTTAAAGCTTCTATTCTTCTTACACCAGAAGCAAGAGAACTTTCAGATATAATTTTAAAAATACCAATATCACCTGTTCTATTAACATGAGTTCCACCGCATAATTCTTTTGAAAATTGATCAATATCTATAACTCTTACAATATCATCATATTTTTCTCCAAATAATGCTTGAGCTCCTTCTTTTTTAGCAATTTCAAAATCTTTATTTTCTACATGTAGTACTAAATTTTCTCTAATTACATCATTTATAACATTTTCTATTTCTATTAATTCTAAATCAGAAATTTTTTGATAATGAGTCAAATCAAATCTAAGTCTATCTTCTGCAACCAAAGAGCCAGCTTGCTGCACATGGTCACCCAAAACATTTTTTAATGCTCGATGCAAAAGATGAGTCGCTGTATGATTTAATTTTATTTTTTGCCTTCTATCTGAATCAATTACAGCTGTCACTTCTTTATCTTTTATATACTTAAACTCTCCTGATATAACCTTACCTAAATGACATATATCTTCACCTTGAAAATAAGTATCTGTTACTTTAAAGGTAAACTTTTCAGACTTTATGACTCCAGAATCTCCTACTTGCCCTCCAGATTCTGCATAAAAAGGAGTTTTCTTTAAAACAATTTCTATATTTTTATTGTTAAGTTTTCTATACTTAAGTACTTTAGAATTAATTTTATCTTTATCATAGCCAACAAAAATTGAAGATGTATTATCTTCATTTAATATAGTCCATTCTAAGCTATCTTCATTTTGATTAAACTTGTTATGAGATCTGCCCTTTTCTTTTTGCATACACATTAATGATTCAAACTGTTTTGAATCAATATCAAATCCTCTTTCACTAGCCAGCAATTGAGTTAAATCAACAGGAAAACCATAAGTATCGTATAACTTAAAAACATCTTCACCAGAAATTGTTTTACTTTTACTTGCATTGCATATTTCTTCAAAAAGCTTCAATCCTCTATCTAAAGTTCTTCCAAAAGATTCTTCTTCAGATTTAATAACATTCTTAATATGTTCACGCTTTTCTATCAATTCTTGATATGTGTCACCTAATATTTCAATCAGTTTATCTACCAATGAATAAAGAAATTCATTATCAATACCAAGTACTCTTCCAAACCTTGCTGCTCGACGAAGAACTCTTCTGACGACATAACCTCTTCCTTCATTAGAAGGCATAACTCCATCGCTTAATGAAAAAGAAATCATTCTTAAATGATCTGAAATAACCCTATGTGGCACTCCATTTTCAAAATTATAATCTTTACCAGATATTGAAATAATTTCATCAATTATTGGTTTAAATAAATCTGTAAGATAATGATCATCTAAATTATTCAATGTTGCTACCATTCTCTCCAAACCTAACCCAGTATCAACATGTTTTGATGATAAATTTTCAAGCGATTTATCAGATTTTCTATTATACTGAATAAAAACTAAATTCCATAATTCTCTATAATCAGGCTCTACATTAACACCTTTTTGATTCTGCTTAGCAATATCATCACCAATATAATAATGAATTTCAGAACATGGGCCACAAGGACCCGTTTCTCCCATCTCCCAAAAATTATCTTTATCACCAAACTTTAATACTCTAGATGGATCAACATCTGTATGTTTAATCCAAAGTTCGGCTGATTCATCATCATCCTTATATACCGTAACCCATAATCTATTTTTATCTAACTTCCATACATCTGTTAGTAACTCCCAAGACCATGCAATTGCTTCTTTTTTATAAAAATCACCAAAAGACCAATTACCTAACATTTCAAAAAATGTATGATGATAATGATCAACACCAACTTCCTCTAAATCATTATGCTTTCCACTAACTCGAATACATTTTTGCGAGTTTGCTACTCTCTTAAATTTTGGTTTTTTTTGATCTAAAAAAATATCTTTAAACTGATTCATACCTGCATTTGTAAATAAAAGAGTTGGATCATCAATAGGCATAACAGGAGAGCTGCGAACAAAATGATGCTTTTTCCCTTCAAAAAATTTTATAAAATCATCTCTTATTTTTTTTGAAGTAAATTTCATTAAAATAGTATTTGAGTTTCTATCTGAGTATTTTTAACTGAGTCATAATCACTAGGGTCATCAATAGATGGAACATATGATTTTCTTCCCTTAAATGTTAAAATCATGTTTTCTGATAGATCAATTCCAATATTATAACCTAACAAAGTATGCTCATTTGGATCAAAATCAAATGGATTTGAAACATAGCTTTGCTGATAAAACATCTCAGCTATTTGCACTCTTTGTATATTAGAGGTATCTATATTAAAACCTAAATATAATGTATTATTTTTATCTGCTTTATAACCATTAAGAGACTCTTGCCATAAATCGCTATTCATATGAGAATAACTTAGCTCCATTCCAAAATACTTAAGGCTACTAACAATATTCAATCTAACACCTTTTGATTCACCATATTTATACAAACCTTGTTCTTTTGTTTCAAAATTAGAAACAAGCTGACCAGAACCATCATCTTCTGTATATACTACAATTCTATTTAAGTCATAGTTTTGATTCCAATAATTAAAAACAAAGTTTTCATCATGAGTTCTATAATCAATACTAAATGAAACTCTATCCCAGTTCATTTTAAATCCAATCGGAATATAACCTGACCCTAATTTCGGATTATAATTCAGCTGAGGAGAAGTCTTACCTATCAATTGAGACCATTCTGAATAAACTGACAACCTATTTGTTAATTCATATGAGAGACCAAATGACATTCCAGATACCTCATCTTTTTTCTTAGCTAAATTTGATAAAGCCGCAATTCTTCGATTATATTGATCTACTATTGATTGACAAATAGGATTAAAATTAGGTAGGTTTCCATGGCAACTCGCATAAATATCAGAAGTAGGATCTAACATTTCTGCAACAATTTCTGCATCTTCATTCCACACTCCATCATCGTAAGGATAATCATCCATATAATCTGGGTATCCATCTTCATCTGAATCTATTAATCCTTTTTGCTGATTTCCATCAGTAACTAATGTAAGATTTAAGTTAAGTTTATCAATATATTCAAAATCCACTGATAATGCGAGCAAACTTGGTGATCTAAACTCTTTAAAATCACTATGAACAAATTTTAACAACACCTTTGAAAACTTATAATTAAATGTAAATCCTTTTCTTCTATAGTTAGGAAAATCAGTTACATTAGAATAATTATTAACCAAAGAACCGTGACCTAACGAAACTTTATTAAGAGCTCCAAACCTAAAGTAAAAATCATCAATTGGAGTACCCCATCTTATATAGTAAATTTTATCTACAATAGTTTTAAAAGAATTTTTAGAATCTGAAAAATCCCAATTATCCCTATGTAAGTTACCTTCATCATCAAAATAAAAATAAAAATCAAGACCTAATCCTAAATTCCCAGCAGAAATTTCTGGACGTAAAGAAAAATGATTATATATTTCATCACCTAATGTAACAGAACCAAAAGATCCTGTAAAAACAGAACTTGTTTCTTGAGTAAATGAACTAGCGATAAAAATCATTAAAAATATTTTTTTAAATTTGTTAATCATTTATTCTCCATTTTATTTAAAATACTATTATATAAGTTATCAACAGTAATTCCAAAATGTTCAGCAACTTCAGATCCAGGACCAGACTCACCAAATGAATTTATACCAATATTAAGACCTTTTCGTCCGGTATATTTCTGCCATCCATCGGTAATTCCTGCTTCAATTGACACAAGCAGAGTATTTTCTTCGCAAGAAAGAACGTTATTTTTATATTCTTGCGATTGCTCTTCAAATAGCTCCCAACATCCCAAATTAACAACTTTAACATTATATCCTTTATCTTTAAGCATCGTTTTTGCATCTAAAGCTACCCATACCTCGGAACCTGTAGCAAAAATCATTACATCGGGTTTTTCAGAATCACTTATAACGTACCCACCTTTTTCAAACTCTGATGCTTCAGGATAAATATTTCTATCTAGGACTGGAAGACCTTGTCTTGTTAATAGAACAAAAGAAGGCCTGTTTTTTTGTTCAAAGGCAACTTTACATGCTACTACTGCCTCATTTGCATCAGCTGGTCTTAAAACAAGTAAATTTGGGATTGTTCTATATGCCATTATATGTTCAACAGGTTGATGAGTTGGACCATCCTCTCCAACATAAATTGAATCATGAGTCAATTCTGACACAGCATTTAGCCCTTGCAAAGCTCTTAATCTTATAGCAGGCCTTTCATAATCAGCAAAAACAAAAAATGTTGCATCAAATGGAAGTAAACCACCATGTTGTGAAATTCCATTATTAATAGCACACATAGGAAATTCTCTAACGCCATAAGCAAAATTCATTCCTTCTGAATTTTCAGATGTAAAATCACCAACTAACTTAGCAAATCCTGCTGTAACATTAGAAGGCTCTAAATCCGCTGAACCTCCAACAAGAAACATCCCTTTTTTAGCTAATTCCTCAATAACGCTACCCCAAACCTTACGAGTTGCTAAAGTCTCCCCATATTTAAACTCTGGCCATACAACATCTTTAGGGAAAGATAGGTTTTTAGAGTTATTCCAAGATGATTTAAAAGTATTGTCTACAAGTTTATTTTCCAATCTTTTATT
>CEVN01041547.1_pt1 | contig 14562 bp, 14 predicted proteins | sample 427041 | NCBI WGS metagenome assembly CEVN01 (sample SAMEA2623463, study PRJEB7988) | marine metagenome | biome: marine biome (ENVO:00000447); feature: surface water layer (ENVO:00002042); material: "saline water (ENVO:00002010), including plankton (ENVO:xxxxxxxx)" | depth 5 m
TTGGTGAGAAATGGTCTTTTGATGATGAAAATAGAAAAAAAATTCCTCCACGAACGGAAATCCCTAAGTTGCCTACATTTAATTTATCAAAACATCATTTAGAAATTATTGATTTAATTGAAAAAAACTTTAAAACTCATCCTGGCTCTCTTCAGAATATATGGTTTCCAGTTAGAAGGAAAGATGCAAATAAACAACTCCGCGAATTTTTAAAAAAGAGATTTTCAAATTTTGGAATTTATGAAGACGCAATGCTAGAAAATGAAAACTTCCTATTTCATAGTTGTTTAAGTGTAAACATGAACATTGGATTGTTAACACCTAAAGAAGTGGTTGGTAAAGCTTTAAAATATGCAGAAAAAGAATCTATACCAATAAATTCTGTTGAAGGATTTATTCGACAAATTATAGGCTGGAGAGAATTTATAAGAGGAATATATGTTGAAGAAGGAAATTTTCAAAAAACCCAGAATTATTGGAATCACGAAAATAAACTTTCTTCTTCATGGTATGAAGGAAAGACAGGATTGACTCCTTTAGATGATTGTATTCAAACAACTTTAAATGATGGGTATATTCATCACATTCCAAGACTTATGGTGATAAGTAATATTATGAACTTATGTGAGATAAATCCAAAAGAAATATACAGATGGTTTATGGAGATGTATATTGACTCATCAGAATGGGTAATGGTTCCAAATGTTTTCGGCATGGCAACCTATTCAGATGGGGGAATAATGTCAACCAAGCCATACACATGTGGATCAAATTATATTCTTAAGATGAGCAACTATAAAAAAGGGGAATGGTGTGACATAATGGATGGTCTTTACTGGAGGTTTGCTGAAAAAAATAAAGAATTTTACAAATCTAATCCAAGACTTTCAATGGTTGTTAGAAACTTAGATAAGATGAAGAAAGAAAGAAAAGAAGAAATTTTTACAAAAGCAGAAGAATTTATAATTAGTAATACATTATGAAGGATGAGAAATTATGTAAAACTTGTCTAAAGCCCTTTACCTGGAGAAAAAAATGGAAAAGAGATTGGAATAATGTTCTTTATTGTAGTGAAAGGTGCAAAAAGAATAAGGTAAAATGACACAAGGTATATGAAATTGCTAAACTTCGATGAAAAAAAAAGATACATAAATTTTTTTCTAGTTATTATATTTTTCCTTTCAATCAATAGATTAGATATTTCGATTCAAATAAAAACTATTGCAGTAATTTTATTTGGATTAATTTATTATCAATACTTGCCTGAACTAAGAAATTTAAGCTTTAGTCAAAACTACTCAACACTCACTCTACTCTTTATATTTTTTATTTTTACACAAAATCAATTTCTTAATTATGAGACAGTATCTTTAGATGTCCCTTCTTATTTGGTTGCATCACAAAATGTTGGACTTTCTGAATTGCCACTAGAAAAACAATGGGAATCTAAAGGACCACTTTTTATGTATCTCTATAATTTGTTTTCATATTTTGCTCAAGATCATCTTGTATATTTTAAATTATTAAACGATATCTTATTATTTTTAGTTGTTATTATTTTGTTTTACACAATACTTTCTAACACTGGAAAAAAACCAAATTCATTAATAGGTTCTTTAATTTTTGTGAGTTTATTAAGTTATGTATGGTATCACTCTGAATTTTCAGAAATTTACTGCTTGTTGTTTATTTCTTTTCATTTTTATTATCTCAATAGAAATCATCTAAATACAAAAACACTTTTCATTTCTTCTTTGCTTCTTTCTTTCTCTACATTAATTAATCAAGCAGCATTTATTTTTTACATAAGTTTTTTGTTTTTAATTTTAAGAAAAAAAGAAAGTTTTTTAAATATTAAAGAGATTTTTTATATTTCAATTGGATCTTTTTTGCCTCATTTAATATTTATAATTCTTTATTTACAACAAGGCTTAATCAATCTTTATATATCAAATTATTTGTATCTTCCATTAAATTATGTTGGATCAGATAAGTTTAAAAGCAATGAATTATTTGTATGGCTAAAAAGATATTTTGAGTTTAATGAGCTTCTATACTTTTCACTTATTTTAATTTTTGTTTTTTTTATTTTTAAAATTTTTAATAATCTATATGAGCTATTTAATGAAAAAATAGTATTTAACATTTTAATTTATTTGATAGCGTCTTTTTTAATTTATGTTATTGCTGGCCACAGCTATGAACATCATCTTTTTTACTCAATTTATTTCATTTCACTATTTACCTCGGTATTTTTCAATGAAAAACAAATAAACATGATTGGATTAATAGTAGTTATATCTGCAGTTCAGATATTCATTAGTAGCTTTAGTTTATCATATAATAATTTGTCAAATATTGACGACATATATGACGATTATCCACTTCATCAATTATCTAAAGAAATAAGTATGATTTTTGACGACGAAGACTACACAGTACTAGCTTTTGACCATGTGTTGCTACTTTACTATCTTCAAAAACCGAATGAGTCTTATATAATTCACCCTTTTAATCATTATGAAGATTACATAATAGAGGAGTTAAAAGATTTAAATCTTCTAGAGACCAATGGAGCATCTCATTTTAGTTATTATATAGAACTTGAACCAGACGTTATTATTTGTAATTCTCAAGCAATAATCGATGGAGATCCAGTAGCATTAGATTCGTACAATTGTGAAATTCATGATTATAAGAAAAATTATTATAAATTGGATACTAGTAAATATGAAGATGATGAAAAAAGAGAATACTTTTTTGATCCGTACAAGATAATTAATGTATACATAAAAAACTCATAGTTATTTACTATCAACGCTTTTTATAACCGATTCAACTTAAGTTTTTCAGATTATTTTTTGTAGTAATAAATATAGAAGTTCTCAATATTTGTTTTCATAATAAGATCTGAAGTTTCATAATTTGTATAAGTTACAAATATATCCCCCTCCTCAATAGCAAAATTGACCTTTTCTTTATTGCCCCAATACTCGCGAACATAAAAGTTTGCGTTATAAGTTACTTTATTTCTTGGTGTTATTAAGTCAGGGTGCCAGTAGACTTTATTTTTATTTAGATGTTCATTCTCTTCATATATTAACTTTATTTTATCTACCACTCTTGCAACTAGAACTTCAGCGTCATCCTGTGTTTCTACAGAAACATAATCGAGTCGATCGTTCATATTAAATGTTTTATCATTTAAAAATCTATCTATATTTGAAAAGTTTCCAATAACTGCAAATATAGATATCAAAATAATCGGTATGAGTGTTAAATGCTTATCCTTCAATACCCTGAAATATGCAATTAACAATAATGAACAAGGCAAGTGTAAGTAATGAGTCCATGCTCTTTCAATAAAAAAGAAATAAAAGAACATATAAAAACAAAATATTAATAATAAATATTTTGATAAATCATTAGACGATATAAGAATTTCTTTAGCTAAAAAAACTAACAAAACTGTAACGATAAATAAAAATAAATATTTATTTGGGAACTTATAGAAATTGGACAGCTCATAAAGCCAATTATTAAAGAATGTAAAATTAAAAAGAACTTCATCTGAATTAGATCCTTGGGTGGTTAACCAGTTAAAATATATTTTATAAAAATTTGGTATTTCAATACCTCCTAAATTTAAAGGAGGAATTAAAAGAATAGGGTTTACAATAAAAAGCGAGCCTAGACTTATTAACGATGTTTTTATTATTAAACGTATTTTATTTTCATTTGACTTTATGAAAATATTTATCCATATAAAAAAGAAAATTATAATCGCATTAATTTTTAAGAAACTAGCAAGAGCAAGAAAAAAGATAGAAAGATAAAACTTTTTATCAAGAAAATATTTTAAACCAATTGCTATAAACAATATAACCATTGGATCTGGTTTAGGAACCCTATGTATAAACTCGACAGCAGAAAAAGAGTAAATTGTAAAAACACTAATCCATAAATATTTTTTTTCAACTAAGTATTTAGAAAGAAAATAAGCTCCAGAAAAAAATAATAAAGAATTAAGAATTCTTGCAAATATTATTACTGCAGTATCACTAATAAAAGTTATTGGACCAGCTAAGATTGTAAAAAAATTAGACCAGAGTCTCCCATATCGTAGATCTCCTCCGTATGCAAGTTCTATAAATATAATTAATATGTTTTTTAATGATTGATTTGAAATACTTGTGAAACGATCATAAAGGTCTTCAACTAACCAAACATTATATATGTCATCTATGAGCATTCTTTCATCAATAAATAAAACTTCATATATGTTATTTTTTACATTATTAATGATATAAAAAACAAAAAGTCCTAGTGATAAAAATTTAAATATGGAATTCGTAAATTTAGGTAAGCTTTTGTTACTAACATTCACTAAAATATTCTATCATGATAGAGATAATTCATAGAGTAAATAATATTGATCAACTAAAAAGGATAAATAAAAACAATGGTATTGAGATTGACATCAGAGCTGATAAAGAAAAATTAGTATTGGCTCATGATATTTATGAAAATAAAGTAAATTTTGCTGATTATATTAAATACTACAATCACGAATTACTTGTAGCTAATGTTAAAGAATCTGGAATTGAAGAACAAGTTATAGCTGAATTGGCAAAAAATAAAATTTTAAATTTTTTTTTACTTGATGTTGAGTTTCCATATATTCTTCAAAATTATGAAAAACATGGTGAAAATTTAAGTCTTCGGTTTTCAAAGTACGAAGAGATTGACACTATTAAAAATTTTATAGGAAAAGTGAAGTGGGTGTGGGTTGATACGTATGATGATTTTGATTTAGATTCAGAACAAGCAAATACTTTGAGAAATTTTAATTTATGTCTTGTCTCTCCCTCAAGGTGGGGTTATGAAAATAAAATAAATCATTATTTAAATAAATTTAAGAATCATGACCTCTCATTTGAAGCAATAATGGTTGAAGAAAGTGTAATAAGTTAAAGTTATTGGGTTTTTTTAAGTACACTCTTTAATTTAAAAAGTCCAGTTATGTTTCTTAATGCAATCCCTGGTATCTTTTTAAGTTTGAAAACAACAGTATTATCATATTTTCTGTTGAAGTGCTTAATAGGAATTTCTACTATATCTAAGTTTCTTTTTATGCACCAGGCATAAAACTCCCACCAAAACCCTTCTTTGATTAAACCAACTGCATCTTTATTTATTATTGACTCAATATCTTCTCTGTATGCCATAAAGTATCCACAAGAAGGATCGTTTAATTTTATTTTTAATAAAACTTCATAAAGTTTTTTGAATGATCCTGAAATAAATAATCTGAAAATATTATCTACTCTTGGGTACCTATAACCAATTACAATTTTGCCTGGCTCTAAATTATCATATAATCTTTTTAAATCTTTTGGGTCATATTGTCCATCAGAGTCAACAAATGAAATAATTTTTGAATTTGTTTCTCTTAATCCTATTAATACAGCATCGGTATAATTCTTTCTTTCAGGGCTACTGAGTAGTTTTATTTTATAATTTTCTTGCAATTTGTTAATAATTTTGATTGAATTATCGGTAGATCCATCTTCAGAAACAATGAATGAAATCTCAAAGTCACTATTTTCATATTCAATGAAAAAATCTTTTATAGTAGAATATATATTTTTTTCTTCATTGTATACAGGGGTGACAATTTGTATTTTTTCTATCATTAATAATTAGTAAAGATTTTTTCTTTTTAAGTAATCTTAGTGGTTTACTTAGTAATATGATTAAATCTAAAGATTAAATATGAAATTAAAAAGTATATATTTCTTTGCTATATTAGGTCTAATTTTTTCTTTATTGAAAATTGACTACCGATTTGAAGAAATACCCTATGGGCTAGAAGTTGATGATGCGGAGTATTATTACAGTGCCATAACAATTGGTTTAGATTTTGATTTGGATTTTTCAAATCAAATGGAGGGTGTTGAGAATAGGTATTTAAACAAGGAAATAAAAAAGGTTGTACCTTTTCATCCAATAGGTTCAGGAATACTTGCTTCACCGTTTATTTTTATTGCCAGTATTATTCAAAATTTATTTAATACTGGAGGTTTAACAAGCCTTATTTACTTTATGTATTCAGTTGCACCAGTATTTTATTTATTGGTGTCAATTTTGTTAATCCAAAAATCTATGAATAATTTAGAAATAAGGTACAGCAACTTTTTACTTTTAATTGCAATATTTGGCACAGGTGTTTCTTACTATTCTTTTGACAGGTTTAGTATGAGCCATGTCTACGAATTTTTTGCTACATCTTTTTTAATTTTTTTAAGTACAAAATCTGTTAACGAAAAAAATAAATCAAGGTTAAACAATATAAATTTTTCCCTTGGTTTTCTTATGTTTCTTTTCTTAACAGTAAGGTGGATAAATTATTTATTCTTCCTAATACCAATGGTTATTTATTTAATTTCAAAATCTTCAATTAGAAAAATATATACCGAAAGACCATTTATTTTTGGAGCATTATTTGGATTAATTCTCTTTTTAGTCCACACAAAGTATCTTTATGGTATCTATACCTTAAATCAAGCTCCAATACTTTTATCTATTGAAAATAGTTTTTCTGCTAACTACTCTAGATTTTTTGATTTAAGCATGTTTTTAGAAAATATAGCTTTTCTTTTTCAAGGCTTGACAATAATCTTCTTTAGTCAGGAGTTTGGACTTTTTTTCTTTGCTCCAATTCTATTTCTATCTTTTGTTTTTGTATTTTTTACACTAATTAATAAGAATTATTTATTGTCTTTTACTTTATTAATTCTCTACATTACGCCTTTTATGTCAGTAATTGTTACACAAAATACAGCTTTTTCATATGGATATAGATATTTATTCGTCTTAATACCATTAAATATCCTTTTATATTTTAAATATTTAGATAATTATAAGATTATAAAAAATTACTTATATTTCTTTTCATTCATTGGCTTGATTTTATACTTATTTTTTGAAACAACACAAGGCACTTCATTATCTGATGGATATGTAATAAACAGCTTCGGAATGAATACTAGATATGCAAATCCAAATTATTTATCAAATTTTCCAGAGGCTTTACTTAACCTTAATGCATATATGCATATTTTGTTTACATCTTTTTTCGGGGTATTGATTATTAAATGCTTAAATATTTTTACTGATCCTTTATTATTTTTTAGTCAATTTACAGAAATAACTCCTGAGATATCAGAGTTAGTTTTTGACTCAATTAAATTTTCATGGTTCAGACTGCTTTTCTTGTATTTACTTGTAGGTTATTTTTTAAATTTAATTATTAGAGATGAATTAAAGAAGTAGGACAGTTAGCTTTATTTTTTAATTTTATTTCTCCTGAACACTCATTAAATATTCATAACAATTATATGAAGTTATGCTCTTTTTACACTCAGCTAAGTCCACTGAATAAGTTTTTTCTTGCAAAACCTCATAAGTTGAATTGAGCAAACTTAAAGTAATTAAAACAAGGATTGTTGAATGTCTCAGCTTTTTACTAGTATTTATAAAAACTAAAGTTACTAATCCCAGTAAAAATAAAATATTTGAAGTCATGTATAAACAACAAATAAAGTAAGCAGAATTATTGACTAAGTTACTCTCAACATTTTTTCTGGATAGTAAATAAAAACTGTACATTAACAAGGGGAAAGTAAAATGAGAAGCATAAATTATTGGTTTTTCTGGAGATATCAAAACAAACCATGCATAGAGTGGTGACAATCCTCCAACAAGATAGATTAATTGTTTTGTTTCAAGCATCATATCCTCCCCCTTTTTAAAAATAAAAATAAAAAATAATATTATAGGAGGTACAAAAACTCTTAATATAACGCTTGGGTTCCAATTTAAAACACCAGAATTTTGAAAGTTTTGACTTATATTTTCTACACTAAATATACCCAATATTCCCAAGTCCCCAATCTGGCTGTCCATACTTTCATACATGATTTTAAAATGATTTAAATAACTAAAAATATCTTTATAATCAGATTTAAAAATAATTAAAAGTAACCAAAGTATTGATGGAATTAAAAAAATTAAAAGCTCAAAAGGAGCTTTCTTTACTTCCTTGTTGATTAATAAATTAGATATATAAAAAAAGATAAAAAGAACAAGTAAGATAACTTTACCAAAAAATACTATTAGCCCTATTAAGAAAATACTTGTTTTTGGGTATGATTTATATAGAAGTAGAGAATTAAAAAATATAATAATACTTATAGTTTCTCCTAAAGAATATAGCGAACCAAACCAAAAAGGAAAAGAAATTAAAGTGAAGCCAGAAAAAACTATTAGTTTTTTAAATTCTAAATTATAAAGTTTCGAAATATATGAAGAAAAAATTACTTGAATTGATAACACCCATAAAAAATTTGAGACTCGTATGATATTAAAATTGTCTGTAAATTTCCAAGCTAATGAACTTCCCACAGCAGATAATGGAGGGGAAGTAAGGAAAGGATTATATAATCCTTCAAAAATAGTATCTGTTGGGCCTTCAAAATTTAAACCATTTAAAAAAAAGCCTATATTAGCTGTAAGAGATACAATTTCGTCACGAAAAGGCGGTAGTGTATTTGAAGTTTTGTAAACAAAATAAAATAAAAGAATAAAGTAAAAAAGTAAAAAAAAGTTGAATATATATTTTTTACTTAGTAAGGAATCTAAAATCTTATTCTTATTCATTAATTAAATCATAGCCTATAGAAACATTATTTCTTACTCATAGACATCTTCACTATTAAATTGTTTTTATTATCCGAAGTTGTTATAGTAATTTTTTTATGAAAGAATCGACATTACCCTTTATCAACCCAGATCTTACTATAGAGGGCGAACTATTAATTGTTGGTAGTAGTAACTCATTATTAAATAATTATGGAGGTTTGATAGATTCATTCCAAACAGTATTTAGGTTTAATAGAGCTCCATTAATTGGTTATGAAGAGCATGTAGGTAGCAAAACAAATTTCAGAATTTTAAACAACCATGTCTTTGAGAATATTAATCCTGGAAAAGAATTCTCTAACCAACAAAAAAGTTTTATAAGGAAGATAAAAAATACAAATATTTTAAGAATTGGACCAGGAGAAGTAAATAGAAAGACAATTAAATATTTTGAAAGAAAAAATAATGGGGTTTATTTATTTGACTATGAATATGCAGAAGAATTAAAACAGAAAGTAAATTTTAACTCCACTAAAAATATGTCAGTCGGTGCAATAATGATTTCTTTATCTCTTATTTCAGGTATAAAAACAAATATTATTGGATTTGATCTTGATGAAAGAGAAGTAACACACTATTGGGAACAAAGGCCTAAACAAATGAGCCTAAGTCATGATTTTTCATTTGAAAAAAACTGGATAAATGCTTTAGTCAAAGAAAATAAAATAAATTCACTTAATTGACCATTTGTTAAATAAAAATATTGCTAAAAATGTTCTGGAAAAGTCCAAAGTGATTTAATTAAAATATTATTTCTTTTATATTTTATATGTTTGTTTTCAAACATCAACAAATTAATACTCTAAAAATTTTTTATATTCAATTTTATCAAATACTTTTTTAAACAAATCATATTCATCTTCATTAATTGGCAACATAGGAAGCCTTTCAGTTCTTTTAAAATGTCCTACAGCTTCTAACGCAGCTCTTATACTTAGGTGCCATCCGAATTTAGAAACTAACTCTGTAAAAAATGGAACTTCAACATCATTAATCATGTTATTACAGAATTCTAAATCATCATTATTCCAAGCCTTCCAGAAATTGACAGCTAGTTTAGGCTCAAATACACCAATTCCATTCAGCCAATTTTGACAACCTTGATCAGCAAATTGCATCCACTGTTTTTTGCCTCCACCAGAAATAACAATTGAGACTCTGTCTTTAATTTTATTTATTACTTCGTGAGAATAATCATCATCTTTTGCGTCCTCTTTAATTGCAGTAATAGTTTCAAAATCTGCCAATCGATCTAATAATTCGACTGGCCAGTTTACTGTATGACCGCCTAATCCACTAATGAAAGGCATCTCATGAATTAAAATATTCATATCTGACCTGTTAACAATATACTTAAAATGTTCTACGACTTGATCATTATTATAAAATTTTTCTCGAAAAATTAGTGAAATCAAATCTGCACCACTTTTTTTAGCTTCATTAGCAAATTCAAGGGATACGTCAGTAGGACAGTGTAAAGGGTCTGCAACAATAATTAAATTGTTCTTGTTCAAATTTTTTACAATTTTCACTACATTGCGATTTAGGATTTTAATTTCATCCCAACTTAATTCATGGAATCTACTGTTGTATCCCATTACGTAAAACTGAGTGGCTCCGCTTGTATAAGCATTGTTAATATATTTTTCCAATGCATCAAAGTCAATTTCTAAGTTGTCTTTAAATGGTGTAACTATCGAAAAGACGGGGCCTGGGTTTAAAGTAATCATTTATCTCTCCTTAATTTTTTTCTTGATGATAACTCCGAATCATAAACTTTTTTGACTCCGTCACCTAAAGATTTTTCTATTGTCCTAATGTGTCCAACTAAAGACCTTAGTCCACCTGGTGCTAAAGATGCTGATTGATCTGTTCCCCACATAGCTCTATCAAGCGTAATATGTCTCTCAACAATCTTTGCACCAAAAGCAACGGCAACAGAGGTTGTTGAAAGTCCAGTTTCATGCCCGGAATATCCAATGATATGATTTGGAAATTCATTACTTAGTGTCTTAATCATATTTAAATTCAATTCTTCAGGTGGGCAAGGGTAAGAACTTGTTGCGTGCATAAGGCCAATTGTTCTGTCTTCAAACATACTAACTGATTCTTTAATTTCCATAAATGTAGACATTCCAGTTGACATGATTATAGGTATGTCATATTTAAGCATTCTACTTATTGTTTTGAAATCTGTAAGTGAAGCGGAAGCAATTTTAAAACATGAAATATTAATTTCAGCTAATTGCTCAACTGATTGCTCGTCCCAACAAGAGGCAAACCATGTTATTTGTTTTTGTTTACAATAGCTATCTATTTCTTTGTATTGAGGTATTGATAATTCTATTTTTCTTTTGTAATCAATATAACTCATTTCTCCCCAAGGAGTTTCTCTCCTAATATCCCATTCACTCTCAGGAACCGCAAGTTCAGGTGTTCTTTTCTGAAACTTTACTGCATTGCATCCAGCTTCAGATGCAATGTCTATTAGTTTAAAAACATTGTTCATGTCTCCATTGTGGTTAATTCCAATTTCAGCAATAATATAAACTGGACTTTCACTATCAATTTTTGTATTGTTAATAACTAAACTATTCATTCAAACCATCCAAAAACATCATAGTTTTTATCGTCAATATAATAATCTGCATCTGGTTTTCCCATATATAATTTGTCATATTTTAAGCCCCACTTATTTAATTGACTTTTAGTTAATTCAAGAAAGTCTATTTTTGATATAAAACCTCTCGCAGTAAAAAAAATGATAGTGTTGCCTTCGGCCTTTAGAGCGTTTATTATTTCTATTCTTTCTTTGATTGGCTTTGAGTTTTCATAATCTGTACCTTCAGTTATACAAATTGTATTATCTATATCAAAACAATAAGTTTTACCCAAATCTAGTCGCTTTCATTTAAAATCATATTTGCGATATCCAAATCAATTTGGTCATCTATATCAATCGAGTGAATTCTGTCCATAAGATAATACTTTACATCTCCTTTCCAAAAATTTCTATATTTATCAAACGAATTCCACCTAGAAATATAGAATCCTCCATTAGGTCTATAAGATGGTTTATGATTCTGAGACCTTGTATTGCCTGTAATCAAAGGCGAGTTTGCACTAAGTTCTATATGGTTTTCATTAACAGGGACATTTAAAGAAATGGGAAATTCATATGATGTGACACTAACCACTCCATCATCAGAATCTTTTAAAAGTGAAAAACCCTCATCTAAGTGTTGTGAATTTCTAAATGGGCAAGTGGGTAACATAAGTGTTAAAAAACTATATTTATCATTTAAACTCAAGAAGATATGTTCAACTAGTTCTAATGCTGTTGCTGTGTCTGATGCCAAAGTTTTTTCTCTTTGATGAATAATTACTTCATTATATGAACTAGCAATATTTAAAATTTTCTCGCTATCTGATGAAACCATTACATCACTAATAGATTTTGCTTTTAACGCAGCTTCTATACTGTAGCTTATAAGTGGCTTTCCATTGAGTAATTTAATATTTTTACCCGGTAGCCTTTTAGATCCTCCTCTTGCTGGGATTATGGCAATGTTTTGTTTTTTATTTTCTGTCATAAAACTAACTTACAAACACATAATAAGCTAAAAAAAAGAATAATAAATACATAATAATTGCAAAATATCGACCATATGTAAATGTTTTTGTCTGCTTAACCCCCTTTTGATTACAAACTAGACATTTACTTAAAAAATTATCAGGTAAAAACTGAGCCCACACTTTGTTTGTAATACATTCTTTACAATCACTCATAAATTGATATTTATTTCACAAAATATTTCTAAACTAGTTAACTTTTATGAAAGTATAAATACTAGGATATTTATTTTTTTCAAGTGTTAGGTTATTCTCTTTTGCAATTTCAAGTAATGCTTTTGTTTCCCCTCCAAGTTTTTTTTCATCAACAGCAATTACAGAATTTTTTGACATATATGGCAAAAACTTTTCTATAGAATGTTTTGCAGCACCGTAGCTATTACAATCAATATATAGTAGAGCAATCAACAAAGAATTAGGCTGAAACTGATATCCTCCATTGTTTAAAAACTTGTCTTCAATATCATATGCATCAATTTCATATAGTTTACTTATTTCATCTAAACCAAGAGAAGCGATTTTTAGGTTTACTGCTGAAAGAGTTATATTTTTCCAAGCATCAGTTTTAAGATGTTTTTCATTTTTAAGATCTAAAATGTTGTATCCATCAAAAGTATCTATTCCGTGATATTTTTTTGTGTTTTTTTCTCCATAATGTTTAATTAATTGACCAAAAATTATAGCATTTCTACCTTCTCCAACACCCACTTCGACAATGTGGCCTGGAATATTCTGGGTCATTTTATAAAGTTCGTAGAGATGGAGAACATATGTAAATTCATCGTCATAGAGGTATGTTTGATTTGGCTCTACATTGTTTAATTTAATAACAATTTCTTTTTTTAAAATTTTTTTAAAAAGCTTTTTGATCAAATTAATCATATTCAGTTAATAAGTTAACAAATTTAGCAAAATTATTCAACTCTGCTGTTTTTTTTGCAAATTAGGAGAAGGTTGTCAAATCTTTGTTTTTTATAGTGAGGATAAAAAGAATTTAATGCTCCATTTTTGAAAATATCATCTAAGTTTTTAATTTTTTTATTTCTTCGGTTTTCTGAAAATATTATTGGATAAACTTTGAAGCCAGCCGATTTTGCAAAGTATAAATAGTCATAAATTGACCTAAAGTAATCGCTTGTATCATAGTATGTAACATCTTTATTGAACCTTTCTAAAGATTTTTTAATTACAGATGTTGTTTGATGTTCTTCTTCGATTTTTGTTGTTTCAAATGGTAATGCAAAATCTGACGAAACAAATACACCTTCTGGATCAAGGGCATCATATAAGCTGTGAAAAGTTTTATCTAAATTTTTAGAGTTGTGTAATGCACCAGAGCCATAGATAAAATTGTAGTTTTTTTCTTTTATATTGTCGTAAGATCCATATACCCTGCGAATTTTTTTCGGATTTGCAATATCAATTGATGAGTGTACTTCTGGCATTAGTTTTTCTACAGCTATTAATGAATAATCTAAGCAGTCTACCCTATCAACTAGTTCAAATGATGAAAGATATGCTGAGCCTAATCCACCTCCTGCACCAATTTCAAGACAATTTCCTTTTAGTTCGTGTTGTAATAGCTTAATTGAAACATCAATAGACTTTATTCTCCACCACTTGAGATCATTTAAATTATTAATACCCATAGGCTTAATAGTGTCATCATTTGAATATCCTTGTAAATTGTTAGTGTGCTGAATACTTTTATAACTTGGCCCTCTGGTCTTCTCCTCATAATTTTTATCTTCCCAGTACTGAGTTTCTTGATAATTCTGTAAAAATGTTTCAAATCTCACTTGATACACATAAAACCTTGAAAATTTAGGTATTTAAAGATAGAAATTATATCTGTAAATCCTGCTCTTTTAAGCAAATCAATATTTCCCTGTGTAGAAAATGGTTCAAGAACTCCATTTAAACTTCTTGTTTTTGAAAATATTTCTGACTCTGTAAAATTATTTCTAAGCTTGAATTCGTTATAGGAGGAATTTAAATAATCTTGAAATCTTGCATCGTTTGCCCTTACTTTTTCAAACAAGAAAAAACCTCCACCCCAATTTAATGATTGATAGATTTTGTTTATGACCTCTTGCCTAAGTTGTGGTTTAATAAATTGTATTGTGTAGTATGAAACAATTAAATCAGATTTGATTAATTCATATG
>CEVN01021072.1_pt1 | contig 14557 bp, 17 predicted proteins | sample 427041 | NCBI WGS metagenome assembly CEVN01 (sample SAMEA2623463, study PRJEB7988) | marine metagenome | biome: marine biome (ENVO:00000447); feature: surface water layer (ENVO:00002042); material: "saline water (ENVO:00002010), including plankton (ENVO:xxxxxxxx)" | depth 5 m
CAGGTGTTACCTGGCGCCCTGCTCTTTGAAGTCCGGACTTTCCTCTTTTCAGCTATTTTCGCTGCATTAGCTAAGCCTTAAAGCGATCATCCAACCAACTCAACGGCTATTATAATGATTTTTTAGTTTTCTATAAGTGATTTATAAATATCTCTTTTATTGTCATCTGTTATTAATGAAATTAATTTTGCTGAATCCGAAGCAGATAATTTTTTTAAATACTCATTTTTTATCCTTTTAGTCAACTTCACATTAGATTTAATGTTATTCTCGCCACCAAGAACTATTACTGACTCTCCTTTCATACTAATTTTTTCTTTATCAAAAATTGATAATATATTTGTTATATTACCTCTAACAACTCTCTCATGTATTTTTGTCATTTCCATACATATAGAAATATTTCTATCAGGATGGAGATATTTAGAAGCTATCTGGATGGTTTTTACGATTCTTTTTGAAGATTCAAAAAATATTGAAGTCTTTTTTTCATTTTTTAACTCTTCTAGAAATAATATTTGTAATGATTCTTTTCTTGGAAAAAAACCGTAAAAAGAGAACTTATCTGTAGGCAAGCCAGACATGATTAGAGCGTTTATTACCGAAGAAGGTCCTGGCAATAGAGTATATTTAATATTGTTCTCAATACATTTTTGGATTAATTTATAACCTGGATCTGAAATTGCAGGAGTCCCTGCATCCGAAACTATAGATACAGTCATATCATTTGCAAGTTGTTTAATGATTGTATTAGTTACTTTTGTTTCATTATGTTCGTGAAATGATTCACATTCTTTTTTGATATCGATTGATTTAAGGAGCTTTTGCGTAACTCTAGTGTCCTCAGCATATAAATAGTCACAAGTTCTAATAGCATCGATTGCTCTTTGTGATATATCATTTAAGTTACCAATTGGTGTTGAAATAAAATTTAGCATTTTATGAGAGTTAATTAATGAAATTCAGCTTAACATTTTTTTTAGGTAGTTTGCTGCTTTTTATGGTTTCGTGCACATCGATACCAAATCAAAATAAAAGTAATCTAAATATTAATTTGGCCATTCAAACATCTAATAAAAATAAAGAACTCATTATAGAATCTTTATTTGAAAGCAATATAGAATTTACTATTAGTTTTGATGAACTAGGTTCATATGAATTGCCTGACAATCTAATTGATTCAAAAATGAAATACTTTTGTAATTCCCTTTTGCAGGATGAAAGAAACTTAATTGAGTCATCAGTATTCAAGTCAAATCAAACTAAAAATGTTCTTGTTGTTTATTCGCCTATGTATGTTAATTACGTAAAAAATTTAAAAGAGAAATATCCTAATGAGCTTTTTTTATCTGTAGATAATTCGAACTATGAAGATAAGGTTAAAGAAATACTTAATGTAATATCAAGTTTGGACAAATATAGTATTGTAAACAAGATTGATAAAAGTATAAAAATTGAACACGAGCCAAGAGTTAGAAATGATATTTCGAAGATATACTTTATAACTAATTATGAACTTGGCAAAACTTTGGTTCCTACTTTTAGAAGCTACTCATTAAATATAGATCTATATTCAACTAGTGAAATTTTTTATGATGCAAGTGATTTAAAAAAACTTGCTGACTTTGAAGATTCCTATATACCAGTCTCAAATAAATATATTAATAAAATTGGTGCTAATGATGCCTCAAATATTAAAATTAACATTGAAAAAATTTTGATAGAAGATTTTTTAACTATTGAGAATGTATTTCAAAATAATCTTTTTTACGAAGATTATGAATTAAATACTGGTAATGCCAGAATCAAAAGAAATAATTGTCTAAAACGTGATTTATATTTATGGAAAGTTTCTACAAATAATATTATTAGTCAGACTTGAGATCTCTTTCAATGGATGAAAGGCTATCTAAAAAACCTGGTCGTTCAAAAACTTTGTTTTGATAATCTAATAATGGTTTAAGATGTCTGTTTAAAGGCAACTTAATACCAATTGATGGCAATCGCCAAAGAATTGGTGCAAAACAACAATCTACAAGTGTGAATTCATCACTCATAAAAAATTTGTTTTCTTTAAAAGTAGGTGCAATGGATGAGATTTCATGAAGTAATTCTTCCCTAATTTTCATTAGCTCTTTTTCTGGCTTTTCTGCTAATATTAAAGTATCAACAAGTGGACACCACTCTCGATCTATTCTTAGCATAAGCGTTCTACTACTTGCTCTTGCAACTGGATACACTGGAAGCAAAGGTGGATGAGGGAACCTTTCATCAAGGTACTCCATCATTACTGATGGATCATGTATTGCAAGCTCTCTATCTACAAGAATAGGAAGTTTATGGTATGGGCTAATAGAAAGAATATCATCAGGTGTTTCTTCAGGCTTAGCTTCATTTATTTCTGCAGCGATGTCTTTTTCTGCGAGAACTATCCTTACCCTTTGACTGTAATGGTCATCTCTGTCTGAATACAAAATCATATTTTTTCCCCTTTTATTTTTTATAATCTTTTTTGAATTCTCTATACAATAATGAAGATAATGCTGTGAAAATTAAAAAATAGAACACCACATACCAACCTATTCTTTCTCTAGTTGCTTTTATTGGCTCTCCAACATAAACAAGAAAATTTGTTAGATCATATATTAATTTGTCAAACTCCTCTTTTGATAAAGACCCAGTACCCTCTTGAACTTCAAGAAACCCACATTTTTCAATCATGATTGGATTTCCATCATTGTCTCTTTTTTCTCCACCATTTTTAGCTATTTTTGGTATATCTTTACATACTAGTCTTTGATTTCCTTGAAGAGATAATAGAACATTTGGCATTGCAGTTCCTGGGTAAACAAGATTGTTTACACCATACTGCTTTGATGAGTCTTCATAATATGCTCTTAGATAAGAATAAATCCAATCATCCCCTTTATATCTAGATACTAAAGTTAGATCAGGTGGCTCTACTCCAAACCATGTTGCCGACTCCTCTGGCATAGCACCCGTCATCAAGTCTCCGGATTTAATAGATTTATCAAAAACTAAATTTTCAAAAAAAATGTCTTCGGGAATTTCTAAATCCTGAGCAACTCTTCCCCATCTCGAATACTGTAATGAATGACAACCATAGCAATAATTGATATATGTTGAAGCTCCTCTTTGAAGTGAGTCAATATCATTAAGAGAATATTTAAATTCATCACAATCACCATAATCTTTACAAGGCCCGCCCTCTGCAGAAACAATTTCATGAGATGTAACGATAAATAATAAAAACAGTGATACCTTTAGAATATTTTGAAATATATTTCTATGATGCATCATAATCTTGTTGGCACTTCCTTTGTCTTCTCATACTTTGTATATATTGGCATTAGAAGAAAATAAGCAAAATATATTATGGTACAAATAATACTCATAATTTTTCTTATTTCTGTTACTCCAACAGTTCCTAAATATCCTAATGTAAGAAAACTAACTCCAAATAATGTAATAGCAATCTTGCTATATATTCCCTTGTATCTGATAGATGCTACCTTACTTCTGTCAAGCCAAGGCACTATAAAAAATATTGCAACAGCAGCAGCCATTACAATAAGTCCACCTAGGGGGTCAGGAATTGCTCTAAGCATAGTGTAGAAAGGTGCATAATACCAAACAGGCGCAATATGATCTGGAGTCACTAATGGATTAGCTTCCTGAAAATTAGCCATTTCAATGAAATATCCACCACCTTCTGGGAAGAAGAACATAATTATTGCAAAGACTGTCATGAAAACACCAATTGCAACTAATCCATTTAAAACTTTATATGGATAGAAAGGTACGCTGTCCAAAGGAACTCCATCTTCGTCAAGATGTTCCTCAATATCGACTCCTTCAGGATTACCTGCCCCAACTTCATGTAAGGCAACTAAATGAAGAAATACGAGTGCAATTAAAATTAAAGGCAATGCAACAACATGAAGAGCAAAAAATCTTGAAACAGTTATTCCCGATATATAATAGTCGCCTCTAACCCACAACTCTAGTGATTCTCCAACATATGGAATTGCTCCAAATAATGAAATAATAACTTGCGCCCCCCAGTATGACATTTGTCCATATGGCAACACATAACCCAAAAAACCCTCAGCCATCATTGCAAGATAAATTGTGCAACCAAAAATCCAAACTAACTCTTTAGGTTTTTGATATGAACCATACAAAAGGCCTCTGAACATATGAAGATAGACAACTGCAAAAAATAATGAGGCACCCGTAGTATGCATATATCTGATAACCCAACCATAATCAACATCTCTCATGATATATTCAATTGATGAAAATGCTTGCTCTTCTGTATTTGAATAAGGCATTATCAACCATATACCAGTAACTATTTGAATAATCAGAGTCACTGCTGCAAGAGCTCCAAATAAGTACCAAAAATTTACTTTAGATGGAACAGGATGCTTTGAAAGATGTCTTTCAAATGTGTTTACAATTGGCAATCTGTTATTAAGCCAAGAAAATAATTTACCAGCCATTTCGCTCATTTATAACTCCTTATCCTCTCCAATTGTTAGTATGCTTCCCTCGAACATATGAGGAGGCACGACTAAGTTTGTTGGTGCTGGAACACCTTTAAAAACTCTTCCTACAATGTCAAACATGGAACCATGACAAGGACAAAAAAAACCACCAGACCATGATGCATCCCATGGCTTCGGCTCCACTTCAGGAAAATATTTTGGTGCACATCCAAGATGAGTGCAAACACCTGAAAAAACTGAATATTCCGGACTTTTTGATCTAGATGGATTCAAGCCTTTATATGGCTCAACAATATCATCAGAATTTGGGTCAGCAAGTTTTGGTAACGCAAGATCTAAACTAGCAATACTCTCTTTTGTATGTCTCACAATAAAGACAGGTTGCTTTCTCCAAGAAACTTGGATTTGTTGACCAAATTGCATTTTTGAAACATCTAATTTTACTGGTGCTCCGGCAGCTTTTGCTTTTGCGCTTGGATTCCATGCAGCAATAAATGGAGTTGCTGCAAAAGGAACTCCTGATAAACCAATTGCGCTAGTGAGACCAATCAAAACCTTTCTTCTTGTCTTATCTTTTTCTTGCATTTTAGGGTGTGTGCTACTCAATTTCCGCAGAAAATTATAACATAATTAAGCTTTATAAAATTCACTTATAATTAGAAATAAGTTTAAGTTAATTTTATCTCTTTGAAAATTGCTTGCTCTTTCGTGCCTTAACAAGGCCAGGTTTTTTTCGCTCTACTCTTCTTGAGTCTCTTGTTAACAATCCAGCTCTTTTTAGTTGAGGTCTTAATTCTTCATCATATTGTGTCAATGCTCTTGAAATACCATGTCGAATAGCTCCAGCTTGACCAAAGCTACCTCCTCCTTTAACTTTTATATCTAGATCAAGTTTATCCACAAGCTCAACTAGCTCGAGCGGTTGAAGTACTAACATCTGAGCAACTTTACGACCAAAGTATTCATCTAATTTTCTATCATTTACAGAAATATTACCTTTACCTTTTTTTAAATAAACTCTAGCGGAAGATGTTTTTCTTCTTCCGGTAGCATAATGAATATCCGAACTCATTAGATAGGATTCCATTCAGCTGGTTGTTGTGATTCGTGATTATGATTTGGGCCACTAAAGACTTTTAATTTCCTAATCATTGATTTACCAAGCTTATTTTTTGGCAACATCCCTTTTACAGCCTCTTCGATAATTCTTTCAGGATTAGAATGAACAAGCTCTTTAAAAGTTTTTGTTTTTAATCCTCCAGGATATAGCGAATGTTTGTAGTATTTTTTATCAGTGTATTTCTGACCAGTAACCTTAATTTTTTCAGCATTAATAACTATGACGTAATCGCCGCCATCAGTATGAGGAGTAAATGTTGGCTTATCTTTACCACGAATTCTGTCTGCGATTTTAGTTGCCATTCTACCTAAAATCTTATCAGTTGCATCGACTACAAACCAATTTCTATCTACTTCTTCTTTTTTTAACGAGTAAGTTTTCATAATCTTTTAATTTGAGATGGAATGTTAATGTTTAGTTGCAAATATATCAATATTTATTAAGCAATTATTTAAAAAAACTATTACGTATTTAAATATTCGAAAGTTTGCATTTCTATCAATCTGCTCTGACATCTTCTCCATAAAATTTCTAATCTATCGCCAGAATATAAATCTTTTTCTTTAACTTTATTAAAGAAAAACTTCACTTTAGCTTTTTCAACATATACGATATCGATAAATGATATAAATCTTCTAACTAAATCTATTTTTTCATCATTACAAGAGTCAAAGTTGCTAATAAATACCCAATCAAAGTTTTCAGATATAAACTTATAGTCAGTTGATCCAAGTGGCTGTCGAAAAAATGAATTAAATTCTATCCAAAGAAGATTTTTTAGGGCAAGTTTGCATTTGAACTTACGATTATTAATTTCAATATTTTCATTCTTAATAAAATCCAAACCAAAATTATCACTAATAACATTTAATATTTCTTCCTCTGAGTATCCACTTCCTATGTCTTTTTTGTTGAGCTCTATGAGATTTTTTGTTCTATAGTCAATATCACCTTCAAGTTTAAAAATTTTTATTTTATCTGCAAAAATATTCATTGATTTAATGAATTTTTGCCTCTGAAGTCCGTTTTGATATAAATCATTTGGATGGGCATTGGATGTCAATATTACTTTCATTCCCCTATCAACAATTTTATTTAACAAATCTCCAACAATCATTGCATCTGCTACATCCTCAACTTGAAACTCATCAATAAATAACAATTCATAAGTACTTATAAGAGATTTGGTTACTAGTTTAAGTGGGTTCTTAGACCCACTATTATTATTAAGCTCGGCATGCACAAAATTCATAAAATCAATATAATGAAAATCTTTTATTCTCAAGTGATCATTGAAGCTTAAATACTCTTTTGTGATTAGTGTTTTGCCTCTTCCAACATCACCCCAAATATAGATTCCATTAAGAGCATCATCTTTTAATCTAATAATTTTGAAAATATTTCTTTTTTTTAAATTTATTCTGTTTAGATTTGAAATAAGCTTAATTTGGTTTAAATTAGGCTCTAATCCTTGGTTTTTAAGTTTATCAATGATATTTTGAGTGTCTGACATTATGAAATTATTCCAATCATTTAATTTAAATTACTTACTAATTATATTTCTAACCTTTTCTGCAACATGGTACTTTATATCTAATGACAATAACAAACTAGTATCTGCATCTGAGAAATCTATATCTTCAGTTGTAACAATATCTTCAACTAATAATCAAACATATTCATCAAATAAAAATGGAATGGGTTCAGGAGTTATTTTTTCTGAAGATGGGTATATTGTAACCAACTTACATATACTTTCTGGAAATAACATTGATGTAAAACTCAATAATGGTAAAAACTATTCAGCCAGCATTATTGGTATTGACAAAAATGCTGATATTGCGGTTTTAAAAATTTCTACTGATGATCTCTTAGTTCCAATTAATTTTGCTGACTCAGATAATTTAAAGGTAGGAGATAAAGTGCTTGCTATTGGAAATCCATATGGAATTGGTACTTCAGTATCGAGCGGCATTATAAGCGCAACTGGCAGAGATTATGGAAACCCATATCTACAATTGATACAAACAGATGCTGCAATCAATCCAGGCAATTCGGGTGGCGCATTAATAAATGAAAATGGTAATCTAATCGGTATAAATTCAAAAATTTTTTCTAAAACTGGTGCATATCAAGGAATTGGTTTTGCAATACCTTCAAATCTTGTTGTTCAAATTTCTACTCAACTTATTAGATATGGAGAGGTTAGAAGCCTATGGATTGGCAACTTTCGAGTAGCTAAAGTTATGTACAGGCAGGACAATAAAATTATAGAAGGTCTTAAAATTGTTGAAATGGAAAATGTTGGACCTCTTTATGAAAATGGAATTAGAACAAACGATATTATTATTAAGATCAATGATGAAACTAGCAACTGGAATAACTTAATTAGCTCTTTAAGATTTGCAACTCTTGGTGAAGAGTTAGAATTAAATATTTTAACTACTAGTAATAAAATTCTAAATTTAAAATTTGAAACCAAAAATTAAACTAAGATGGAAGTCTAACAATATTTGCACCTAAATAATTCAATTTCTCCTCAATACGCTCATAACCTCTATCAATATGATAAATTCTATCAACCACTGTCTCCCCTTTTGCACACAAACCTGCAAGTATTAAACTTGCAGAAGCTCTTAAGTCAGTAGCCATTACTTCTGCTCCATATATTGACTCAACTCCCTTAATAATTGCATGATTGCCCTTCACTTCGATATCACATCCCATCCTGTTAAGCTCTAAAATATGCATAAATCTATTTTCAAAAACAGTTTCATAAATATTCGAAACTCCGCTAGAGATAGCATTTATAACTGAAAATTGTGCTTGCATATCTGTTGGAAATTCAGGAAATGGAGCGGTAGTTATATCCACCGGATCTGGACGATCTTTATTCATAGAAATAGAAATAGAATTGTCGTCAAAACTGATTTTAGGTCCACTTCTTTCTATCATATTAATAACTTTCATTAGTCTATTTGGATTAATGCTATCAATTGTAATACTTCCATTGGTAACTGCTGCTGCTACAAGATATGTTCCGGCTTCAATTCTATCAGCAGGTATTGTGAAGCTAGTCCCAAAAAGTTCATTTACACCTTTAATAGTAATCTCATCTGTTCCAGCTCCTTTAATATCGGCGCCCATGGAATTCAACATGTCAGCAAGATCAATTATTTCAGGTTCTTTTGCTACATTTGTAAGAACAGTCACCCCTTGAGCAAGAGAGGCAGCCATCATAATATTTTCAGTTCCAGTAACAGTAACTCCATCAAATCTTATATTAGATCCAACTAACTTATTAGCAGATGCCTCAATGTATCCATTTTTCAATTTTATTTTAGCGCCCAGTTGCTTTAAGGCATCTAAGTGATAATTGACTGGCCTTGAACCAATAGCGCAGCCGCCAGGTAGAGCAATTCGGGCCTTGCCATACTTTGCAACTAGAGGACCAAGAACCAGTATAGATGCTCTCATGGTTTTAACCAATTCATATCTTGCTTGAATGTCTTTAAGATCAAATGATGAAATAGTGAAGTCCATATTTTCATCTAATAAAATTTCTGCTCCCATCGATCCAAGTAACTCAAACATTGTTGTGATATCTTGTAGATAAGGTAAATTTTTTAAAACTACGCTCTCATTGCTAAGGATTGTTGAAGCTATCATTGGTAAAGCTGCATTTTTTGCTCCTGAGCAAGAGATTTTTCCTGATAAAGAGTTCCCCCCTTTTATTAATAATTTTTCCATCGTTAGATAACTATGGTTTCAAGGCTTAAAGCATGTAGCTCACCTGATTTAAACTCATCGTCTAACAGGTTCATAATAGTTCTATGCTGATTAATTAAGGTCATTGTGGAAAATATTTCCGACGATACTTGTAATTTTAGATTACATGAGTCGCCTTTAAACTCGCAAACCGCATCAGGTATATTTTTTTTGATAATATTTTCAATTTTTTCTTTCATTTTATTTAATACCTGCGTCTCCAGCATCTGAAACCCAATTTTTAAGAGTGGCCTCAATATTTTCATCATGAGATTTTGCTAATGCTTGAAATTGATTCCTGAATGTAAGACCTAAATTAACACCATTGATAATTATATTGACTATTTTCCAGCCTTCTGAACTTTTTCTTAATTTATAGGATATCGGATACTTGCTAGTTCCTGTATCTAATATTTGCTTAACCTCGATATTTAACACTTCATCTTCAGGTAATTTATCTGGAAAATTAGTAGATATTTTTGAATCGCCCCATTGAGCTAATGTCTCAGCATATGTATCAAGTAATGAATCTTTAAAAATATTCACAAAATTAGATCTTTGCTCTGGAGTTGCAATTAAATAATACTTTTTACCCATCACGCTTGCAGAGACTCTCCTAAAGTCAATCATTGGCTCAAAGATTATTTTTATTTTATTCTCGTATTCCTCTCTATTAGTCTCAAACAAATCAGCATTTGCGGTAAGCACTTCAACCATTTTTTGTGCATTAGTATCAATAAAAATGTAAGGATTTTCCTCAGATTGAATTGAAACAGTTAAAAGAAGGACAAAAAAAAGAACTAAAATATTTTTATGTGTACCTAACATTGGTCTATTATAGCATTTGAGTTAGCTAAAAATTTGCAAATTATTATGAAAAAATTTAACTACATTTCATCTGCAAAAAGAACTTTAAAAATAGAGTCTGATTCTATAAGAGCTATTGCTAATCAACTTGACAGTTCTTTCACAAAACTTTGTGATGCTGTAATGAATACTAAAGGTAAATTCGTAATAATGGGCGTTGGTAAATCTGGTCACATTGCACAGAAAGTATCAGCAACATTATCTAGTACAGGAACAACATCAATATTCATTCATCCTACAGAAGCAGCCCATGGAGATATTGGAATGATAGACAAAAAAGACATTATCCTTCTAATATCTAATTCAGGAGAAACAGATGAAATTATTAATATAATTCCATCATTAAAAAGACATGCAAAAAAAATAGCATCTCTTACTGGTAGTAACAAATCAACAATTGCAAAATCTGCTGACATTAAAATTGAACTTAAATCAAAGAAAGAGGCTTGTCCTCTTGATTTAGCTCCAACCTCTTCAACAACAAATGCTCTTGCTTTTGGTGATGCTCTTGCAATAGCATTACTTGAAGCTAAAGGGTTTACAAAAAATGACTTTGCATCCTCTCATCCAGCTGGAAAATTAGGAAAAAAACTAATTACAAAGGTTTCTGATTTAATGCATAAAGGTGGTTCGGTTCCAAAAGTTAAGCCTGATACAGTATTAGATGATGCTCTTCTTGAGATTACAAAGAAAAATCTCGGTATAACTCTTGTTATAAATAAGAAAAAAATAGTTGGTATTTTCACCGATGGTGATTTAAGAAGATGCATTAATAATAAAGTCGATATTCAAAAGACAAAAATTAAAGAGGTAATGACAAAAAACTTCAAAACAATTAGCTTTAATTCATTAGCTGTTGATGCTGCAGAAATGATGGAACAAAATAAAATTTTTACTTTGGTCGTTATGAACAAAAAAGAATATGTAGGTATTATATCCATGCATGATCTTATAGAAGCAAGGATTTTGTAATTCGTGATAAAGCTATTTTTTGTATTTCTTATTTTTTTTAGTTTTTCAATTTTTTCAAAAGATCTAAATGAGCATGTAAAAATTAAATCAGATTCAATTGAGTTTTATAAAGAATATAACCAGATTAATTTTAAACATAACGTTGAAATTAAATCAGACTTCATAAGTATTGAGGCATCATCAGCAATTTACGATAACAGTGAAAATTCAATATCTTTGACTGGTACGCCTACTACCATAACTTCTAATAAAGATAATAATGATTTTTCTGGAACAGCAAATAAGATTATTTTTTATACAAATGAAAAAGTACATTTAATTGGAAATGCGAAAATGATTTATGAAAATCTAACAATTTCTTCTGATCTTATAATATTTAATCCTATGACTGGAAAGTTTTCTTCAGAATAAGCAAATGTTAAATGTTACAGATATATCTAAATCCATTAAAGGAAAAAAAATTGTTTCAAAGGTAAGTTTTGAAATTAATAAATCAGATATATTTGGTTTATTAGGCCCCAATGGCGCCGGTAAGACTAGTACATTTTACATAATAGCTGGTTTGATGAATCCAGACGATGGAAAGATAACATTATCTAATAAAGATATATCAAAGCTACCTATGCATAAAAGATCTAAGCTTGGAATTAAATATCTTCCCCAAGAACCATCTATCTTTCAAAATTTAACGGTTTATGAAAATCTTCTAGGATTAGCAGAATTATCTTTTAAAAATAAGAAGGACATTACAGACTTTGTAAGCAACTCAATAGAGGAATTTGGTTTATCAGACATAACACAATTAAAAGGTAGGCAGCTCTCTGGAGGACAAAGAAGAAAGGTAGAAATTGCTAGAACACTTGCAGCAAAACCAAAAATTATACTTTTAGATGAACCTTTTGCAGGCATTGACCCAATTGCGATTGAAGATATTAAGAAGGTTTTAAAAAAACTATCCGGTAAAGGTATTGGGATTCTTATAACTGATCACAATGTAAGAGAGACTTTAGAAATATGTAATGAAGCAGCAATCATAAGCAATGGAGAGATAATTTCTCAAGGTTCCAAGGAAGAGTTAATTAATGATAAATTAGTTAAAGAGGTGTACCTTGGAAATATGTATAAATAAATTATGGGCATTCTCTTATCAAAAAATTTAAAACAAAAGCAAAGTATAAAACTTACTCCATCGTTAAAAAAATCTATCGATCTTCTGCAGTTATCAAGATTTGAATTAATTAAAAAAATTGAAAATGAAATCATTGAAAACCCCTTTTTAGAAAAACAAGATTATGATTATGATAATTCTTTCAATGAAAAAGATTTTAATTTTGATATCGAATCAAAATTAACCTTAAGAGAAACGCTTTTAGATCAATTAAATGATTTTGATTTAAGTAATAAAGAAACTCAAATATCAAAATTATTAATTGATAGCATTGATGAATCAGGAATGTTAACAGAAAGTATTTCTGGGATTGAAGAGATATCAAATTTCATTTTTTCTGAATCAGAAATCGAAATTACATTAAAAAATATTATTCACAAGCTTCATCCTAGTGGTGTTGGATTTAGAAGTTATAAAGAATGTATAAGTATTCAAGTAAAAAATAGTAGCATTTCAGCAAATCAAAAGACTCTAGTAAATAAAATTCTTTTAAATAAAAATCTTGATGATTTGGAGGAAATTAAAACAAAATTAGTTAAAGAAGGTGCTGAAAAAAAAGATATTAATAGAGCAATTGAAGAAATAAAAAATTGTGACTTAAGTCCAGGTTTAAATTACGAAAAAACACAATATATTGAAACAGATTTAAAATTATTTCTAAAAAATGATGAAGTTAAGGTTGAGTTTATTGAAGATAGTTTCCCAATTATTAAAACAGATAATGATTTGATTGATCAAGTGAAAAAAGAATTAAAAAAGAAGAAGAATGACAAATTATTGGCAAAAATTAATGAAGCAAAATGGTTACTAAGGTCTGTAAAAAAAAGAAATGAAACAGTGCAAAAAGTTGGCCAATATATCTGCTTGAAACAAATTTCTTTTTTTGATGAAAATCCGCTAAAAATAAATACTTTAACTAATAAACAAATTGCAGATGAGATTGGAGTTCATCCTTCAACCGTGTCAAGAATCTTAAGAAATAAATATATTGAAACCCCAAAAGGCGTAATGCCGCTTAAGTCCTTATTAATATCATCAGTTTCTAAAACAAGAAGTATCTCACCATTACAATTAATGAAACTTATTGAAGATATTATAAAAGCTGAAAAAAAACCAAAAAGCGATAAAAGGATTGCTATTGAACTAAATAAAAGAGGTTTTGGTTTAGCCCGCAGAACTATTACAAAATATAGAAAAAAGAATAACATTCCATCATCTAGACATAGATAATTTTTTAATAGGCAAAAATTTAATAATGGAAATTAAGGAGAATAAAGAAAACTTAAAAATTATTTTAGATGATTCTTCAAATCTCTCTGTAAATCAAATAAGAAGACTTTTGAATGATATGTCATCCTCAGAAATAGCTCATGCACTTGAGTCTTCCCCGCCTAAGCAAAGAAGTATTATATTTTCTTTACTTGAAACTGAAGAGGAAGGTGATGTTCTTTTTGAGCTTGGCGAAGAAATTCAACAAGATTTGATTTCAAATATTTCTAATGAAGAACTTTCTGAGGCGGTAAAAGAACTTGAACTAGATGAAATAGTTGATATTTTACAAAATCTACCAGAAGAGAGAATGAAAACAATTCTTTCAAATATGTCAAAAGTTGATAGGCAAAGAATTGAAATGGGACTTACATTTCCAGAAAACACAGCGGGAGGATTGCTAAATACTGATGTAATAAGTGTAAGGCCAAACAATTCCATAAAAGAAGTTCTAAGCTACTTAAGAGATCAAAAGGAGCTACCAGAGAGTACTGATAAAATTTTTGTTGTAAATAATGATAATAATTACCTTGGCGAACTGCCTATAAGTAAAATTATTACAACAGATCCAGTAATGAATGTTAGGGAAATAATGGAAACGGATATCCCCGCAATTGATGTAAATCTTGAGGATAAAGATGTTGCAACAATCTTTGAAAGAAATAATTTAATATCTTCTGCTGTTATTGATCACAAGGGACAGCTAATTGGAAGAATAACTATTGACGATGTCGTTGATGTAATAAGAGAAGATGCTGATCAAAACCTTCTTGGTATGGCAGGAGTAGCAGAGGATACTTTTGCGCCTCCAGGTAGAGCAGCAAAAAGTAGAGTATTTTGGTTAGCAATGAATTTAGTAAC
>CEVN01052689.1_pt1 | contig 14519 bp, 13 predicted proteins | sample 427041 | NCBI WGS metagenome assembly CEVN01 (sample SAMEA2623463, study PRJEB7988) | marine metagenome | biome: marine biome (ENVO:00000447); feature: surface water layer (ENVO:00002042); material: "saline water (ENVO:00002010), including plankton (ENVO:xxxxxxxx)" | depth 5 m
TCAATACTCAATCCACATTGAGAATGTCTAGGTAAATCACAAACCGCTGTATTCCGATCAATTACTTCATCCAACATTCCAGCACGAAGAGCGCCCGGGTGCCCAAAAATGATTTCGGAATCTTTCCACCATCTTCTCAATATAGCTGCAGTCACTACTCCGTCTAGGTCTGAATCTGTGACGATTCGATGAATCTCGAGCGACAATGCAGGGTGAGGCACCGTAGGTCTGCGTCACACTCAACCTATCATTTGTTTGGCTGGTAAGTTATACAATAATGGCTCCCTTTTTGAAAAAATTACTTGACGATAGCAGGATAATGGACAAATGTATGATGCCTATCCCACACCCTATGGAGACGTCATGCGGCTTCGTTCTAGTCAATTATGACAGCGTTCTCCTATTGCAATATCCACAGGGACATTGGTCATATCCGAAGGGACATGTAGAGGGGGAAGAGGACCATTTCCAAACCGCTCGCAGAGAGTTAAAAGAAGAAACCGGAATCAATGAGGTCGAGATTGATTCTGGATGGAGTCACAGAACGGAATACACATTCCAGAAGAAGGGCAAACCGGTGGAAAAGCAAGTATTCTGGTACATTGCTTCAACCAATCAACTTGAGGTTAAATTATCTCACGAACACACTAACTATCTGTGGCTTAGTTTCGATGACGCAGAAGATCAACTTACATTCGAGCAGGAGAAATCACTTCTTCGTGAGGCAAGAGCTTACCTGAATCCTGCCAACTAAAATTGATTCGAAAATTCACTTTCTCTTGCCTAAAGGCGTCCATAGAGTCTCTTCTTTTCCAGTCTTTGCAGTTAACCATCGACTGAGTACAAAACAGTGGTCTGAGAGCCTATTGAGATAGCTAATTACCTCAGGTCGAATTTCTTCTCGTAGCCCGCAAGCTTCTCTTTCAGCCCTTCTAACAATTGTTCGAGCCATGTGTAAATTTGCAACAGCAGGGCTACCTGTTGGTAGGATAAAGGAAGTTAGAGGTTGCAAGTCCTCCAGCATTGAATCCATTTCTGTAACCAATCTATCGCAAGCCTCGATTCCAATTATTGACATTTGTTCTGGCAGGCCATTTGGAGGACAGGCACATTCAGCACCGACATCAAACAATTCTTGCTGAATTAATCCTAGCATATCATCAGCACTTTCGTAGACTGAAAAATATTCTGGATTTCCTTCCCCGGTAGATGTATCTTTAGAGGCCCGATTCAATTCCATGCGGACTAATCCAATAGCAGAATTTGCCTCATCGATCGTCCCATAGATTGCAACCCGGGGGTGCTCTTTTCCAACCCGAGTACCATCTACCAAAGAGGTGTCTCCTTTGTCTCCACCGCCGGTATGAACCTTGGTTATCCGAACCATGTTAGTCCCTCCGAGTATGAATCAGAATTTCAATCGTCCCCACTTCAATCATTCCTCTTCTGATACAAAGGGCGTGTTTAACTTCGACAATTCTTTCTCAATTGTTTGTATCCAAGCGGGGTCCACTGCATCCCAACCACCGATTGCTTGCAATTCTTCCACATGTTCCCTTTCTGCACTTGGATTACCTAGATGTTTGTGGATTAAAGCAAGAGCTGCATGACTCATCGCATTGAGCCATTGATCATCCATGTCCCAAGACCGTTCAAAGTGTGAAATCGCTCCTCTAGGTCCCTGTAGTAACCCTCTACTTACTTGCCTGAGACCCGATTTTGACCAGGTAATACCTTGAACACCCACAACTAGGCCTCTGAATGCAAGATAAATTTCTAACATAACCACAACAGAGGCTGAAATAAATGAAATTAGGTGGTAAGTCGAATTCATTTCATCCCATGAATCGGCCATCAAACTAACAGTTCCTACACATAGCAGAACACCTCCAAAGGGCGCCACTAACACATCTTGCTGCGTCACCACCATGTGCCTAACACCGTACATAACGGCGAGACCACCAAAAATTGCTGCGGTTACCGTAGGTGCTAAAATCGCAGTATCTCTTGGGGCATTTCTGCTGATTAGGAATATTAAACCCAAAGCTATACTACACCATCCGAATTTATTTCCAAACTCGGGGAAAGGCTGCAACCGTGCGTAATACAATGAAACGGTCCCAAGAGCGAAAAATAGTACAATCCAATAATCCAATTCATCAGTATTCATTCTGAATCACTCCGTGGCTCGTCACGCCAACCTGGCTTCCAAAAATCATCATCGTCCAACCACTTTAACCATTCATCATCTGTAGCTCGTAAAAGGCGTAGTGCGCGCCTATCCAAGCCCTCAAGAAGAGCATCATCCACTTCTCCTTCTGAGTGTGCATCGGTCCACTCGATTTGTATCTGTCGAACCAACCTTCTACCTTCTTCTGGGTTATCAAAATTCATCTCACAAGATTCTCTTAAATCTTGTAGCCAAATTCTTGTACCACGAATATGTAGGTCATCTTGCAAGGGCTTTTCCTTGCGTTTGAATGGCCACCAACTCATGATTCTCAATCCTTGGGCACAAGCCGTCAGCCTTGATGCTTACGAATTAATCAAAGGATGACAACAACCCCGCGCTTACATGGGACGTATCGTCGTGCACCTCCATGGTAGGGCTAAAGACGCAGCATTTAGCATGGCTATCTCAGATTATGCTAACAGATTATCAGCAGAGGGAGTATCTCTCTCCGAGCATAGAAACCGGACGGATCCAGAGGCTTATCTGAAATCAATCGTGGAAAAAGCAGGTAAAAATAACGTGATTGTACTCGAAGAAAAAGGAGAAATTCTAGATTCTATTGGGTACGCTGAGAAGTTGAAAAATTGGCGTCTTTCAAGTTCTGACATACACTTGGTTGTTGGCCCTCCGGGTGGTTTCGGAGAGTATAGTGAAGGTATGTCATCTCTGTCGCTTGGGTTGATTACTTTACCACATGAGTTAGCCTCAGTTGTTTTGTTAGAGCAATTATACCGGGCCTCAACAATCATCAAAGGATTACCATATCATAGGGCATAATTTTGGGCTGAATTAGTAGTTAGATTCTGTAGTAGCCAAATCAATGATTTTGTTTTGTTCATCCACATGAACAATCCTCGGCTCATGATTTTCGATTTCACCTTCTTCTATGCCTTGGTAAGTTAACAAAATTACCAAGTCACCAGGATTGACCAGATGAGCAGCAGCCCCATTTATGCAGATTTCACCCGTACCCCGTGGTGCCTTTATTGCATAGGTTTCTAGGCGTGAACCATTGGTTATATCGAGCAGTACAATCTTTTCCCATTCGGCAATTCCGGCCACCTCCATAAGGCCCTCATCAATTGATATCGAGCCAACATAGTCCAGATCAGCCTGAGTAACAGTAGCTCTGTGAATTTTCGATCGCAATACAATTCTTATTGGCGCCATGAATAATATTCAGAAAATCTTGTTTTTTTAATATATGGATAAATATCTAGGTATAGTTTGGCCTAGATTAAAATCAATAGGAATAAAATCTCGAGAAATTCTAACCCCATAATAATCGTAAAAAGCCCATCTAGAACTGCGAGAAACCTCTGTCTTGAAGTAGCATTTTTCAACCAAACTGAAAAACTCTCTTCCTGACTAAGGAAAAAAACTAGATTCAAGACAATCAGAACTACAAAGCCACAAGCACCGAGTAATGTCAAGGTGGCGACTGAACCTGCCTCTGCCATGTTATTCAGAAGTTGGCCCTAATCATCAAATTATGCCCGGCAATAACGATTGCATCGAAGTATGATACTCAGAGGCCTTCGTGATACTCGCACTCGCATATACGGGGATTCGTTGATAAGTAGATTGACTATCCAGCAATACTTCGGTGGTCGGAATGAACGAAGAGAAACAGACTTGGTACGGTCGAGAGAACAGAAAGAAGAGTGGCTCAGCCCTAATGATGGTAGTGCTGATGATAATGAGTACGCAGATGTATAATTTCATTGGCTTAGATGAAAAACCTCGAAATCTTGAGGTATCTGATGACAAGCCTGCTAGAACTGCTTACCAACAGTTCTACCAAGCCGAGGGGGCGACCATTGGGACAACACAAGGCCATCCAGTGGCCATGGTGGATTTCGATCATGCTGCCTATAATGATGCAGGTTGGGTAGATTACGCTTCGTACCAAGGTAAAATCACCGACCCGTCCGTTCTTCTATCAGACCCAGGATATGGATTCTTCCTCGAAGAGACAAACACCGACGACCACGATAACGATGGAATCAATGATTTAGATGATTTAGATGATGATAATGACGGAATTAGTGATTTAATTGAGCGTTTTGATGGATGCTATGGAACCCACCCCTTTGATCACGACAACGATGGAATACTCGATGAAGATGATTGGGACGATGACAATGATGGCATCCTCGAGGGGCCGATTGATTATTCACAGGGCGCTGATCCTTGGAATGTTAGCTCAGACAGATACGTGGACCCGAACACAGTTCATCCATGGACCGGCACTCCGGTAGGAACTGGCTACAAAATAGATCAGAATCCTATGGATCACGATAATGATGGCGTAACGGATGAAGACGTAGACGGCAGCGGACGTGGTTCATATGATGAGGACGATGATAATGATGGAAGGATAGATCAGTTCACATGGCCTTGCGATTTTGATGGCGATGGCACTCAGGATTATTTTGATGACGACGATGATAACGATGGAGTCGTTGATCTCTGGGACTCACACCCTTGGGATTCTTCAGTCACAAGCAACATAACCGATACTTCGACAATGTGGGATGATCCATTCGCTTGGGATTCAAAGGAAACAATAACAATTCCAATTACAGCCACAGGCATTAACCCTCAGTTATACTTCATTGAAGTTGGCGATACTGTGGTATGGTCCAATGACGATACTAGAGGTCACAATGTTACTGCTCAAGATGGCAGTTTTGATAGCGGAGAAATCGCACCCGGTGATACATTTTCGTTCAGATTTAACGAATTGGGTTCCTGGGATTTTGATGAGCCGGATTCAGGCTCAATATTATTTTCAGGAACAATAAATGTTGGCCCAGAGACAAGCCCGTCTCTTCCAGACGCATTCAATCTTCCTCCTGACGTATATGGTGCCGACAAATTCAATTTTGTAAATAAGGAGAAATCCATATGGCATCCAATAAGCCAGGCCTTTACAGAAATAATCGACGGCGATTTAGATGGTGATGGAATACCTAATTTTGTAGACCCAGATAACGATAATGATGGCACTCCGGACTCAGCAGATACAGACGATGACAACGATGGATTACTTGACATGTACGATGTAGACGACGATAACGACGGTATTCCTGATTCTTGCTTACAACTAGACACCAATCTAGATGGTATTGGGGATTACCCAAATAATCACCCGATTCAAATTCCTGGCATCGATTGTGAACTCGATTATGACAGAGATGCTGATGATGATATTTACAGAGCAATCGATTCAGATTACGATTTGGTCTGGGATTGGATGGATACTGATGTTGGAGGCGCGTGGCCTGCAGATAATTTGTTAGGAAACCCGGGAATAGATGAGACTGATTTTGCATATGATTTGGACAATGATGGTATTGTAAACGAAGATGACCCTTACATGCTTGCACCCAGTGATCAGGTAGAAAGTTGGAATTGTCCAAGTTTGCAAAACCCAAATCCTCAGAATTTTGACATGAATTGCACCGTAGCTAGAAAGTCCTACACAGGAAACAACGATTGGGACAATGATGGATTAAATAATTGGGAAGATGTTGATGATGATAATGATGGTGTATTAGATTGGCTAGATATAGACCCAAATTGTGATCTGGATGATGATAATGACCTACATCTTTTCAATGGCTCACGATTCCGTGATGACGGCCCCAATGATATCGATACAGATATTGATGGAGATGGCCTCCCAAATGATCAAGACTGGGATGACGATAATGACGGAATACCCGATTTGTACGACCCAGATGATGGAAATTGTGGAATAGTTGACAATGACAATACAGACCAATTCTCCACTTCAAATGGTTACTCTCATGGAGACGGAGACACAATAGATGGTAGCGATGACAGTCAAACCTATACTAATCTAGGGCAATTAATGTGGGACCAATTCTGGCATTTTAAACCATTTTTCTCTGAAGAGCATGGATTTATTCTTCCATACAATGGGTATCAGGCGACAACAGATACAGAAATCCCACAATTGGAATCTAATGGAGATATTCCAGAAATGTACTTTTACGTCATGATGAAATGGAGTCCATGGAATGGAAATAACTACTTTGACATAGACATGGATGGAGATTCACTGATTAATGGCATAGATGTAGATATGGATGCAGATGGAATGCCTGATTGGTGGGATCAAGATGAGGGCTCAGACGGAAGATTAGATGTAAACAACCCACAATTTGGTGGAACTACAGATGACGGTGAATGTGATATCTCTCTGGTTAATTTTGTTCAAAATACAGGCGACCCACTTAATCCAGTAGCTTGTGGCCTTCCTTTAGCATGGCTTTATGGATGGCCTCTTTTAGGTGCATCCAGAACTGGCCAAATTTTATTCACCCTTCCTTATTCAACTCGACCGAGTTCTGAATATACAGATGGCCCATATGATGGTTCAGAATCTCCAGGAAACAGTCCGGCACCAAGCTGTGATGAATTCTGCTATCATTTCGATTTCACAACAGACACCCCTCAACCCACAGCAGCAGTGACCTATAATCAAATGAGAAACAATCGAGATTTATTTACTGCATGGATTGGAATAAATAATGGGTTTTTCCAATGGACCTCCGACGTCAATGCAAATGGTTTCCCGGATGAAGTTGCGGACTTATTGGATAATGACATAGATCCTGATGATGACTGTGGCGCACCAATGCCAGAAGTAAATTTTGAACCATCATGCATGGTTAACGATACTGCAGATCTTGATGATGACTTTGACGGAGTTTATGATCACTGGGACATCGACGATGATAATGACGGTATTTGGGATTACTTTGAAATTGACAGCAATGACGATCTAGACGATGATGCTGGAACTGAGCCTCCGGGCAATTTCTTCATCGGCTCGAATTGTGAGGACAATGACGATGATGGAACCGATACGGACCCAGATAATGACGGATGGTATCAATCGGTTTGGGACCAAGGAGTGTTAGGACAAGGTCTACTATTCCCAGTTTATTACGATGTGGATAATGACAACGACGGAATCCCAGATGGGGAAGATCCAGATGATGATAACAACGGAGTCCCCGATGATCTTCAAGAAACCTTATGCTTCACAGGTGAGGAACAAAGTGTTTGGGATCACGATAATGACGGCGTTCTAGATTGGGCGGATGATGATTGGGATGCTGACGGCATAGTCAACACTCTAGAATTGAATTCTGCAACCCCGTTCATAACACCATGGGATCACGACAATGATGGCCTGAGAGATGACATTGACCTCGACGATGATTCAGATGGTATGCTCGACAAAGACGAGATTATGCTCTGGCCTTCTCGCTTTAACCAACAATCAACCAATCCTTGGGATCATGATGATTATGGAAATGGAACCGGAATCGCTAATCCGACCGATCCATTCACAGGACCCGACGGAATAGACCAAGACGATGACTGGGACGAACGTCCCGACCGAGATTGGGATCAATTAGAGGAAGATCATTCAGAGACCTCAGATTGGGATCATGACAATGATGGAGTACCAGATGAAGATGATAAGGTCCCAACTAGAATTAACATGACTAGCAGCAGTATCCTTTGGTTAGACGCATTGAATCCAGCCATATTCAAGGGTACAGTGAATTGGTTGTCAGCTGATACAGGAGTTTTCGAACCAGCCCCTGAACTTCCAGTTCAAATTACCATCGAATGGGCTAGAAATGGAACACTTGCACTTGAAACCGTAGACGTACTTACAGCAGCCGATGGAACCTTTGAGGTAGGACAATTCCTACTTCCAGAGGACCTCATTGTAGGGCCAAATACAACCTACAACCTATATGCTGAAGTTACGGAAATGTTCTACCATGACGGTTCACAAACTGAACCAATACCGGTCGAGGTAAGAGCAAACACAACAATTGACTATGTTTCATGGACTTATTTCAGGAGCGATGAACAACCTCTTTTCGTGGACTATAAGGTACATTACGAAGCAGATTGGGATCGAGGTATTTTCGATAATAGAATACCCAAGGCGCCAATTTCATTCCGAGTTCATGGCGGAATATTTGGAAATTACACTCATCCAACAATCTTTGACGGATATGGATATGGATATCGTGCCGATTCCAATGGTTGGGCATCATTAACCTTTGTTCAGACCGTGGGAACTCAAGGCCAATGGAAACAAGTACAATGGAATTCCACGATGGATAATGGAGAAGGAAAATTACCAGGTGGATACGAAGAAATAGTGTGGGATGACAATGCAAAGAATCACTATGTATTGGGCCGTTATGATTACACCAACACTAGTCTGCCTGTTGGCGACTATTCGTTTATTGGTTATGCCAGACCAGATTTGGGAGACGAATGGCCATTCCCCTACTTAGAAGGGTCAGAGACTCAAGCATTCAACATCCGTTCAATGCACAGAATGTACATTGAAGCAGATATGTACACCACTTCAATTAGGCCAGTTTATTTCTGGGATGCAACACAATTTACCGGGTCTTCCTTCGGTGCTTGGAGAGCCTTATTCCATCAACCAAGCCTTGATCTAGCAGGGTTGGATTACGCAGATGTAAGCCTTGGTAAGCCCTATGCAATGTTGTGGGACGGAACTCCTGAAGGACTAACAGGAGAGAGTGCTAGACTTCGACCTTATCTCTCTTCCAACGATACACATTGGCGAATCGCTATGCAAAATGGAGGAGATTTCAACGTCCCACCTTGCGGACCCGCAGAACCAACTAATCCAGAGAGTGTTATTCGTTGTGAAATCATTCCAGAGATGTTCACCGGGGAGACCCTGAGGGTAATTGGCAGCGTTTGGAATAGAACAATGGTCCCCTGGCCAAACGACCCAATGACCTTACAAGTCGATCTCGATAGAAATGGAATTTTTGCAGGCTCTCAAGAGACAGGTTTCGCACGAGCACCTCAGATGATTAATGGCGTTGCAACTTTTGATTACAATTGGACATGGTATTCCCAATATGCGGCTGGGTATTACGGACTTCGAGCCGATTTCACCAATTCTAATTTCTACTTTACAGGAAACCAAAGTAATGTCTTGGCTCCTACCGGTGCATACCTAAATGTCTCGGTAATTGGAACAAGTGAATTTAGAGAATTAATTCAACCTCGATTGTATCGTGGTCAGAATCGAAGCATAGACATTCAATTGCTAGATAACTCCCTTCAACCATTAACTAATTCCCAAGTTAACTATGTATGGGAAGCCGATGGCAGCAATGGAATCGTAGAGACAGATAATACTGGTTGGTTTAGTATTAATTTGACTCTCGAAGCCGACCACGATTTAGGTAATTTCACACTTGAATATAGTTATCCAGGAGACCCAAGACACCAAGGTACATCCGGTTCAATGGATCTTTGGGTTGTATCCCGTACCTTCATCACCGTACAGGACACAACACCAAATTTACGAACTAATGGGGATATTTGGGAATTCACTGCGCAGGTTACCGATGATAATCGCACAGCCCTTGTTAAGGATTCAGGACAAGCCTTGGATGGCTGCGGGGATAATGGTGGTGAAGTCCTAGTGATAATGGAAGGTATTGACTTTGAGGATAGGACGCACAGGCAAATTGTCAACACACAGTGTCCTAATGCCGGTACAATACACCATGAGATGGTATTAGATCCACAATTACTCCAAGATGACCCACAATCGTTCTTACCCGATGGATTCGGTCCAGTAAACGTAATTCTGAGATTTGAGGAGAATCTACCTCACGAAGGCTGCTCTCCACTTGACGCGGATGCTTTGAGCACATCTGGAGCATGGGATCCATGTGCTCAGATTTTGAATAGCGATCATTATCGTAGGGTTATGCAATTCCAAGTAGATGGATTTAGTTTGATTGGCAGAACCTCTTTGAACGTTGACGATCAAATCGTGTATACCTCAGAAATGGACCCTACAACAGGTCAACCTATCGATAAACCAATGATAGTAACTGGTCAACTAATCGATGAGCTGGGTTCCAATCTGTCAAATAGAGCAATCAGGGTAAGTTATGAGATGATAAACTCAGAGTCAGGAATAGTTGGATGCTTGCCAGGAAGTAGTGATACAAACGGATTCTTTGAAATTATTTGTCCACTAACAGATGTTCAAGCAGGCCAAGCTCGAGTCACTGTCGAATTTAACTCATATGAAAATAATGATCGATATAGATACCAGAATGCTAGTACAACACGAGTATTCTCAGTATTCTCCAACTCAACTCTAACCGTGCAAGAGATAGGGCCGTTCAGGAACGATATTGATTCGTATACATTCCAGAACGGCTCCGTATTCCCTGTTTTGTATCTTAAGGAATCATTCCACTTAGACGCAAGATTGACTCAAACTAACGGTAATCCAATTGGTGGAAAGTGTCTGAATATCTATCTTGATCCAGAAGTAAATACCAGGCCTATTGCCACTTCAATAACTCAGGATGGAACAGGTCAAATTGAGTGGTTCAGCGGTGATCCTGATGATAATCCGAGCCGACGTGGCGTGGAGCCAACATCAGATAATATGGAAGGATTCAGAGTCGTAAGAATCGCCTACGAACCCAATAAGGAATTACCGGGTGGATGTAGAGCTGAAACAACACCGGTAGTAAATGGCTCATACATCGATGTCGAGGTTCTAGTCAGGAGCAGAGTAGATATACTTTTGAAGAATAATTGGGCTAATCCTGATGGTTACCAGAAGGGCGACTACATCAACGGTTCAGTAGCGATTTTGCGAGACAGACTAGATCTTTCAGTAGAATCTCAAACTGTTATCTTTACTTACCAGTATTGGAATGAAACTGAATGGGTCCCACACAATGTAGAATACGCAACCACGAGTGAATTAGGTGTTGCATCATTTAGTTTCCTCTACAGTGGAGAAAATGTCCCAGGTAAGTTAGAATGTAGCCAGGAAGGGCCTTGTATTGAAGATGGGAAATGGCAGGTCATAATTCACTTCCAAGGTTCTCATGAATTCGAAGAAGAGTATCTGAATAATACTCCTGTAATTACCCTCGGCGACCCTGTAGAAAAAGCCCAAACTAGTTTCTTGACTGTCCAGGTTCTTACAATCATGGGTATTGCTTTGACATTCGCGATATTAGTTGGCGCGATAATGTATAGAAATTACATTGAGCGCCGTAGAATCGAAATATTGCGTGGTATTCTAACAGATTCATTGATGTCACTAAAGGCATCCAATGAATACATCGATACTATCTTCAATTGCTACAAGGAACTAGTAAGATTCTTCCGAAGCCGCGGGGCAATGAAAAAGGTCTACGAGACTACTAGAGAATTCGAAGATGCAGTCAATGGAATGTTAGCAGGTATTGCTCCTCCAGAAGACTTGGATGTATTCTTCTCCTTATTCGAAGAAGCGAGGTATTCGGACCATGAGATTGGAGCAGATCAACGAGACAGAGCAATCAATGCCTTGGAGTCGATAATTAACCACATTAGTGCATCTTTGGGAGATGGAATGTTGAACCGAACTACTGCAAATGAATCATCATTGTATGGCTCTGTTGTAAAGGCCGGCTCTTTCGTTGATGCAGAAGGGCAAGAGCGAATAGCAGGAATTGATGATGGTTCCGGCGACGACAGTGGATTTCGAATTTGATTACTGAGAGTTGAGGATTAGGACGAGATATTTCTCGTCTTTTCCTCTTCTCGATGTACTGAGGCTTGATGCCCCGTAGGGGCAACCCGCAGCATTCATAACAGGTAGTCAGGTGGGCGCGCTACCCAAGTATACGTCGAGGGAGTTATATGAGTAAGAACATGAGAAAGACCAACCAGGCCTTAATCGCCCTAATTGGCGATTTAAAGGACCAGAGCAGGTCAACCGGTTCTGCACTATGGCGAGACGTCGCTCTGAGGCTCGAAAAGAGCCGAAGTAATTGGGCTGAACCGAACCTAAGTCGCCTAAGCCGACATGCTGCCGATGAGGATGTAGTCCTCATTCCAGGCAAGCTGCTCGGCAGCGGTGACGTGGCAGGTAAGCCGAGCGTCGCCGCATACAGTGTTAGTTCCGGCGCCCGCTCGAAAATTGAAGCCGCAGGCGGGCGCGTATTGACGATCCGCGAATTGATGAATGAGAACCCAGATGGAAAGGGGGTGAGGATTCTTGGCTGAAGCAAGTACCCTCGTTTATGACGCATCTGACAAGGTTCTAGGGCGCCTCGCAAGCCATGTTGCTAGTGAGCTACTTACAGCCCGTAAAGCTGGAAATCAAAAACGCGTAATTATTGTCAACGCAGAGAAAGCAATAGTTACCGGGCCAAAGGTTACAGTTTTCGCCAAATACAATCACAAATACAAACTGAATCACCCAAGAAAGGGACCTTTCTTCCCTCGAATGCCTGATCAAATCCTCAAAAGGACTGTTCGTGGAATGCTACCATACCAGAAGAACAGCACCGGAAGGAATGCTGTTCGGGATTTGAGAGTGATGATAGGTACCCCAGCGAATCTATCCGGTGGAGACTTGCCAGATGGTCATGCATGGGGCGACTCCAGTTCTTTCGATAGAGACTTACCACAGAAGTTTGTCCGTCTAGGAGAAATTAGTGAACACCTAGGTATTGATAGCACCCGATGGGAAGGTGAGCAATGATGGCGAGGTCAAAGAAAAAGCAGACTGTCGAAACCAGTGGAAAGAGAAAGACCGCGATTGCTCGAGCAACAGTCCGTAAGGGAGCAGGCCGAGTTCGTGTAAATCACCAACCAATCCACATCATGGAACCCGCTCTGGCTCGCAGAAAGGCGTTAGAACCAGTTCAAATTGCAGAAGCCATGAATCGTCTTGCAGATGTCGATATTTCCGTAAGCGTCGAAGGCGGCGGTCAAATGGGACAGGTAGATGCAATTCGAACGGCTATTGCTCGCGGTTTAGTACACTACAATGGTGGTGCGGAAGGAATCGATGAGGAACTTCGAGATGAGTACCTAAGATTCGACCGCAGTCTACTAGTAAATGATCCAAGACGCAAGGAGCCGAAGCACCAAATGGGTCGAGGCGCTCGCAAGAAGTGGCAGAAGTCGTATAGGTGATGAAATATGTTGATACCAGTACGTTGTTGGAGTTGCGGAAAAGTCGTAGCTCATCTATATGAACAGTTCAAACAAAGAGTAGCAGAGGGAGAGGACGCTGGAGAGGTTCTCAACGATCTAGGCTTAGAGAAGTATTGCTGCCGAAGAATGTATGTTGGACACATCGAGCTGATTGATGAGGTCGCGCCTTTCAGTATAGCAAGAGAGGATTGATTCACCATCCGTCAAGGCTTTGGTGTAATCTAGTCACGACACAAGCACACAAGGGGCCTGTAGGTTAGCTTGGCCTATACTTCGCGGCTGGGGGCCGCGCGACCCAGGTTCAAATCCTGGCTGGCCCACCATTTCAGTTGAAGCGGAAGCCATAATTTACGGGTTTTCTTACAACAAAAGAGCACCTTTTAGGGGACAGCCTCACCTGACAGAACATGGTTCCGGAGGCCATCGATGAGTGGGCCAACAGCGCCCGCATCGAGGAGTTGGCAGGGCTACTCGCACATCACTCTAATCTCTATTACAATCAGGCCTCTCCTGAGATAACCGACGCAGAATTCGACGCTTTATTTGATGAATTAAAGAAACTCGCACCAGGGCATCCACAACTATCCAAAGTCGGCTCAGACCCCGCTCCAGGATCGGAAAAAGTCGACCATCTATTCCCTATGAGAAGTCTAGACAAAGCTACTGAGGAAGAAGAGGTTGCACACTTTGTCGCAGAAACAACAGCCCACGGCCGTCGCTTTGTCTGCCAACCAAAATTGGACGGCTCTGCACTATCCCTAGAATATCGCCGTGGACGTTTGGTTCGTGCAGCTACCCGTGGAAATGGTGAGCGAGGGGAGGATGTTACAGCCAATGCTCGTAGGATACCAAATATTCCTGAATCCTTAGATTGGGAAGGAGATGCACATGTTCGAGGTGAAGTAGTAATGCCATTGGATATTTTCCAAACAAAGTATGCCTCGATTGCCCCAAACCCTCGAAACCTCGCCGCTGGAAGTCTTCGTCAGAAAACCGCAGATGCGGGTAAAGGAGATGCTGCTGATTTGACCTTCCACGCCTATGGCGTAATGTTCCCGAGTGCCGAAGCCCGACATCCGGATAGTCCACCGCCACCGGCTTTCACAAATGACTCAGAGGCAATCGACTGGCTTGAATCAAATCATATTGCGGCTGCTGGAAATGAGGTTGTCGAAGGAGAAGATGACGATACAGTAACTCA
>CEVN01078992.1_pt1 | contig 14516 bp, 16 predicted proteins | sample 427041 | NCBI WGS metagenome assembly CEVN01 (sample SAMEA2623463, study PRJEB7988) | marine metagenome | biome: marine biome (ENVO:00000447); feature: surface water layer (ENVO:00002042); material: "saline water (ENVO:00002010), including plankton (ENVO:xxxxxxxx)" | depth 5 m
GTTCATTTGCTGCTGGGCTTTAACTTTTTCTGGGGACGAAGGCTGTCCTTCCATGCCGGCGTATGTTGTGCTGGCCTGTTGGAATTCATTCTGAGCTGCATTGTTATCAATGCTGCTTCCCAATTCGGCATTGTTGACGAGAACAGTGACTTCGTCTGAGTCAACTTCAGCAAACCCACCCATCAGAGCGATAGAGCTCCAGTTGTTGTCTGTTCTGACACGGAGAACGCCGACATCAATGGCAGTCAGCAATGAAATATGTCCTGGCAACACTCCAAGTAGGCCAGTTGTACTTGGTAAAATCACTTCTTCGGCGCTGCCGTCGAAGACATTTTTGTCAGGTGCGAGAACGCGAAGGGTGAGAGACATGAAAAGGGGTCAGGCGTGAGGAGTATGAAAGCAATCGCTTGTATTTGTTGAGGGGTTAATACCCCTCAACGCAAGATTACTTAGCTGGCTTCAGCTGCAATTTTCTCGGCTTTGGCCTTGACTTCTTCAATGTTGCCCACGAGATAAAAAGCCTGCTCGGGCAGGTGATCTAACTCGCCTGAAAGAATCTGAGTGAAACCTGAAATGGTCTCCTCGAGCTTTACATACTTGCCAGACATGCCGGTGAAGATTTCAGCCACGAAGAAAGGCTGCGATAGAAACTTCTCAACTTTGCGAGCACGGTCGACAGTCTGTCTGTCTTCCTCAGAAAGTTCGTCTAAGCCAAGAATCGCGATGATGTCCTGAAGTTCCTTGTAACGCTGCAGGGTGGACTGAACGGAACGAGCAACCTTGTAATGCTCGTCGCCCACGACGGATGGCTGCAGCATGGTGCTGGTGGAATCCAAGGGGTCCACAGCGGGGTAAATCCCTTTGGATGCCAAGGCACGATTTAGAACAGTGGTGGCATCCAGGTGGGCGAAGGTTGTCGCAGGTGCTGGGTCGGTCAAGTCGTCAGCAGGCACATAAACCGCCTGGATCGACGTAATTGAACCTTCAAGAGTGGAGGTGATTCGCTCTTGCAATTCACCGACGTCAGTGCCGAGAGTAGGTTGGTAACCCACAGCAGAAGGCATGCGGCCTAACAGAGCTGAAACTTCAGAACCAGCCTGAACAAAGCGGAAAATATTGTCAACGAATAGCAGAACATCCTGCTTATTAACATCACGGAAATGCTCCGCCATGGTCAGTGCTGAAAGACCAACACGCATGCGTGCGCCGGGGGGCTCATTCATCTGGCCGTAACAAAGAGCCACTTTTGACTTCGAAAGATCGTCAGCGTTAATCACGCCAGAATCTTTGAATTCCTCATAGAGATCGTTCCCTTCGCGGGTGCGTTCTCCTACGCCTCCGAAGACTGAAACACCACCATGCTCTTTGGCAATGTTGTTAATGAGTTCCTGAATCAGAACAGTTTTACCAACACCTGCACCCCCGAATAAACCAACTTTTCCGCCTTGACGATAAGGAGCAAGAAGGTCAATCACCTTGATGCCAGTTTCAAAAACCTTGGGCTTCGTTTCCAGCTCTGTGAGCTTGGGTGCCTCACGGTGGATGGGTGATGTAGCAGTTGTGTTGACAGGTCCCTGTTCATCAACAGGTTCACCTAAGACATTAAAGATTCGTCCCAGAGTGGCCTCGCCCACGGGCACTGAAATCGGTGCACCCGTGTCGAGGGCTTCCATGCCACGAACAAGACCATCTGTGCTGCTCATGGACACAGCACGTACGCGGTGATCACCAAGAAGCTGCTGCACTTCGGCGGTTAGAGCAACCATTTGGCCGCTGGCATTCTTTGCCTCAATGCGCAGTGCGTTATAGATCTTGGGCAGTTTCCCGGCGGGAAATTCCACGTCCAGAACCGGGCCAATCACCTGGCGAACGACGCCCTTGGTGCCGGCGGATACAGGAGCAGAAGCGACCATAAGAAGGAAGGAAGCGGGTTGAGGCGCAGCGCGCTCGGGCCCTTTAAGAGCGGCGCAACCTTACCACTTCCCTGGCGGGAGCTATGGGGTTCGGTCAACCGCACAGAATTGTGGTGGTGAGTCGGCACGTCGTTTGAATAACTTGGCACTCGTCGGCTTTGAGTGCCAGCTCGTGTCGATGCGTGGCGCTCAGGCGCCTTATCCCTGCTTCTGCAAGATTCCATGGCAGCTGTTTCTCTCAGCGTCTCCACCGTCAAACCCCTTGGCGATCGCATCTTCATCAAGGTCTCCGCATCTGAAGAGACGACCGCTGGTGGCATCCTTCTCCCTGATACAGCCAAAGAAAAGCCCCAGGTGGGTGAGGTGATTCAGGTTGGCCCCGGCAAGCGCAACGACGACGGCAGCCGTCAGGCTCCTGAGGTTGGTGTGGGCGACAAGGTTCTCTACAGCAAGTACGCCGGTACCGATATCAAGCTCGGTGGTGATGAATACGTCTTGCTGTCTGAAAAAGACATCCTCGCCGTTGTCAACTGACGCTTTGTTGAATCAAATTTGATTCAATTTCAGCGATTTTCCAAACACTTCATCTCTAAGGAAAGCCTTCCATGGCCAAGCGCATCATCTATAACGAGAATGCACGTCGTGCTCTCGAAAAAGGAATCGACATTCTGGCTGAATCCGTTGCAGTGACTTTGGGCCCAAAAGGTCGCAATGTGGTTCTTGAGAAAAAGTTTGGTGCTCCTCAAATCATCAATGATGGCGTCACGATCGCTAAGGAAATTGAGCTTGAGGATCACATCGAGAACACCGGTGTTGCTCTAATTCGTCAGGCAGCCTCCAAGACCAATGACGCCGCTGGTGACGGTACGACCACGGCCACCGTCTTGGCTCACGCCATGGTCAAGGCTGGATTGCGCAATGTGGCAGCCGGTGCAAACGCCATCACGCTGAAGCGGGGTATTGACAAGGCGTCTGATTTTTTGGTCAGCAAGATCAAGGAGCAAGCAAAGCCGATCGCTGACAGCAATGCCATCGCTCAGGTCGGCACCATTTCTGCTGGCAACGATGAGGAAGTCGGCAAGATGATTGCTGACGCTATGGATAAGGTTGGCAAAGAAGGCGTCATTTCTCTTGAAGAAGGGAAGTCGATGGAGACCGAACTAGAGGTCACCGAGGGAATGCGTTTCGACAAGGGTTATATCTCTCCTTACTTTGCGACAGATACAGAGCGGATGGAGGCCGTCCTCGATGAGCCTTATATCCTGTTAACTGATAAAAAGATTGGACTGGTTCAGGATCTTGTGCCTGTGCTTGAGCAGATTGCTCGTACAGGTAAGCCTCTACTCATCATCGCTGAGGATATCGAGAAAGAAGCACTCGCCACTCTGGTGGTGAATCGCTTGCGTGGTGTTCTCAACGTTGCTGCTGTGAAGGCACCCGGCTTCGGCGACCGTCGCAAGGCCATGCTCGAAGACATGGCAGTTCTGACAAATGGTCAGCTCATTACGGAAGACGCTGGTCTCAAGCTTGAGAACGCCAAGCTTGAAATGCTGGGAACCGCTCGTCGCGTCACCATCAACAAAGACACCACAACGATTGTGGCTGAGGGCAACGAGGCTGCTGTTGGCGCTCGCTGCGAGCAGATCAAGAAGCAGATGGATGAGACCGATTCCACTTACGACAAGGAAAAACTGCAGGAGCGGCTGGCCAAGCTGGCAGGTGGTGTCGCTGTCGTGAAGGTGGGTGCTGCCACCGAAACCGAGATGAAGGACAAGAAGCTTCGTCTTGAAGATGCCATTAACGCCACTAAAGCTGCTGTGGAAGAGGGCATCGTCCCTGGTGGTGGAACCACCTTGGGACATTTGGCTCCTGCACTGGAGCAATGGGCAAACAGCAGCCTGACTGGCGAGGAGTTGATCGGAGCGAACATCGTTGCGGCTGCGTTAACTGCTCCGTTGATGCGTATCGCTGAAAACGCGGGTGCCAATGGTGCTGTTGTGGCTGAAAACGTTAAGACTCGCTCGATTAGCGAGGGCTATAACGCAGCCACCGGTGAATACGTCGACATGCTCACTGCTGGCATCGTTGATCCCGCCAAGGTGACACGTTCAGGCTTGCAGAACGCTGCTTCGATTGCGGGCATGGTGCTGACGACCGAGTGCATCGTTGCAGATATGCCTGAGAAGAAAGAAGCTGCACCTGCCGGAGCTGGCGGAATGGGCGGTGGAGACTTCGACTATTGATTCACTCTGTTAGGGGTTTGTTAGACCTCAACGTTTGATCTTGAACCCCCGCTTTGCGGGGGTTTTATTTTGACTCATGACGACCACCAACTTCTGTTTAGCTGGTCAAGTTTATGGTTGTTGAATTCTTTTTGGAGCCACATAACCACAGGTTTCGTCTGTTTTAGGCAGCGATGCTGATAGAAGATATTTTGTGACGACTTGTTCGACACATTTTGACTGAGAATTGTTGACAATTCCATGCTGATTGCCAATGTATGTAAGCATGCGCATATTGGGAAAGCTTCTTGCCATCGCAAGGGCCCACTTGTATGGCGTAATAGGATCTAATGATGCGTTTGTGATCAATCCTTTTGCCTGGTTATTCTTGAATCTTGCCCTGGGTATTGGGTTGGATTTTATTCTTTCATAGCCACTGCAAAGAGCGAGATAGTTTGTCGCTAATGATCCCCCAAACAATGGGCTAATATTATTTAGATTCTGTTTTTTGAGCTGATTTAACTTGCTTTTTAGTTCTGCTTCGCTGGGACGTTGTGGAAAGTCTTGACAGGCTATAGCGGCAAACCCGCCTGCCGAATTGTTGTCTACTTTTGGGCTTTTCATCCAATCGTTTTGCAATCTTTTTCTGGCCTCAATTTTTTCATTGATTTGGCCAAAGAGTGCCTGATCAGTGGTCTCTATGAGTGTGCGTACATAGCTGTCGCTGAGCATTGATATTGGCAAGTACAAAAGCATGCTGTCGAGCAGGTCCCATCGGCTGTATTCGCTTCCATCTGGGAGCAGAAGAGTGCTTGCATTGAGTGATCTGATCACTCTGTCTAAGGGTTCTTTGAGATCAGGATTGGTTTGAAGAAAAAAGCGTATTCCATCATCAGCAGACAAGCTTGCCGAGCTTAAGTCAGTCAGATTGATCCACGGATTCACATTGCCATCGAGGATGAGAGTGCGGACTTTTTCTGGAAAGAGGCTGGCATAAGTGGAACCGATTACTGTCCCATAGGACACCCCCCAAAAGTTCAGCTTTTGATCACCAACGGCTGCTCGCAGAGCGTCCAAATCATGAACCACTTCAATGGTTCCCATCCGTTCGATCAGTGCTTTATGGCGTTTGGCGCAAGTTTGATTGATCGTGCTGAGTTGTTTGATTCTTTGCTCAAGCACTGAGGTCCAGTTCACCGCCCCATGGGTTGGTCGTTCCGGCATGCCGATGGAGCACTCTTTGAGGCTTGGTGAGGATGCGCCGAGACCACGAGGGTCCCATGTGACAAAGTCAAAGGATTGACGAATGGCGTCGGGCAAGAATGTGCCTTGGTAGGCACTTTGAAGACCAGGGGCACCAGGACCGCCTGGATTGAAGAACAAACTGCCAATTTTTTGGTTGGGACGACCTGTGGCGCGGAGCCGTGCGATGGCAAGACTGACCTTCTCCCCATTTGGCTTGTTTCGATTGAGTGGTCGTTCAAAACGGGCACACTCAAATTTGGGAAGATTGGCTTGGTTGCAGGGCGTCCAGACCAGTGGTTGGGCTGCCTGAACCTTGGGTGCCATGAGGCATAAAACAAGGCCAGCCCCCACGCATGGAATGGTGGGATTGGGTCGGTATAGGGGGTTAATGAGTCGTTTAAGTGCTGCAGTGCCCATTAATCACGGGAAGCAAATGCACTTATTTAGACATACTTGGATGTTTTGTTAAGCGCTAAACAATGCTTTTTGATGAGGCATTAGGCCAGCCAGCCAGCGCTAAGAATGATGGCCAGGGAAAGGAAGACCGCCAAACAAATCCAGGTGATGCGGTTCAGGGTGGCTTCAGCGCTGCTGGCACTGCTGAACATTGAACTACCGCTGGCCGCAAGCCCTCCCATTCCGCCTCCTTTGGGACTGTGGAGTAGAACCAGCAAAATCAGTAATAAGCCCGTAGCGACCCAGGTCCAGGACAGAATGGTGGTCAACATGGCAAAGATTTAGGCAGATAGAAAAGATTTAAACGGAGAGCGGAAGTCGAGCCGCGAGGGAGGATGTGTCGAGATTTGAGACTGGATTGATCAGGCTGCACCCCGTCATGGCAAGAGGCTTGTTTAAATCCAAAATCTCCAAAAGAGTTGGAGCAATGTCAGCGAGGCCACCTTCACTTCGCAAGCTGATGTCGTTGCCATGACCAGGCAGCTTGCGTCGTTCACCTTCAACCAGGATGACTGGCACTGGATTTGTGGTGTGGGCGGTCCAGGCTTGTCCATCCGGCCCTTGCATTAATTCAGCGTTGCCATGGTCTGCCGTGATGAGCATCGTTCCGCCCTGACGTCCAACTGCATCGAGAAGACGCCCGATACATCCATCAACGGTGACAATGGCATTGATGGCGGCATCCATCACTCCGGTGTGCCCCACCATGTCGGGATTGGCATAGTTGATCACGATGAGTGAGTAGATCCCTTTCTCGATCGCCTCAATGCAACTCTCAGTGAGCTGATCGGCAGACATTGCAGGAGATTGGTCATAAGTGGCGACCCTTGGAGAGGGCACAAGGTGTCGATCTTCACCTGGGAGAGGTTGTTCGATGCCTCCATTCAAGAAGTAGGTGACATGTGGATATTTTTCCGTTTCAGCTGTGCGGTATTGGCGGAGTCCTGCCTCTGAAATGACCTGCCCGAGAAGATCATCAAGCGGTTCAGGGGGGAAGACAATTGAAACAGGCAAGTCCTGTTCCACCTGAGTGAACGTGACGACATCGAGCAGAGGTTCTTGCCGCCGCTGAAAACCGTCAAAATCACGCAGGGCTAGGGCCTGCACAATCTGGCGAGCTCGATCTGGTCTGAAATTGAAGACCAGAACCGCATCACCGTCTTGCATCACAGTTGGAGTGAGACGAATCGGTTCGAGGAATTCGTCGGTGATGCCTTCGCTGTAACTTGCGCTGAGGGCCTCTTGAGCATTGAGGCCGCTGACGGGTAGATCTGGATCGGTGTAGAGGTCGTAAGCCTTTTCGACACGCTCCCAGCGTTTGTCACGATCCATCGCCCAATATCTGCCACAAAGACTGCTCAATTCACCCAGCTCGCATTCCGACAGGGTGTTCTGAACAGCGTTGATGTGTTGAGCGGCGCTTTGTGTTGGCGTATCACGCCCATCAGTGATGGCGTGAACGGATAATTTTGGGATGCCAGCTTGCTTGGCCCAATGAATCAAGCCACACAGGTGCTTGATATGGCTATGAACACCACCGTCTGAACACAATCCGAGAAGGTGCAGGGTTCCTCCGCCTTGCTTCAATCTCTCGGCCAGTGAGACCAGTGACTCGTTGCCAATCAGCTGGTCATCACGAACCGCATCGCTGATGCGCACAAGCTCCTGTCGGATGATCCGACCAGCTCCGATCGTGAGATGTCCAACCTCGGAGTTCCCCATCTGTTTGTCCGGGAGGCCGACGTTGGAGCCACTGGCATGAATCAGTGTGTGGGGATACGCATGCCAGAGGGCATCCATCACAGGGGTTTCTGCCCCGCGGATGGCATTGTGCTCAGCCGACTCTCGATGGCCCCAGCCATCAAGGATGGCGAGAAGCACCGGAGCGACAGATCCGGATTCACCTGAACCGTTGGAAGTGTTGCTGTTCACGTTCACATGCAACCGTCGGTTCTTCAGGGCTTATGCAGAATCAACCTAGCTCTCCACCTGTCAGTCAAGTTCTCTTTCTGGAGATCACCACAACTTCCAGCAACCGCAAACCAGAATGTCTGAGGACCAGAGAATCGAAATTCTCTCCGATCGGGAACTGGGTCGGACCCTCGTACGACTGGCGACACAGGTCCTCGAGACCGTGGAAGACAGCCGCAGTTTGATGCTGTTAGGGATTCCAACCCGGGGTGTCCAACTATCACGTGTGTTGGCGCGGGAGTTGGAGCGGCTCAGTGGCCATGCCATCGCTCAGGGATCGATCGATCCCACCTTTCATCGGGATGACCTGGAGCGGATCGGGACTCGTTTGCCTCAGCTCACCACTCTTCCCAACAGCGTTGAGGAGCGGCAGGTGGTGTTGATCGATGACGTGATTTTCACGGGACGCACTGTCAGGGCTGCGCTGGAGGCCCTTCAGAGCTGGGGACGAGCCCAGAGGGTGATGTTGTTGGTGATGGTGGATCGAGGCCACCGTGAACTGCCAATTCAGCCTGATTTCTGCGGTCGTGTTGTCCCAACTCGACGCAGCGAAACGATTGAATTGCGTCTTCGCGATGTCGACGGGGAAGAGGGGGTGTTTCTGAAGAGGGGGTGTTTCTGAGGCGGATCAGCCTTCAGGCGTAAGTTCGTCAGCCCGGAAATGGGCTTTGTAGCGACCAAAGGCCACAACAACAGGAAGAGTTGGACTGATCGGGCGTCCCTTCCACTCGTTCAGAACGTTCACAACCTCTCCATTCGATCCCTTCATGTCGAAGGCTTCGCCCCGGTGTTCGGGGTGGTTGAAGACCACGACTGACGATGCGACCGTTACCTTGTCACCCGCCTGCATGCCAACCTTGTCGTCCATAGAGGCATTTTGTCACGAGCCCTTGTCGCTTCTGCGACGACAGAAGCTTTCTGGACCGTCTTCTTCAACATGTCCGCCTAAAAGCCTGCATGCGGATTGAAAGGCATCCCAGGGGTCTGTTCCAGCTTTGAGCTCTTTCTGAACGGCGGCTTCAAGTTCGGCACCTGCAATCACATTGGGATCAGTGGAGCCATGCTGCTGGTGCTCCTCAGTGTCTCTGAGCTGCTCAATCGCGACCTCCACACGATCACGTTGTTTCTCGGCGCGCTGTTGCCACCAGGGATGATCTAAACGGTTGAGGGAATCGAGCGCTTCCCACCAACGCTCCTTGTCGATCAGAGCTTTTAATCGTTGGTAATCGAGGCGGTTTCGGTTCCAGGTTTCCTTCAGAGTGTCGCTGAGCGCTGAGCTGCCAGGGGTTTTTGATCCCTCGAGCGGGGTGAGACGGGCAATGGCTTGTTCGAATTTTCCATTGCGGAACAACACAAGGGCTTGATCACGTATCTCCGTCTCCCATTCGTCCAGTTGGTTGCGATCACGTTTCTGCTGTGAAGCATCCTCCTGTTCTGATTGCACAAGCCGGCGCTGCAGTTTCAAGGCTTCTGCCACGTTGTCCTCCGTCCAAAAAATCTTCGCCTGACGACGACGACAAAGCGCCTGCTCTTTGAGAGATCCCGTCCCGAGCCAGCGCAACGCAGCGAGTTGTTCTCCGTATCGGAGACAGGCCTCAAGATCACCCTCTCGCGCTGCATGACGCAATTTGTTGGGGAGTTGTCTCTCCCACCAGAAGACACATGCCGCAATGGCCAAGATCAGGCTGAAGCTGATCACGACCCAACGGTTGAAAAGCAAATGGCGTCGTGGCGCCAAGGACAGTGCAGGAATGCTGCAACTGTTCTATGGATGCTGTCTCACACCTCGCTTCTTGTGTGGACGGCCTGGGCATCGAACAGTGATCGTGTTCAACGGATCTGTGTTGCCTTAATTCGCCTCAGCGCACGGTACCGAGCCGTTCCGATGGAAGGTCTCGGTCGCTTCTGAGATCGGTGATCTCCGTCAGAAGTTGTGCATCTGCATCGATCCGTAGCTGTAATCGCAGGCAATCCATCCCTGCTTCACCAGGTGGATCCAGGGGGAGGACAACCACCGGTTCGCTCCAGGGCCGATGGACGACTTCTCCGTCATTGTCGCGGTTGATTTGCTGAAGCGTGGGCAGTCCATCGACATAAACGACCTCATGGCGTCCTTCGACGATTGGTTCACCTAGGACTAACTCCAGTTGTGTTTGTCCAGAGCGGCTGGCTGCCATCTTGAGCTCGAGTGGCGCCAGGCTTGGCCAGGGTTGACCGGCTAGAAACAGCGGATGCCAGCGGTGACACCCACTGCGTTGATCCCAGATGCGGAGCGAAACCCCGTGTTGGAGGACGTCTTTCACCGTGACACCAGGTGTGAGTTGCAAGGCACCGACGGCCACCGCTTGCACAGGCGGTGGAGTCAGCAACGGTGCTGGTGCCGTGTGTTGAGCCAACCATTGGCGTAACCAGGGCATTCGGGCTCCACCTCCGACGGCGACCACCCCTTGCAGATCTGGCAGATCACAGCCGTGACTTCTCCCGCCCGTCATCGTCTCAGCCAGAAGCTGCGTTAGGGCTTTAGAGAGGCCTTGTTGCTCCAGCAGTGCGTTGAGATCATGTCGCGACAGTTCAAGCCTCCCCTGCGGAGGATCGATTGCCTCCTGGACTGGTTCATGGAGCGATTCCGTTCCTGAAAGTTCAGGATCACTCAATCGGCATTTGAGACGTTCTGAAGCATTGAGAAGTGCTTGGGTGGCTGGTTTGTTCGGGAAACAGTGGGCTGCGATCCAGCGGTCAATGTCTCGTCCGCCAAGGCGCAGTCCTGCTTTGCCCAGGACCCTCGCTGTGCGTAATTGCTGGCGGCTGCTCGCGGCCAGCGATTGACCATGGAGACGCAGCAACTGTGCGATTGGGGCGGCTTTCCCCTCCCCGCCCTCGAGGGCCACAAGGGCGAGGTCGAGGGTGCTGCCACCGAGGTCAACCACCAGTAACTTGGCTCCGGCTGGCAGTCCAGCACCCATGGCTGCAGCTGTTGGTTCATCCACTAAGGCAATTTCTTCAACCGGCAGTTGATCGCAGGCTTGTAAGAGCCACTCCCGATAGCCTCGATAGCGCTCCACCGGTGCGCTCAGGACCAAGCGCTTGACTTCAAGATTTGACGGAAGACGTGACCAGATTTGTTGCAACAGGCATTCACCCGCCTGTTCCGCCGTGCGGTCCTTTAATGCATCACCAATCCGTCGTTTGAAATCGGAGGCCAGGCGTGGGTCCTCTTGATCGATGAGCCCAGCCTCCACCACCTGATGGCCGACAAGCGGTTGTGCTTTGGACGCCCAGATCAGACTGGGGACTTCTCCGGGGCACCGGCTGATCGGTGGAAGATCCAGTAGCTCAGGCGAAGCGCCTGTTTCAGCCTGGAATGCCACCACCGTTGTGGTGCTGCCGAGGTCAATGGCCAGGGTCCCTGGATGGGGTGAATGCTGAAGCTTTTCTTCTCCCACGCGGTTGCTGAGCTTGCTCGGGGCACGTTGAAGTCAGGTTGAGACTAAGGGGACTGGGTCAGATGGACCGTCTGCAGCAGTTGATCTTCTCGTTTTATCGGGAGGACCCCCGCATGGAGGAGATGTTGGCGCCCTTGCGGGACTGTCGTATGCGTCGTAGTTGGGGAAGCATCCGCATCGAATGTCTGGATGCAGCGCACCTCGAGGAGATCAGCGGCTTGCTCACGTATTTGCGCTTGCCCTTGGCAGCGCTAGGCCTCGGTCGCCAAATTGTTCTGCGCGTTCCAGGGTCCCGTCAGCGCACCTATCCAATGCATGTTCCATTCCGTAGTGATCAATTCGCTTGAGGCAAGCGATTAAACTATTAGATACAACTTGATCTTCTTTTGACATGATCTCTGCGGGAGTGGATTCCAGGGACCTGGCCAAGCGCGGAGAGAGCCTGATTCGACAATCCAGCAATCGTTATTTGACGACGGTGCGGATCGCCTTTCGGGCCAAGCAACGTCGCTTCGACGATTTTGATGGGTTGTTGGAGGAATCGAGCGTCAAGCCTGTCCAGAGGGCGATCGTTGAGTTGAGCGACGAGCAGGATCAACCCGATCTTCTCCCTGGTTAAGCCTGGCATTTCTGCTTGTGCTGAGTCGTTCTGACTTGTGATTCAGCAAGAGGGGCCTGGTTGGCGTTTGGCTCATGATCCTTCACGACAACCGTTTTGTGTCTTGATCGGGGGCTCCAACTGGGCGATTGAACTCACAGAAGAAGAGTGGAGAGGCTTGGCCTCGGTTGTCGTTGAGCTTGAGTGTCAGCATCAACAGTTATCCGATCAAATGATGGCCGAGGAGGCCATCACGATCGAATTGGAACGATCTCCCTGGTGGGCCTTACTGGAAGGCGACCGGCAGCAATGGAATCTTTCCGTTGTTTTGACACCATCACACCGACGTGGTGCTGAGGGGTCTTGGCAGGCACCAGCTGCGGTTGCAATCGTCGCAGCGATGAGAACCTTGATGGATTCATTGGAATGATCAGCGAGGCTTATGGAACATTGTTTTGGCAATTGCTCCGCAAGCTTGGGGGTGTCTTTGCACAGGTTTTCCACAGGGTGTCTCTGCAGATGCCCCATGCGCCATAAGCTTTGTGGAAAAGCCGTCGAATTGACGGTTTCCCCTTGACGATTTTTGCGTTCCGCTCAGAACGAGTAGCAATGCCCACTCTCATTGCGCTGGAAGGCCGTCACTGCTGGGATCTCAGTCGGAGAAGGGCTGAAACTGCGTGAATTGGAGCACCCTTGACGAGGTCGCTGTCATGTGGAGAACTAGTGGATGAAACGGAGGAATGGGATGCATTCAGATTTGAACCAGGTCGGGCCTGCTGAAGAAGGTGTTGTCAGCTTTCAGGCTGAAATGCCTCTTCCGTTGCAGCAGGCGATGACCCGTTTCATCGAACGTCATCCGAATTGGGATCAATATCGTCTCGTCCAGGCTGCTCTAGCGGGGTTTTTGGTGCAGAACGGGGTGGAATCACGAGAAATTACCCGTGTTTATGTCGGCAATATGTTTCGTCGGGAGTCATTGCTCCACGGTGTCTGAGTGCGGCAGCATGCCATCAAGACCAGGGCACTAAACGGAAGGCTGAGTAAGAGGCCCAAAATCGCTCCAATGAGCCCCAGCAAGTTGAGTCCGATCAGGAGTCCAAGCAGGGCCAAAACATTCAGCACATTGCTTCTGACCAATTGAAAGCTGTGATCCATCGCCTGAAGAGCTCGATGCCGGTGATGAATCAGTAAGGGAAGTGCAAGCACCTGGCTGAACAGCCAGCCGAACATGGCGATCGCGCCGATGCTGACCGCAACGCCTGCTAGTCCTGTACTGATTTGGCCAGCGACCCAACTCATGCTCTGGATTACAGCAATTCCACCCAAGACAACGACAATTTCAAGCAGGAGCAGCGACAAGCTTTGACGCAGCAGCCATCTCCAGCGAAGCGGGCTTCTGCGTGGCGAGCTATTCGTCAAAAGAACATCCGCCAGCCTGAGCAAAGCCAGGAGTGGGATTAAGGGGAGGATCAGACTGAGCAGCACAGTGAGATCTCCCAGCCGAATCAGCCAGGTTGTTTCGAGTTGTCGAAGATCTTGGCCAAGAACGGCTGGTCCAGCGCCACTGAGCAGGATCAAAGCGGCCAATCGGACAAAACGCCAAGGAGCGAGGCCGAATGCATTCCACGCTCGAGGGAGCAGGCTGACGAGTGCTAGCCGTTCCCCTCTGCCAGGAATGCTGCGCTCAGTTGAGGGGCCCAAGCCTTTCGAGCAGATCAACTGCAGTTTCAGCAGGTACGGGCAAAATCGAGAGGCGATTGCCGCGTTTGATCACTGGAAGTTGTTCTGCGTCATAGAGATCTCTGAGTTGGTCGAGGCTGAGCATGGCCTGGAACTGTCCCAGATAACGCAGTTTGGCGCAGTCCCAGCGAGGCTTGTCAGGGCTCGATTTGGGGTCGTAATACTTTGCCTTTGGATCAAATTGGGTGGGGTCGACTAATTGGGTTTCGGTGACCTCCATCAGTCCAACGATGCCTGGAGGCTTGCAATTTGAGTGATAGAAGAAGGCTTGATCTCCGGGTTGCATTGTGCGCATGAAATTGCGCGCTTGATAATTGCGAATACCGTCCCAGAGAGTTGTGCCTTCCTGACGTAAGTGATCAATTCCATAAGCATCGGGCTCGCTTTTCATCAGCCAATATTGAAGATTGCTCATACCATTGATTGAAATTAGCTTGGTTGGCGTGTCGTCAATCCACGCAAGGCTTTTGCGGAATGTTGAATCATGATGTATTTAATCACGATCGTTGAAACGTGCCGACTCTTATATACGTTTGTCAATGTTCGCGGGAGTTGTTGAGGCGGTCTGCGGGGCTCGCTCTCAAGTTGTTTCGACTGGTTGATGATTCAATCCTGTCCAGGCTGAGCTTGCGTGAAGTTCTGTGATCGCGATCAATTTCGGTTGCGTGGCACTACCTCCTCCGCTTGCTGGGCGGCGGCGGAGCTGGAGATGCCGAGTCTCCTGCGTTGCTATCTGGGGTGGCATCACTTGGATTGCTGCTCAAAGCACAGCGATCCAAGTGATGTTGGCTGAAATGTGTTGTTCTAATGTCTTGCTACATCGCATCAGAAAGAGTGGGGGCATGCTCTGAGCAACACGTGTTATTTGCGGTGGATTTAAGCGTGATTGTTGTGCGTTGACCAGTACGGACGTCTCAGTCTATCTTTA
>CEVN01043369.1_pt1 | contig 14461 bp, 13 predicted proteins | sample 427041 | NCBI WGS metagenome assembly CEVN01 (sample SAMEA2623463, study PRJEB7988) | marine metagenome | biome: marine biome (ENVO:00000447); feature: surface water layer (ENVO:00002042); material: "saline water (ENVO:00002010), including plankton (ENVO:xxxxxxxx)" | depth 5 m
GAGGATGGTTTCGACATTCCCTTGAGAAGCGCTATATAAAAACAACAAACCCATAATCGATAATATAGTTATAGAGATAAAAAGATATTGATCGAAATAGATTTTGGATTTTAATTTTTTTAATAATCTATTCATTTTTTATAAGGCTATTTAAAACCTCAATAGCTACCGGACCTGCAACCGAACCACCGCTTTCGCCATTTTCGATTACAACACTGATTGCATATTTTGGATTTGGTATTGGAGCGAAAGCGATAATTATTGCATGATCTCTCTGGTCCTCAACTTCTCTTATCGTTTGATAATCTTCTTTAGTTTCTGTACTTACAAGCTCAACAGTTCCTGATTTTGCAGCAACAGTATAATTCTTTAAATTTCTTAACCGCCGTGCGGTTCCTTTAGGATTTTCTATAACTCCTATCATACTTTTATGAATATTTTCCCAATCCTCATCTTTAATATTATTACTAATGAAGATATCTTTTTTTGCTGAACTGGTATTTTGAATAAATGAAAATCTGTCTAAATTTCCTTTTTTTGCTAAGAACGCAGAATAATATGCTAGCTGGATTGGAGTAGCACTTAAATATCCTTGGCCAACACCCATATTAACAGTATCACCTTTAAACCATCCAAAATTGAGTTTATTTATTTTCCATTCTGGATTAGGCAATAACCCATTATCAGGTATAAAGCAGTCTATACATACATTTCTTCCAAAACCAAAATAAGATAAATGATCTACCAAATCATCTATTTCTGATTTATATGCTAATGAAAAAAAGAAAGTGTTAGAACTTTCGATTATTGCATTCATGAGATCAATTTTCCCATGTCCTCCTTCCTTCCATCCTCTATAAACACGGTTATCCTCTGGAAGAACAAAAAAACCAGGATCATCAATAGTATATTTCCAATCTATAATCTTATTTTCTATTCCATATAATCCAATTGCTGGTTTAATGGTTGATGCTGGGGAATATCTTCCCTGGCCTGCTCTATCAAAAAACGGCTTATTCTTGTCATTTGCTAATTGATTGAACTCATCTGATGACAAACCATTAGCAATTGCATTGATAGGAAATGATGGCGAACTAACATAAGTTACTATTGCGCCTGTATCTATTTCAACAGCAACCACAGCCCCCCTTCTATTATTTAATTGTTTATAAGCAACCTTTTGACTTTTTAAATCTAAAGAAGTATACAAATCTTCTCCATCTTTAGCTGGTATCTCTTCTAATTCATTTAATAATTTACCAGAAGCATCTACCTCATAGATTTTTTTACCAAAATAACCTCTAAGCCTTTTATCATAAACCTTTTCAATTCCTGTCTTGCCGACTATAAATCCATTAGAGTATTTAAAAATTGTTTCTCCTAGATTAAGGTCTTGATCTTTTAGGATCTGATCTATATTTTGATCACTCATGCCTCCTACATACCCAATAGAGTGAGAAAATAGTTCTGAATAAGTATTTTCTCGTGAATATCTTTCACCAATAAAAGTACTAGGGAACCTGTATCTCCTGGCCTCAAATTTTGCAATTTCCTCTTGACTAAGATTCTGCTTTAATACAATTTCTCTATTTAATTTAGCCTTATTTTTAAAGTTTTCTTTTACAAATAAAATATCCTTTTCAGACAAATTAATTATTTCTGCTATCTCAGATAGATGTTCTTCAATATCTTTTATTTTTGATGGATTTAATATTAAGTTATATTTTGGATTATTGTTTACTATAATCTCGCCATTTCTATCATAAATTATTCCCCTTCTCGGCTGAATAAGTATCTCTCTTGTCTTGTTTTGTAAAGATGCAATCTCATACTCTGTATAATCTGAGACCTGAAGGGAAAAGGTTTTATATATAAAAAACGAAAACAGAATTCCAAAAAATAAATAAACCAGCGTCAATCTATTAGAGAAATTCTTTTTTTCTTTGCTTCTTTCGTTTAAGTCTATCATTTGTGATAAGGCATATTGCTTATTATTGTATGTGCTCTATATATTTGTTCTACTAATAATAATCTAAATATTCTATGTGGAAATGTTAACCTTGAGGCAGAAAAAACTTTATTAGATCTTTTGATTACATCAGGTGACAGTCCAAATGACCCTCCGACTATAAAAATAATTTTTTGTCTTAGTTTTTGACAATCTAAAATGAAGCTGCTGAAATCCTCACTATTTATAGTATTACCATCAACATCCCAAGATATTACAAAATCATCCTTTGAGATTTTTGAAAGAATTAAGCTTGATTCCTTTTGAAGAACCTCATTAAGCGAATAGCTTGGATTCTGTTGACTCCTTAATTCTACAAAATCTATATTTAAGCTTTTTGGTAATTGCTTTATATAAAATTCAATTCCCATAGACTCCCATTGGCTTAGTTTATTTCCAATAGTAATAATCTTTATTAACATTAGCTAAAATTCTTTAAAGGGCTGTTTTCTCCCCAGAGCCCTTCTAGGTCATAAAGATCTCTTTGATCTTTTTTCATTATATTCACAACAACATCACCACAATCAACAAGAATCCAACCAGAATCTGATTCGCCTTCAACACCTAAAATACTGATATTGTTTTTTTTTAAATTATCTACTAATTTATCTGATACTGATGATGCATGCCTATTAGAATTTGCTGTGACTATTATAATTTCATCAGCAAAAGAAGAAATATCTTTTACATTTAAGGAAAGAATATCTTCAGCCTTACTTTCATAAAGACTGTTATTGCATATTTTTAAGAGGTTTTTCTTAGACAAATTAAAGTAAATATTATTAATATAATAGTAATTGATATACTAAATCATAATTATAAAAAGGGTAAGCAATTTTGGAAAACTTTATTGAATCTATTACTGAATTTATATCAAGTTATAAGGTTTACATATTATGGCTTGCAACAATTTCTCTTTTTGTTTTTATTTTTAGCTTACTCAGCATCAAGTGGTTAGTTGCATTAATTCCAACAAACTATTTCATTAAAAAAAAGAAGGTTAAATCAAAAAGATCATATTCTTTTATATGGTTTCTATCCATAATTGTTAAAAATTTAATTGGGTATACCCTAATACTTGGAGGTATTTTGATGTTAGTTCTTCCAGGTCAAGGACTATTTACTATACTTATGGGTTTAATATTAAGTAATTATCCCGGCAAGTATAGTATTGAGAGAAAATTTATTTCTATGCCTAGTGTTTTGAAAACAGTTAATTGGCTTAGAAAAAAATCTGATAAGCCGCCACTTCAAATATAATTAAACTAGCCAGTTGATATTTCTTCAATATATTTTGAAAGTATCAATAATCTTTGTGATGCATCAAATGCTTCTAATAAGCTTTGTTTATATGTCCATGGTATTGGTATTAATCCAGCCAAATTATAAGCAACAGAGTCTGCAGAATTAAAATCAATTTCGATGGGCATATTTGCTACTCTGGGATGTTTTAATATTTGAGAAAGAATATTAGAGATTTCTGGAAACTTTGCTAATAAAGCTTGGTCATCCACTTCAGGATCTATAATTGGATTTGTTTGAGCCATATTTAGACCATCCTCGAGTTGAATTAAATTTTTTATAGACACCTTGTTTAATGATTTTACAGTTATCCCAAGTAAGTTATTTGGAAGATTATTAAAATCTATTATTTCTACATAACTTCCTTGCTGTGCGACTTCGCAATCATCTCTTTTAGTAAGTTTTTTTTGGAAAGCTATAACAAAACCGTGATCATTTTCCATACATTTTTTAACCATATTGATGTATCTTGGTTCAAAAATTTGAAGGTTTTGTATGGTTCCTGGTAAAGCAACTATGCCTAGTGGAAAAATAGGTAGATTTTTATTTTTCAATGTATTTTAGAATAGGTTTTATAAATTTCTGACTATCTTTATTAGTCATAATTAAAATAATATCATAATCCATAATCATTTCATTAAGGCTTATTAATAAAGATTCGATTTTATGATACGTGTTTTCATATTTATATACCTTCTTGTGATCTAAAAGAAGGGTCTTATCAAGCAAATTAAATGAGTTCATTAGATTGTCTTTATGATGTCCTGATGACATAGTGTTTGAGCCAAGCTCAACTATTCCAAGTATTTTTTTATCAGGATATTTTTTTCTAATTGCGCTAGAAGAAAAATCAATTGCTGTTGGATGATGGGCAAAGTCATCATATATCTTTATATTTAGGGTCTCTGCAATTGGTTCTAATCTTCTCATAACACCTTTAAAAGTTTTAAGAGACTCTATTGAGTCATTTATTGAAATTTTATCTAATCTTGCTGCAAGTATTGCTGCAACATAATTTTTAAAATTATGTTCCCCTATCAAAGGCAAATCTTTAAGTGAAAATTTATTTTCGTTTAAAGTAAATTCCATATTTTTAAAATTAGTTTTGATTATGTCTGAATTAATAGCCGTTTTTTGACACCATATACCGTCATTAATTAAGTCGTTACTATTTTCATCATCTTCAAAATAAATAATATTTCCTGAGCATGGAATAATCTTAATAAGATTATGAAACTGCTTCTTTATACTCTTAATATCATCAAAGATATCAGCATGATCAAACTCAATGTTATTTATAATCAAATTCATAGGAGAATAGTGTATAAATTTTGAGCGTTTATCAAAAAAAGCAGAATCATATTCGTCAGCTTCTATAACAAATGATTTGTGTGTTCCAAGGCTTGCAGGATTATCAAAGTTTTTTGAGATTCCGCCAATTAAATAGCCGATATCTTTTCCTTGATGTTTCAATATATGAGCAAGCATATATGCTGTTGTAGTTTTTCCATGAGTTCCTGATACAGCAAAAACATTTCGATTTTTGAGTTCTTTACCAAGCATTTCAGGACCTGAAACAAATGGAAGTCTTTTATCTAATATTTCCTCTACTGATTCATTGCCACGCGACAAGGCATTACCTATTACATAAAGATCAGATTTAGGCATAAGACTTTTTTGATAGCCTTGAATTATTTTAATGCCTATTTTTTCGAGATAATCTGACATTGGTGGGTAGTATTGGACATCAGATCCAGATACTTCATGCCCTGACTCTTTCAATATATGAGCTAATCCGGCCATGAATGTTCCGCAAACACCTAGGATATGTATTCTCATATTAGTTATAATACGATACTTGAATTTTATTCAAAGTATTAAGTGGGGAAATAATGAAAAAAAATGCTTTTTATGCCCAGTCTGGTGGAGTTACTTCAGTTATAAATGCTACTGCTTCTGCCTTAATACTTGAAGCCAAAAAGCATAAAACTAAAATTGGAAAAGTCTACGCAGGAAAGAATGGAATTCTTGGTGCTCTAAGAGAAGATCTTATCGATACCTCAAAAGAAAGCATTTCAGCAATTAAATCTCTAAAAGAAAGACCTGGTGGAATTTTTGGATCATGCAGATTAAAGCTTAAAGATTTTAATAAAAATAAGAAAGAATATAAGAGACTTGTTGAAGTATTTAAAGCTCATAATATAGGTTATTTTTTTTATAATGGTGGGAATGACTCTGCTGATACTGCCTATAAAGTATCTCAAATTAGTAAAGAATTAGATTACCCCATTAACTGTATTGCAATACCAAAAACTGTCGACAATGATCTTGCTGTTACTGATTGTTGTCCTGGGTTTGGCTCTGCAGCAAAATATATTGCAACTTCCACACTTGAAGCATCACTTGATGTTGAGTCAATGTCTGAAACTTCAACAAAAGTTTTCATTCTTGAAGTTATGGGTCGACATGCTGGTTGGATGGCAGCATCTTCAGCTCTTGCAAGATCCTCAAATAATGATGCGCCCCATATTATCCTTCTTCCAGAAGTTGTCTTTAATCAACAAAAATTCTTAAATAAAATTAAATCTGCTATTAAAAAAAATGGCTTTTGTGTAATCGTCGCTTCAGAAGGAGTCAAAAATGCTAAAGGAAATTTTTTAGCTGAATCAGATACCAGGGATTCATTTGGTCATACTCAGCTTGGAGGAGTGGCGCCATATTTATCATCATTAATAACAAAAAAATTGAAACTGAAGAATCATTGGTCCGTTTCAGACTATCTTCAAAGAAGTGCACGTCATATTGCCTCTAAAACTGATCTTCAGCATGCTGAAGCAGTTGGAATTCATGCTGTTAAATATGCAATTAAAGGTATGAATGGTGTAATGCCGGTAATTATAAGAGGCAAAGGCCCAAGATATACTTGGAAGATACAACCAGCATCGCTATCAAAAATAGCTAATGTAGAAAAAAAATTACCAAAATCTTTTATCTCTAAAGATGGATTTAATGTAAATTTAAAAGCAGTTCGATACCTTCAACCACTAATAATAGGCGAGGCATATCCGAAGTTCTGCAATGGAATTCCAAAACTAGAAAAATTAAAACTTGTTAAGGTTAAGAAAAAACTGTCAAAGTGGGAAGTTTAAAAAGTTCTTAAATTTAAATTCTCAATAATAACTTTTATTTCTTCTTTTAATATTTCTTTATCTTCTTCATTTAAAAAATCACCGATAAATATATCTTTACCTTTTGATCTAAAACTTAATCTAATGCTTTTGTCTCTCTCTTTTTTTATATTGAAGTAAGCAAAAGTTCTAAATTCTTTCCAAGAATATTCAGCTTTATTAATTCCTCTCTCAACCTTAACTATGTCTTGTGATATATAAATCTTTTCTTTTTTGCTACTCCATCTAAAACTTAAATAGAAAGCTGTAAACAATACCATCAGCTCAAGTCCAGCAAATGGAAGAATTAATGCAGCACCAAAATAATAAAAAATTATACCTATTCCTCCACACACTAAAGTGATACTTGATAAGAAAATAATTCTATACATTCCTGTTAGCGAGCTATTGGGACTTAATGAAATTAGATATTCAGAGTCGTTAAATTTTTCAATTGTTACCAATTTTTAGTGGGTCTTTTTAAAATGTTAATCTTCAGCAGACTTTAATTTTTCTGTTAATTTTTCAATATTAATCAATTTGCCTACTTTTTTGCCTCTTTTTGCTCTTGAAAGAATATATTCAGACCAATCTTTTGGCTTTAGTGTAACTGATCTCTTTCCAACTTCAATTTTAAGAGAACTATCAATTGCAAGCAATTGAGCATGAGCCATAAACTCTTCACCAGTTGCTAATTTGGCTTTTGGTATATTTATGATCTTATTTCCCTTTCCTTTTCCAAGGGTTGGTAATTCAGATATTTCAAATATTAATAGCTTTCCAATATTTGATACAGCTGCTATATGACTATGGTCATCTCTAATGGGGATAGCTTTTAACATTTGGGCGTTTTCAGGCAGTTTCATAAAAGCTCTTCCAGTTTTTTTATTAGAAGTCATATTTTCATAGTGTGATATATATCCATATCCACCTGTATTCATTATCAAAAATTTATCTTGCTCGCTACCTATTATTGATGATACAAACTGAACTCCTGAATCTGCATTTAGTCTTCCAGTTATTGGCTCACCCATGCCTCTGGCAGATGGAAGAGAATGACTTGGTATAGAATATGCTTTTCCATTTGAATCTAAAAATACTGCAAGCTGATTACTTTTTCCTCTAGCAAAATCCTGCAATGAATCATCTCCTCTATATGATAATGATGTAGGATCAATCTCGTGCCCTTTGGCACTTCTGATCCAGCCTGCCTTTGAAAGAACAACTGTTATAGATTCGGTAACAATAGTATCCTCTTCAGAAAATATTTTTGCATTAGTGGACTCTACAATGGGTGATTTTCTTTCTTCTCCAAAATTTTCTTTTATTTCAAGTAATTCATTTTTAATTAGAGTTTTTAATCTTGTCTTAGATTTAAGAATTTTTTCAATATCATCTCTTTCAATTTCTAATTGATCTTTTTCATCTTGAAGTTTTATTTGTTCAAGTTTTGCAAGTTGCCTTAGCTTTATTTCTAGAATTGCGTTTGCCTGAATATCAGATAATTTAAATTCTTTGATAAGATCATTTTTTGGTTCTTCAGATTTTCTAATGATTTTAATAACTTTATCTATGTCGATAAATATCATTAACAACCCTTCAAGAATATGAAGTCTGTCGTTTACTTTGTCGAGTCTGTGCTCAAGCTTTCTTTTAACAGTATCTTTTCTAAAAACAATCCACTCTTTTAATAGATCTACTAAATTAAAAACTTTTGGTCCACCCTTTAAAGAAATAAGATTCATATTTACTCTATAAGATTTTTGCAGATCAGTTGAAGCATAGAGATGATTCATTAAATCCTCAGCATTTACTCTGTTCGATTTGAGAGTGATAACAAGTCTTACAGGGAATTCATGATCTCCTTCATCTGCCAAATCTACGACCATTGGAAGTTTTTTGTTGAGCATCTGTTCAGCTATTTGTTCCAAGATTTTTGATCCTGATGCTTGGTATGGCAGTGCATCAATAATTATTTGATTTTTTTCCTGCTTCCATTTAGCTTGAATTTTGAAGCTGCCTTTTCCGTTTAAGTACATCTCTTCAAGCTCATCTCTGCTAGCTATTATTTGAGATTTATTTGAGAAATCAGGACCTTTTATAATTTTCAAAATGTCTTTTAATTCGGACTTTGGTTTTTCCAAGATATGAATAGTCGCATCCAGAACTTCATTAATATTATGAGAAGGAATATCTGTTGCCATACCAACTGCAATACCTGATGTTCCATTTAATAATATTGTTGGTATTTTAGATGGGAAAATAACTGGTTCTAAAAGCGAGCCATCAAAATTAGGTTGCCAATCAACTGTGCCAGACTTCAGCTCAGAAATAAGTAGATTTGCAAAATTTGTAAGCTTTGATTCTGTATATCTCATTGCCGCAAAAGATTTGGGGTCATCTTGAGACCCCCAATTTCCCTGACCATCTACAAGAGGATATTTAAATGAAAAATTTTGAGCCATTAAAACCATTGCTTCATATGCAGCACTGTCTCCATGAGGGTGAAACTTTCCTATTACATCTCCAACAGTTCTCGCAGACTTTTTATATTTAGATGATGCATCTAAGCCCAATTCAGACATTGCATATAGTATTCTTCTTTGAACAGGTTTCAATCCATCACCAATATTAGGTAGAGCACGATCAAGAATTACATACATAGCATAATTTAGATAAGATTCTTCTGCGTATTTCTTTAGACTTATTGAATTAAATTGATCTTTTGTCATTTTTAAATCCTCACTAATGAGCCCTTCTTTTCAAGCCATTCTTTTCTAGCAGCTGCGTTCTTTTTTGAAAGAAGAAGATCCATCATTGCGTTTGCATTATCGGTTGCTGATACCGATAATCTTACAAGCTGTCTAGTTTGAGGGTCCATTACTGTTTCTCTTAATTGAGATGGATTCATTTCTCCAAGACCTTTAAATCTTTGAATATTAATTTTAGGTTTACCTTTTTTACCCTTAAAATCCTCAACAATATCATCTTTTTGGTTCTCGTCTAATGCATATAAAACATCTTTCCCGCAATCTATTCTGTATAAAGGCGGCATTGCAATAAAAATCCTACCTTCTTTAACAAGATTTTTGAAATGTCTTAAAAATAAAGCACAAAGAAGAGTCGCTATGTGCAAACCGTCAGAGTCTGCATCAGCAAGAATACATACTTTTCCATATCTCAATGAGGTGGTATCAGAACTTCCAGGCAAAACTCCAATTGCTGTTGATAAATTTTTTATTTCTTGAGATTTAATTATCTCCTCACTCTCTAAGTCCCATGTATTAAGTATTTTCCCCCTCAATGGCATTATTGCCTGAAAAGATCTCTCTCTTGCTTGCTTAGCCGATCCTCCAGCTGAATCACCTTCAACTAGAAATAATTCTGTTTCATTTAAGTCTTCACTATTACAGTCTGATAATTTCCCTGGCAAAGCTGGTCCCTTAAAAGTTTTCTTCCTTTCAACACTACTAGAAGCTTTTGCTCTTGCCTGAGCTGATGCTATTGCTAGTTCTGCAATTTTTTCTCCTTCTTCAGTATGTTTGTTAAACCAGATACTTAAAACATCCTTTGTTGAGCTACTTACAAATGACATGTGATCTTTTGAATCAAGCCTTTCTTTTGTTTGTCCTGCAAATTGAGGATTCTGCATTTTAGAAGAAACAACAAATATTGCATTTGCTATAACATCTTCAGCATTAATTTTAAGACCTTTTGGTATCAAGCTTCTATATTCACAAAACTCTTTTAAAGAATCTAGAAGACCTGATTTAAATCCATTTAAGTGAGAGCCGCCTAATGCTGTGGGTATTAAATTCACATAAGTTTCATCAAGTTTGTTTTTTGGTGGTTTGTTTGTCCAGTTTATTACGAATTCTACTTCTTGATTCTTGGAATCTTTTGAAGACAGAATTGATTCTTCAAGAATTAAATCTATACCATCAGAAGCATCTTCTAAATAACTTTTTAAGCCATCCTCAAAAAACCATTTAATTCTTTCTTTTTTCTTTTCATGATAAAAATCAATTGTTAATCCAGGACATAATACTGCTTTCGCTTTTAGAAGATGTTTAAGATCTTTTAAGTTTATTTGATCTGATTCGAAATATTTTATATTTGGTTTAAATCTTATTGTTGTACCACTATTTCTAAGACCAACATCTCCAATAACTTTTAGCTCACTTTTTTTATCACCATTATTAAAATGCATTTCATATTCTTTAGAGTCCCTCTTAATATTGACTTGAAGCAAATCAGATAATGCATTCACAACAGACACCCCAACTCCATGCAAACCACCAGAGAAATTATATTCATCTCCAGAAAATTTAGCGCCAGCATGTAATTTGCATAAAATTAACTCAACTCCACTTACTTTGTGCTCTGGATGAATATCAACTGGCATACCTCTTCCATCATCACTAACTTTTATAAACCCATCTTTTTCTATTTTTATTTTTATATTTGAGCAATGGCCAGATATTGCCTCATCAACAGAATTATCAAGCACTTCCTGTATTAAATGATTAGGGCATGATGTATCTGTATACATACCAGGTCTCTTCTTAACAGGATCCAGTCCAGAAAGAACTTCTATTGCTTTAGAGTCGTATGTATTCTTGGCCAACCTAATTTGCCTTACGAATTAATTTATAAAAACCTTTTATAAGATAGTTTTTCATAAAATTTTTTAATTATGATAGCTATTCTACTCTAAACAAATAGTTAAAAACGTTTTATTTGAATTTTTTAAAAAATTAATGGTCTTATTTATATTATAATCTTGTCTAAATATTATAATGTTTACACTGCTTACATTAATTAGGTTAAAATACACTTATGAAAATTAATTTCTATAAAAAATTTTTAGTAATTTTAGTCTCCTCTTCTTATTTGTCTTCTGAGAATATTCTAGAAATATATAACGAAGCATTAGAAAATGATCCCACATATAAAGCAGCCGAATATTCATATCTTGCAGATAAAGAGATTGTTGTTCAAGGAAGAGCTGCTCTACTTCCAAGCATTACATTAAGTGGGTCAACTAACTGGAATGAGTATTACCAAAACGATGTTTTACAACAAGAGTATAATTCTTTCTCAAAATCAGCCAGAATAACTCAACCATTGTTCAGATTAGATACATGGTTTAATTTTAAAAGATCAAAATCGTTAACAAATGCAGCTGAAGCAGACTTTGCATATGAGCAGCAAAGTCTTTTATTGAGAACTGCTGAGTTGTATTTTGGAGTCCTTAGGGCAATTGATAATTTAAACGCTGCTATATCAGAAGAAAAAGCAATAAAAAAACAATTAGATCAAGCTCAACAAAGGTATGAGGTAGGTTTATCTGCTATAACAGGTGTTCAAGAAGCACAACTTGCATATGATTTAAGTAAAGCATCTAAAATAAATGCTGAAGGTAATTTGTATTCTGCTAAAGAGGCTTTAAATGCTCTAATTGGAAGAGAAATATTTTCATTAAACGAATTGGGGGATGATCTTAATATCTCACCTCCATATCCTAATTCTAAAGAAGAATGGGTCGAGCTGGCCTTAAAAAATAATTATCAATTAAAAGCCTCAAAATTAAGAAAAAATGCTGCTAAAAGTAATGCAAGAAATGCCGCATCAAATCATTTACCAAAGATTGATATCGTTGGATCTGGATCAGAATCAGAAACAAATCAATTCAATTATGAAGGGTTTGAAATTAATGGTCAGGGCATACCTGTTCCTGCTGTAACTGGTAGAAGAAATTATGCAATTCAAATGAGTGTTCCAATTTTTCAAGGCGGAGCTGTTAGCTCAAGAAGAAAGCAAGCATACTCACAATATAATCAAGCTGACGAGAATACATTGTTTACAGAAAGAAGAGTTATACAAGAAGTTAGATCCCAATTCTCAAATGTTGTAACGTTAGTTGCTAATGTTACTGCACAAAAACAAGCAGTTATTTCTGCAACAAGTGCTCTTGAGGCTACTCAAGTTGGATATAAGGTAGGTACAAGAAATGTGGTCGACCTTCTTCAAGCTGAAAAGAATCTTTACAGCGCAGAAAAAAATCTAGCCAATGCAAAATATGACTATATTCTTGCCAATCTTAGACTAGCATTAGCTGCAGGAACAATTAGTCCAAGCGATATTGTAGATATTAATAATCTTCTAAAATAAATTATGCCAGAACTGCCTGAGGTTGAAACAACCGTTAGAGCAATTAATAAATTTGAAAATCATATTCTAAAAGAAGTCATTATTCATAATAAGAATCTTCGATGGCAAGTTGAAAAAAAAGTTGAAACCTTAACTAGAAATCAACTTATACATAAAATTACACGGCGTGCAAAATACATTCTTATTTATTTTGATAAACAATGTTTGATGGTGCATTTGGGAATGTCCGGCAAACTAAGAATTCAAAAAAGTAATAATAACTATTTCAAAAAACATGATCATGCTGAGTTTATTTTTAAAGATGAAAAAATTATATTTAATGATGTCAGGAGATTTGGATCAATTCATTTATGTGAGAATCCTGATAAACATAGATTAATTGCAAATCTCGGGGTCGAGCCATTATCAAAATCTTTTAGTAAGTCTTACATGAAAGATATCTGTAAAAATAGCAACTTATGCATAAAAAAGCTGATTATGGATCAAAAGAATGTTGTTGGTGTTGGCAATATATATGCCTCTGAAAGTCTTTTTCTTGCAAAAATTAATCCAAGTAGACTATCTAAAGAAGTTACAGATAATGAATGTGAGAAATTAGTTAAATCAATAAAAATTATTTTAAAAAAAGCTATTAAGATGGGTGGTACAACAATAAAAGACTTTTATTCGGCAGATGGCAATGAAGGGTATTTTAGTCTTGAATTAAATGTTTATGGAAGAGATTCCATGGTTTGTAATAGATGCAACACTAAAATAATTAAAAGTATTATTGGTCAAAGAGCTACGTATTCATGCACTAAATGTCAGCTTTAAGATGCTAGCTTAGCTTTTAAAGCCTTCTCTACAGAAGGGTGAACAAACTTGCTTATATCCCCTTTTAAATCACATATCTCTTTAATCAAGCTTGAAGATACATATATGAGACTTTCTTTTGGAGTAAGGAAAATACTTTCAATGTTTGGAGCAAGTGATCTATTCATAGTAGCTAGTTGAAATTCATACTCAAAGTCGGATACAGCTCTTAGACCTCTTATAATTGCACAGGCATTTTGTTCTTTTGCAATATCTACAGTGAGTTGTCTTGGAAATCCAACAATTTCTACCTGAGAATTATCCTTATAAATCGAATCAGCTAATTTGATCCTATCTTCAAGGCTAAATAGTGGATTTTTTGCTTCATTTTTAGCAATTGCTATAACTATTTTATCAAAAAGGCCACACGCCCTATCAATGATATCCATGTGTCCATATGTTATTGGATCAAAAGATCCAGGATAAATTGCGACTTTCATAACTAAGAATCATACTAAACATTATTGTTTAATCAAAATTATTAATATAAGTGATTTTTTTAAATGCAGTTAAATTTGATACATTTTTAAGATTTTTGTATCATATGGTCTTGTATATTACGGGGGGGAGTAATTTTACTCCTACTTACTTATAAGGAGTTATATATGAAATTTTTATTAACGATGGTCGGCTTACTTGCTCTTCCAGTATTTGCTGGAGAAGCTGGTTCAAAAGACCTTGATGTTAGTGATCTAACAGGAATATCATTTTGGCTTGTAACTGCTGCTATGCTCGCAGCAACTGTATTCTTTCTTGTTGAAAGAGACAGAGTACATGGAAAGTGGAAAACATCACTATCCGTAGCTGCCTTAGTTACTGGTATTGCTTTCTGGCATTACTTGTACATGAGAGGTGTATGGGTTAACACTGGTGACTCACCAACAGTATTTAGATATATTGATTGGTTAATCACAGTTCCACTTCAAATTATTGAGTTCTACTTAATACTTAAAGTGTG
>CEVN01043893.1_pt1 | contig 14442 bp, 14 predicted proteins | sample 427041 | NCBI WGS metagenome assembly CEVN01 (sample SAMEA2623463, study PRJEB7988) | marine metagenome | biome: marine biome (ENVO:00000447); feature: surface water layer (ENVO:00002042); material: "saline water (ENVO:00002010), including plankton (ENVO:xxxxxxxx)" | depth 5 m
TTCTGCAGGTCTCATGCGAGTAAATCATTCTGGTGAAGTCTGCGCTCAAGCACTTTACAGAGGTCAAGCGATTACAGCAAAACTCGGCGAAACAAGAGCAAAAATGGAACAAGCTGCTTCAGAGGAACTGGATCACTTGTCATGGTGTAATAAAAGACTAGAAGAACTTGACAGCAAACCAAGTACTTTGAATCCAATTTGGTATGGCATGTCATTTACTATTGGAGCAGTAGCTGGACTTATAGGAGATAAATGGAGCCTGGGTTTTGTACATGAAACCGAAGAACAGGTTGTAAAACACCTAGATAGTCATTTGGATAAATTATCCAGCAAGGACTTAAGGACAAAATCCGTTATAGAGCAAATGAGAATTGATGAAGAACAACATAGTCAAGATGCATTAGATGCTGGTGCAGAGTTATTACCTAATGAAGTAAAGGAATTGATGTCAAAAGTTGCTAAGGTAATGACTGACACGAGCTATCACATCTGATCAAAGAAAAGTTGTAAATTTTCTATTGCTATATAGCACAACATAAGTATAGTGGCGCGCGTAACTTATGGTTAGTTACAAAATTATCATAATAAGGAAAAATTAATGAATTTATACGTTGGAAACATTCCCTGGAGCAACATCTGAGGAAGAACTAGAATCACATTTTGCTCAGTACGGAAACGTCAACGCAGTAAGAATAATAACTGAAGGTCATTCAGGAAGATCCAAAGGTTTTGGGTTTGTAGAAATGGAATCTAAAGAAGCAGGAGAAGCTGCTATAGAAGCTTTAGATGGAAATGACTTCGGTGGTAGAGATTTAAGAGTTAACGAAGCAAAGCCAAGAGACTAATAGTCCCACTTTCCAATTAATCTTATATATAGAACTACCCTTTTGGGTAAGCTCATAGCATTGCCTGTCTGGTTTAAAATGAATAGTAGATTGTTTTAGGACGAGTAAAATAATTGCTCCAATGCCTGACCAGGGTCTGAAGCTCTCATGAAAGACTCCCCTACTAAGAAAGTTTTAGTTCCGGAAATAAGTATTTTTTCTATATCTTCTCTTGATTGTATTCCGCTTTCAGAAATAATTATTCTATCTGTTAAGTTATGAGAAAGATTAATAGTAGTATCTAAATTTACTTTGAACGTCTTTAAATCCCTGTTGTTAATTCCAATTAACTTAAAATCTAACTTTCTTACTCTGTCCATCTCAGATTTATCATGTACTTCTACTAGAGTATCCAGGTTCAACTCTTCAGCAATTTCTTTAAATTCTATCAATTGGTTATCTGGCAAGACGGAAGCAATTAATAAAATACAGTCAGCGCCGTAAAATCTACTTTGGTAGATTTGATATTCATCCACGATGAAATCTTTTCTTAACAACGGGAGGTCAACGACTTCTCTAACAGAGGATAAATCTTCAAGAGAGCCTTTAAAAAAAGTAGTGTCTGTTAAGACACTCAAGCAAGTGGCATGGTGTTCTTGATAGGAAATAGCAATATCTCTAGGATTAAAATTTTCTCGTATTAGTCCTTGGCTTGGGGATGCTCTTTTAATCTCAGCAATCACCGAAACAAGCCCTTGATCATATCTATCTTTAATGGATTCAAAAAATCCTTTTGTGTTATTTAAATCAGAGATATATGATTTTACTTCCCCTAAAGAAATCTTTTTTTTATCTGCTTCAACAGTTAAAACTGTTTGATCAATAATTTTATCTAGGTAGGAATTCATTACAATGATTTAGTGTATTCTGATAGTTCGTGAAGCTTACTGAGACCTAGTTTCTTATCTATTCCTTCCCTAGCTCTCTCTATCCCTTGAGCCAATGAATCTTCTACTCCAGCTACATACAAAGCAGCTCCTGCATTTAATGCGACCATCGAACTAGCTGCTGTTAGCTCTCCGTTTAATGCTTTCTTTACCATTGAAAGACTCTCCTCAGGAGAATTGACCTTCAATTGGTCTAAAGGTTGGAGTTCTATACCAAATTCTTCAGGCGAGATTACATATTCTGATATCTTATCTTCTCTTAACTCAACAACTTTTGTTTTAGATGCGATACTTATTTCATCTAGATTATCTTCAGAATGTACTACCATGACATTTTTACTTCCAAGGTATTGATGAACTTTAGCTACTGGCTTTAACCATTTTTCATCATAGACGCCCATAACTTGGTTTAGTGTAGAAGCTGGATTAGTTAAAGGGCCTAATATGTTGAATATACTTTTGTGAGCTATTTCTTTTCTTGGTCCTATTACGTGCTTCATAGCACTGTGATGACTTGGAGCAAACATAAAGCCTAAACCTACATTCTCTATGCAATCCGCCACTTGAGAAGGGTTCAGCTCAAGGGAAACTCCTGCAGCTTCAAGCAAATCTGCGCTTCCACTATTTCTAGTTGCTGATCTATTTCCATGTTTTGCTACCCTAGCGCCACAAGCACAAGCAACAAATGCGGCGGTTGTTGATACATTGAATATCCCTATACCTGAACCTCCCGTACCACAAGTATCTACCAAATTTTCTTTATTAACTTCTACTTTCGCAGAAAGTTGTCTCATAATTTTCGCAGCACCTAATACTTCTTGTACTGTCTCACCTTTCATATTTAAAGCTATCAGGAATGCCCCTATTTGTGCATCAGTGGCACGCCCTTCTAACAGATCTAACATTACTTCAGACATTTCGTTTTCTTCTAAATGTAATCCTGAAGTTATTTTTGAAATAGCTAATGTGATATTCATTTACCCTCCAAAAAATTTTTTAATAAAGCTTTTCCATTCTCAGTTGCAATGGATTCAGGATGAAACTGTATGCCAGTAATAGGGAAAGCTTTATGCTGAACAGCCATTATGGTTCCGTCATCAGTTCTTGCATTAATCTCAAACTCTTCACTCAAACTATCCTCTTCAATTACCAATGAATGGTATCTTGTTGCAACAAAATTATTATCTATTGAAGAAAAAATACCGGTCTGGTTATGAATAATATTTGATAATTTTCCATGCATTATTTTCTTCGCACTAATTATTTCTGCTCCATAAGCAGCACCTATCGACTGATGTCCTAAGCAAACTCCTAAGATAGGTATCTTTCCAGCAAAGTAAGAAACTGCTGCTACAGATATACCGGCCTCTTTAGGCGTGCATGGTCCAGGCGAAATAACTAAGAAATCTGGAGATTTTGTTTCTATCTCTTCAATGCTTATCTGATCATTCCTAAAAACTTCTACATTTTGTCCTAATTCAAAAAAATACTGCACTAGGTTATAGGTGAAAGAATCATAATTATCAATCATTAATAACATGTTAACCTTCCAATTTCTCTTGAACCATTTCTGCAGCTTTAAATATTGCTCTTCCTTTATTCAAAGACTCTTTCCACTCAAGGTCAGGTTGAGAATCGGCCACCCATCCACCTCCTGCTTGAATATATAAAACTTCATCTTTGATAACGGCAGTTCTTATTGCAATTGCCATATCCATATTGCCTTGCCAAGAAAGATAACCTACTGCTCCCCCATAAATTCCCCGTTTGACTGGTTCAAATTCATCAATAATTTCCATCGCTCTTACTTTAGGAGCTCCTGAAACTGTGCCAGCTGGAAAAGTTGCTTTAAAAAGATCTATAGCGCTTAAACCTTCATTTAAATCAGCTTCAACATTAGAAACCATATGCATAACATGACTATATTTTTCGATACCGAATTTTTCAGTAACTTTTACAGTACCTGGTTTAGCTACCCTACCCACATCATTTCTGCCCAAGTCAATTAGCATCAAATGTTCAGCTATCTCTTTAGGGTCATTAACCATATCCTCTTGCATAGCCATATCATCTTCTTCATCTTTTCCTCTTCTGCGAGTTCCAGCTATTGGCCTTACAGTGATCTTGCCATCTTCAAGTCTTGCAAGTATCTCTGGGGAAGATCCAACTATATGAAATTCTTTTAAATTTAAATAATACATATAAGGAGAAGGATTCAATTGTCTTATTGATCTATACAAAGCGACTGGATCCGCATTAAAAGGGATAGACATTCTTTGAGAGCAGACTACCTGCATTATGTCCCCACTTTCTATATATTTTTTAGCTTTTTGTACTGAATTCTTAAACTCTTGCTCGCCAAAACCAGATACAAAATCTTTTTCTTCAATACTTTTGACTGGTTTAACAAAATCTTCAAAAGGTAGGCTAGTTCGTAACTTATCTTCTAGTTCATCTAATCGTGCATTGGCTTGTTCTTCATCACCCTGAGATTCGATAAGCACAATCAGATGTAGTTTGTTTTTCAGGTTATCAAAAACAGCTACTTCATCGGAAATCATAAACAAAGCATCTGGAGTGCCTATCTGATCTGGAGGTTCAGAATCAACTAACTTGTTTTCTATATACCTAACACAATCATAGCCGAAATAACCAACCAAGCCCCCATTAAAAATAGGAAGGTCTTCATTTTGTTTTAGTTCAAAACTTCTTTGAAGTTCATCGATATAACCCAAAGGGTCGTCAGAGTTAAAAGAATCAACAGTTTCTCCATTTGACTGAATCTCGATAATATTTTTTTTAATAGAGATAATTTTTGTAGCCTCCAATCCAATTAACGAATATCTAGCCCAATTTTCACCTCCTTCGACTGATTCGAATAAATAACTGTATGGGCCATTAGCAAGCTTTCTATAGACACTCAATGGAGTTTCCATGTCTGCTAGAATCTCTCTAGAAACTGGTATCTTCGTTTTAATTTTCACTAATCACTTTGCCTTAAGAGAGGCTCGCATCTTTTGAATTATTTCAGAGTAATCAGGCTGTCCAAAAATGGCAGAGCCAGAAACAAAAGTATCAGCTCCAGCATCAGCTACTTCTCTTATATTATCCAGCTTAATCCCTCCATCTATTTCTAATCTTGTTTCAAGATTCTTATCATTAATAATCGACCTTAGTTCGACGACCTTTTCTAACACTGAATCAATAAATTTTTGTCCTCCAAAACCAGGAAAAACTGACATAAGTAGAATCATATCCAATTTTTCTAAATAACCTTCTAAAACATCAATAGGGATATCTGGATTTAAAACTAACCCAGCTTTGCAACCACCATCTTTTATAAGATTTATTGATTGATCAATATCCGTTGAAGCTTCTGGATGAAAGGTTATGTAAGTTGCACCTGCTCTAGAAAAACTTTTAATTAATTCATCTACTGGCTCCACCATCAAGTGGACATCGATAGGAGCTGTAATACCATAATCTCTTAAAGCCTGACACACCATTGGACCTATTGTTAAATTGGGAACATAGTGATTATCCATCACATCAAAATGCACCCAATCTGCACCTGCTTCAAGAACAGAATGCACTTCATCTCCTAACCGAGAAAAATCAGCTGAGAGTATAGAAGGGGCAATTATGTATTCTTTTGTTGCCATATATGCGGCAAGTTTACTCTCAGGTTAATAATGCGTCTAATTTTTCAGCTTCTTCAAGAGTATTGAGATTATTTAATAAACCATTATAAAGCTCACCTGAAACTAGATTCTTAACAGATGCAGGTAAAAGTATCTCCTCCCAAAGTCCAAATCTTTCAGGATTATCATCATTAAATAATTCGGGTGATAAGATAGAGATTCCAGAATAAGTATAGGTTAAGTCATCTCCAGCCGGCTTTACCAAGCCATCTTTCAGGCAAACATCCCCTGCATTATTGGATATAGGATTTTTGATTAAAACCATATGTGCTAATTTATTTTTTGATAATTTTAAATGTGAAAAATTAAAATCTGTCCAGATATCTCCACTTACAACTATAAAAGGTTCATCAAATAAATGAATGGCCTTGGCTATTCCGCCTCCAGTCCCTAATAGCTCTGATTCTATTGAATAAGAAATCTTCAACCCATGCTCTGAACCATCGCCAAGAGCATTAATAATCTTTTCACCTAAATGAAATACGTTAATTACCACTTCATCAATTCCACATTCTTTTAAATTATTCAAATTATTTTGAATGAGAGAAACTTCCCCTATTTTAAAAAGGGGTTTAGGTAATTCTTTTGAAAAAGGTAGAAATCTTTTTCCTTGACCTGCTGCCAAAACAAAAGCTTTAGTCATTTCTGTTCCTCTAAATTGTCCATTAAAGCGGGTTGGACGCTTGATTTTAAAAAATCTGAAAAATCTCTTAGTTCTTCGTATTTAGAACTTGCATCGATGGCATAAAGTAAAGTTTGTTTTAGATCGGGCAATCTAAAAGACTTTCCGTCTCTAATATGCAACCTTGATAAAGTACCTAAAATTCTCAATTGTCTTTGTAATCCTGCATAATCTAGATTTTCGCGAAACAAAATAATATCATCGTTAAGATCAATACCCGATTCATTAGCCAAAGATAAATATGTATTTAAATAAAATTCTATTTCCTTTTCAGAAATGGGGTTCTCTATGTCTTTAATTAATGAAACAAGGTCTAGGGTTAGTGGTCCATATGTTAAATCTTGAAAATCTAGTACCCCTATAGTTCCATTTTTCTTTAACATGAGGTTCCTTAATTCGAAATCAAAATGGCATAAAGTTCTTTGTTGTCCTAAAAAATTCTTGGATATTGCGAGGTAAGCATTATTAATAATATTCTGATCTTCTTCTTTAACTTCTAACTTTAAGTAGTTTGATAAAAACCACTCTTCAAATAATTGCATTTGATCTTTCACTGCAATTCCATTCAATTCTTCAACATCTCCATTTTTATCAGCAGATTGCAGCTTGACGATCTGGTCAATGGCCAATAAGTAAAGTTCCTTTTGATTGTCTTTATTTATCTCAAATTGAAATACCCTGTCTCCAAAATCTTCCATGATCATAAATCCATTTTTTAAATCAAACGCTTCAATCTTGGGCACAGAAACATTATTTTTGAGCAGAAAATCTGAATATTTAATAAATTCATCATTTTTCTCCATTTGGGGGTCGGAGGCTGCTAAGACAAAGGTTTTATCTCCTGAAGATACACGGTAATATTTTCTTGAACTGGCCTGCTCTCTCAAAAGCGTTATGTCGCCTAGATCAGGGATTTGGGATTTAGCCCATTCAAATAAATTTTCTTCAATCTTTAACATTTTATTAATCTTATAAGATTTTTCTATATTCTAACTAATAGTATCTTGCTTTATGATTTATAAATAAGTTTATGGAACAATCTAAGTCAAATATACTCTAAAGACCTGTATGTCAGAACAATATACATTTCTTAGATCTTTAAGTCTTTGCTTCCTGCTAATACTTGCCCCCACCTCTTTGTTAAGCAAGGAAATAAAGATAGATTCTATAGATGCACAGATTATTACTAGCATTGATTCTGAAACCTTATCTTTAGAAGGCAATGTTGTAATAAAAACGGAAGAATTAGAGTTCTGGAGCGACAGTGCTATTTATAATAGAAGTAATAAGTCTATTGAACTAAAAGGCTCTGTCAGGGCATTGTCTAAAAACTTAGATATTACTTCACAAGAATTGAAGGCAAATTTATTGGAGAGAACATTCTTTATAAGTAAAACTTCTTTTTCTTTTATGGAAAAGGGTTTTGGAAAAGCTGATTCAATAAGAGTATACGCAAATGAAAAAATTGAACTTTTAAATACTTCAATAAATAGTTGTTCAATTGAAGAACCAATCTGGCAATTAAGTGCTGAAAGCTTAACTGTACTTGAAACAGGAAGAAATGCTGTTGTGAAAGGCGTTTACCTAAAAATAAAAGATACTCCTATTCTGTATATCCCTTACTTAAGAACAGCAGTAGGAAAGGATAAATTTTCTGGATTCCTTCCTCCTTCATTGAAGCAAGGAAAAGACGGTATTGATATTTCTATCCCATACTTTTTTAGCCTGTCATCTAATTATGACCTTACCCTTTCTCCTAGATATATTGAAGAAAGAGGATCAGGAATCGCTACGGAATTTAGATACTTGACCAAGACTTCAAATGGAAATATTACAGCATCTAATATTTTTCGAGATAGAAAATTTTATGACGAAACTGACTATCAAGGCAATAGATGGATGGCCAAATGGGTTCATAAATCGCAATTAAGCTCGAATTTATTTCTAGATATTTTAACGGAGGACGTTAGTGATAATTTCTATTTTGAAAACTTAAATGAGGATATTTTAGGAACCAGACAAAAAAATTATTTAACTAGGAGAATAAATGTTAAATGGGTAGGTGAGTCTATAAAACTTGAAGGGGAAATTAGAAAATACAAAGATTTAAATCCTTTTGCATCAGAACAATATGAAACTAGTCCCAATATATCAGTTAGTTTCCAAGAGAGTTATGGGGGATTGAACTTAAGTTTGTTTACAAACTATACCAAATTTACTTTTGACGGATCATACAACCCTTTTAATAAATTAAAAGAAATTGAAAGGAAGTATTTAGAGCCATCATTGAGTTTTATTCGTTATTTTGATAGTTCTAATTTTTCAGTAACTGTAGGTACAGAAAAATTAAAATATGATTCAAGCTCATTTTCTTTTGATAGATCCTCAAACTGGTTAGAAGCCAAATACAAAATTTTCTTTGAAAAGTGGACCAATCAATCATTTAAATCACTTATTCCTACCCTTAAATTTATAGGAATAAACGAAGAATCTCCAACCTACCAGTCAGTAGATTCAAGGTTGATGTCACTTAAATATAATAATCTTTTTTTAAGGAACTGGTATTCGGGTCCAGATCGACTTTTAAATCAGGATAGATTTATTTTAGGATTAGAACATCAAAATATGACATTGAATGGTGAATTAAATCTCAATCTATTAATTGGAAAAGCTTTCTTCCTTGATGATGAGTATTCTCTTAATTCAAATAATAAAAGATCATCTCCATTAGTAATAGAGTTTAAAAATAAATTGAATGGAAACTTTTATTCTAATGGTATGGTGGAAATAGACTCAGATTTTAATAAGGTTCATTCTAGTTTTTTAGGACTAATTTATGAACAAGATGAAAATAAAAAGGTTGAATTAAGATCAGTTTACAAGAGACTCAAGCCTTCTATAAATAACATGCCTTGGTTTGATAACAATTTACCAATATCCCAAATGGAGTTGTTAGCTCAATGGTCTTTATCAGATAGATTAATGGTTTTTGGAAAACTGCAGAAAGATAATGAGATGAATGTGTCTAGAGACGTCTCTTATGGATTCCAGTACTCAAATTGTTGCATGAAAGCAGGATTGATGAAAAGAAAATGGAAAGATCAAGATTATTACAGCTGGCATACAGATCCTGAAGATGCATTTAAAGCTTTACAAAATGGCATTAACCCAGAACTTGAGAGAGATAACATTTATGTTTTCTTTGAACTAAAAGAAATAGGGAGAATTGGCAAAAAAATATCTGAAGTGATCGCTTCAACAGTGCTTGAATAATTGCAAGAATTCAAAAAAAGAAGACAATAGCACCTATGAATCAAATTTGGCCTTACAAAACTATAATGATCAGTCTTAAAAGAATTTTAACTTTTCTCGTTCTCTCTATTTTATCTATCAACATTAATGCAAAGATAGAACTGCTAGATAGAGTTATAGCAGTTGTTGATTCTGGGGTAATAATGGAAACTCAGCTAAACGCCAGAGTTGAAGAAGTTCTAAAACGACTCAACACTAATAATGCTGAGTTGCCTCCATTAGATTTGCTTGAAGAACAAGTCTTAGAAAGATTAATCATAGAAGAAATTCAGATGCAAATTGCTGAGCGGGCAGGTATAAAAATTAGTGATTCAGAATTAAACCAGACTCTGTCCAGAATTGCTTCGCAAAACAATCTAAGTTTAGAAGAATTCAGAATAGCTATTGAACAAGAGGGAGACTCATATAAAGCTTTTAGAGCAACAATTAAGAAAGAACTCATTATTCAAAGAGTTCAAAGAGGTAAAGTTGGATCAAGAGTGGATATATCAGAACAAGAAATAGAAAATTTTATAAATTCTGAGGAAGGGAGATCAGAATTAGCAGAACAATATCAAGTTCAACATATTCTTGTTTCTGTAAAAAGTGGTTTAAATGAAAATGAAATAAATGCTATAAAAGAAAAAGCTCAAGATATTTTAAACAGACTGGGAGAAGGAGAAAGCTTTGAAAAATTAGCAGCGACGTATTCTGCTGGACAAAAGGCTTTAGAAGGAGGCTTTCTAGGATGGAGAACCTCTGCGGAATTACCAACATTATTTGCAGAAACTGTCTCCTTTCTTCAAGTTGGAGAAACTTCCGATTTAATAAGAAGCGGGGCAGGATTTCATATACTGAGACTTAATGATAAAAGAGGTAATACAGTAAAATTTATGGATCAAACTTTATCCAGACACATATTGGTTCAGCCATCAGAAATCAGAACTGAAAATCAAGCTGAATTATTAATCAAAGATATACATAGAAGATTGCTTGAAGGTGAAGACTTTAAACAATTAGCTAGACAATATTCTGAAGATCCAGGATCTAAGATGGACGGAGGTAATCTGGGGTGGGCTAATCCTGGTGACTATGACCCTGCTTTTGAAAAAACTTTAAATGCAACTCAAATAGGAGAAATTTCTGAACCTGTACAATCATCATTTGGGTGGCATATTATCGAAGTCCTAGACAGAAGAAATGAAGATGTAAGCCAAGATGAGCAAAAGAATAGAGCGTATCAAATAATTTATGAAAGAAAGTTTGAGCAAGAGCTTGAGAGCACATTAATAGAACTTAGAGCAGAGGCATACGTAGATATCAAACTAAACACATGATAAAAATTGCTGTCTCTTCTGGAGACCCAGCCGGAGTAGGTCCTGATATTTGCATAAAAGCCTTTGGTCAAAAAAAATCTTATAATTTCGTACCTGTAATTTTTGGCGATCAAGATATCTTAAAATCTAGAGCAAACAGATTAGGTATCAAAGCAAATATCCAGACTTACAAAGAGAATGCAGAACTCTCTAATGAAGCGCTTTGGGTTGTTGATCAGCCGTGTGGGACATCTATAACACCAGGAAAACCTGATCCAGATTGCGCTAATTTTACAATTTCTATTTTCGAGCAGGCGGTAGAGAAAACGATTTCTAGTGAATTTGATGCTGTTGTTACATGCCCCATCAATAAGGAGATAATTAATAAAGGAGGCATACAATTTACCGGACATACAGATGAATTAGCTAAAATGGCTAACATTGACAATGTGGTCATGATGCTTGCAAATGAAGAATTAAAAGTTGCCCTAGCTACTACACACCTACCCCTGAGAGAAGTACCGAATAGAATTACTCAAGATCATATTGAAAAGACTTTGTTGATCATCAATAAAGATCTGAAAGAGAAGTGGAATATAAAAAATCCTTTTATCAAAATCCTTGGACTAAATCCTCACGCTGGTGATGGAGGATTTATAGGTTCAGAAGATAAAACCATATTAATGCCTGTCATTGAAAAACTGAATTCTGAAGGAATGAATTTATCGGGACCTCATTCTGCAGACACTGCTTTTATTAATAAAAAAGAACAAGATAAAGTAGACGTTATATTGGCTATGTATCATGACCAAGGATTGCCTGTAATTAAAACGATGGGATTTGGCACCGTAACCAACATATCACTTGGTTTGCCATTCATAAGAACTTCTGTTGACCATGGGACAGCATATGACTTAGCTGGCTCAATTGAAGTAGATGAATCAAGTTTAATTGAAGCCACTAAAGTAGCTGCTAAGCTATCTAGAAGTTGAGATGATCAAGGCCAAAAAAGAGCTGGGCCAAAACTTTCTAATTGATGAAGTTGCTTTAAATAGAATCATAGAGCTTATAAATCCAAGGAATGAAGACCACTTCTTAGAAATAGGGCCCGGCAGAGGAGCATTGACTAAGCGTTTATCTGACAAGGCAAAAAGGTTAGATGCGGTGGAGCTTGATCAAGATTTATTATTAAGCTTAAAACTCATAAACAGCAATAAACTTTTTATACATAATGAGAGTATTTTAAATTTTGATGTTGATAGAATCATAGAATACGAAAAAATAAGATTGGTAGGAAACCTTCCATACAATATTTCTACTGAAATCATGCTTTGGGCTTTTGATAGCCTAAAACAATTAGAGGATATGCATTTTATGTTTCAAAAGGAGTTTGGCGAGAGGCTTTCGGCCGAACCCAACAATAAAAGCTATGGAAGAATATCGGTGCTTACACAATATTTAACTGAATTAGAAAAGGTTCTTTACTTGGAACCAAGCAGCTTTAGACCAAAGCCTAGTGTCGAAAGCGTATTTATTCGGTTTAAACCAAAAAAAGATAGGCACATTCTTTCACCCATCTCAATAAAATTACAAGAAATAACCAAAGCTACGTTCATGCACAGAAGAAAGATGATAGGAAAATCTTTAAAAAATATACTTACGACTCAGCAAATAGAACAACTAGATATAGATTTGTCTTTAAGGCCTGAAAATTTATCTGTAAATGATTATGTAAGAATTGCGGAACAATTAATATAAATGGCAACTTACGCAATTGGTGATATTCAGGGATGTTATGACGAGTTAAGAATTTTACTGGATAAAATTAAATTTAAATCAGAACAAGATCAATTATTGATATGTGGAGATATAATCAATAGAGGTCCTAAGTCGCTTGAAACTATAGAATTCCTTTATTCTATTAAAAAAAATTGTCATATTACTTTGGGAAATCATGATCTTCATTTCTTAGCCGTTGCAGAAGGAGTAAAAGAAATATCAGATTCTGATACGTTCCAGACCATTCTTGAAGATGTAAATCTTGATATTTATGTTAGTTGGATCAGGGCATTACCTTTTCATCATATAAGTTCCTTAAAAATTGCAGGAGAAATGAAGCCTTACATAATGACTCATGCAGGAATTCCTCCACATTGGACTAGAGAGGAGCTAGAAAAATATTCTCTAGAATTAACTGAAATCTTAAAGGGTCCAGACTCTAAAGTTCTCTTAGAAAATATGTATGGCAATGAGCCAAATCATTCATCTAAATGTGATTCAGAAATAGAAAGGTTACGTTTGAACATAAATTATTTCACACGCATGAGATTCTGTAAAAATGACGGAACACTAGACTTGGTAAACAAAGGAAAACCAAATGAAAACCCATATCAAATGAAGCCTTGGTTTGATTGGAGTTTGAAAATTCTCAAAGAACCATTTCATATCCTTTTTGGTCACTGGGCTGCCTTGGAAGGTAAAACTGGTAAAAATAATATATCAGCATTAGATACTGGTTGTGTATGGGGTAAAAAATTAAGTGCACTAAGGTTAGAAGATAATCGAATCTTTTCTTGTAATAAGATAAATTAGATATATGAAAGTCTATTTAGTTGGTGGAGCAGTTAGAGACTCTTTATTAAAAATACCCTTTTATGAAAAGGATTGGGTAGTTGTTGGTGCAACAAAAGAAGAACTAATTGGAAAGGGTTATAAGCAAATAGGGAAAGAATTTCCTGTATTCCTGCATCCTGAGACTAAAGAAGAATATGCCTTAGCAAGAAAAGAAAGAAAAACCGGAACAGGTCACAAAGCATTTAGTTTTGAATTTGATAAGAGTGTCAGCTTGGAAGAAGACCTTGAAAGAAGAGACATAACAATAAATGCAATAGCACAAGATAAGAAAGGTAATTTAATTGATCCATTCAAAGGTCAGGAAGACTTAAAAAATAAAATCATAAGAAGGGTTTCGGATGCTTTCAAAGAAGATCCTCTTAGAGTCCTAAGAGTTGCAAGGTTTGCAGCTAAGTTAAATGGGCATGGATTTAAGGTAGATGAAGACACAATGGAGGAGATACAAAAAATAGTCTCTTCTGGTGAGTTGACAACCTTAAGCAGAGAAAGAATTTGGATGGAAACTTATAAAGCATTAACAACAGACAATCCTGAAGTCTACTTTAAAGTAATAGAAGAATGCGGCGCCCTCAGTCAAATATGTCCAGTAAGTCAGTTAGATACAAGCTTCCTTGCAAAGGCTATGAAAACACAAACCGACCCTAATGTAAGATGGACCTGCTTAGTGGCTTCTAATAGTTCACTTGAGGATATTAATAATTCATTTAATGTACCTAAAGAGTATGTGGAGATATCAGAAGTTTGTAGTTTAATTATTGCCTTTAAAAAATTAGATTCTGTAAACGTTAAGGATATTATTGAACTTGCTGATAAAACTGACATTTATAGAAAGGAAGAAAGATTTCTTAAAGCAGAGAAAATATCTAACTTTTGTATCGATAATAATTCCAATCAAAATTTGAACTGGAACGAGATAGTAAAACTTATAAATAACATAAAGGCTTCATCGGACCTTAAAGAAGGTAAATTAATAGCCAAGAAATTGAGAGAGGACAGACTAAACGCAATACAACTGTACTTATCTGAATCATGAGAGAAAAATTTGTT
>CEVN01040388.1_pt1 | contig 14339 bp, 14 predicted proteins | sample 427041 | NCBI WGS metagenome assembly CEVN01 (sample SAMEA2623463, study PRJEB7988) | marine metagenome | biome: marine biome (ENVO:00000447); feature: surface water layer (ENVO:00002042); material: "saline water (ENVO:00002010), including plankton (ENVO:xxxxxxxx)" | depth 5 m
AATGATAATAAGAGTTTAAAATTATTTTTAATATTTATATTGATTATAATAGTTATACAAACCGGATTTTTAGGTGGAGAGCTAGTGCATAAATATCAAATATACTCGCAATGATAAAGCTTATAAATAGCTATAGATTTGCTGTAAAATATGTTATTGGATTTGCTACCAAAAAAATACCAAAAGATAAATACAAGTTTGTTGAAGAAACATATTTAGGCCCCAATAATCAAGAAGTTCCAATTCGAATTTATTACTCACACAAAGTAACAAAAAAAACAATTATTATTTTTCTCGGAGCTTCCCCTGATGGAGAAAAGCATAAGGCTGTAAATTTATTAGCAAAAAATCTATCAAGCCTAGGTTATAATGTGTTTATTCCGAGAATACCTCCACTAATGCAATTAAACATTTCTAATGAAAATGTTATGTGGATGAGATTTATATATAATTTGATTCAAAAGAGAAGAGATGTTGATAAAAAAAATATAATTGGATTTGGAATTAGTTATGGTGGAGGTATGCTATTGAAGGCAAGTTTAGAAAAAGAGTTTCAAAATAATCCATTGAAATCAGCGTATCTTTATGGATCAGGATGCAATGCAGATACAATTTTAAAATTTATTACGAATGGAGAATTTGAAATTAATGGAAAAATTGAAAAAATTAAACCTCATGATTGGGGACTTACCGTATTCTTTCATCATTTTATGAACGAAATAGATTTTGGATTTAAAAAAGACAAAATAAAAGAAGTGATTCAATTAAGAGTTAATGGAAATAAAGAAGAGTCAAATCAAAAAATAAAAAATTTAAATGATAAAGAATACAATATTGTAAATGCAATAACGAGTGGGTATATCAATGATGAGGTTCAAAAAATAGTAGATGAGGTTTTGAAAAATAAATCAGATTATATAAAAGATTTATCATGTAAAAAGATTTGTCAAAATATAGATATGAAAGTTTTTATTTTACATGGTGCTAACGATAATATGATTCCATACACTGAATCTATACAGCTAAAAAAATTGTTACCTAATTCTGAACTATTGATATCATATTTATTTGAACATAAGGGAATATCTTCTAAAAGAAATATTTTCTTTAAAATAAAAGAAGTATTAAGGTTGATTCAATTTTTAGCCAAGTTCCAAAGATATAATGAAAGTTAAATCTTTTATGGGAGGATATGATAAAAATTTATCATATCTCATATGGTGTCCTGATACCATGCTCGCTGCTTTAATAGACCCTGCTGTTGAGACTAATCCTATTTTTGAATTTATAAATAACGAGGGTCTGATATTAGAAAAAGTTTTAATCACACACTCTCATCGAGATCACATACAATATTTAGATGATTTTATTCAACAATACCCAATGATTAATGTTTATTGTCATAAAAACCCTGTTAATTTATCTAAAAGTTTTTGTCTTTTACTGGATCACAATCAAGTTATAACAATTGGTAAAAATTTATTAACTATATTACATACTCCCGGACATTTTACCGATAGCATATGTATATGGAATAAAGAATCTAAAATGCTTTTTACGGGAGACACCGTATTTATTGGAAGAACTGGTAGAGTGGTTAGCGATACTAGCTCTTTAGAACAATTATATGATAGTATTTATAATGTAATTTTAACTTTACCTCACGATACAATAATTTTCCCAGGACATCATTATGGATATTCTAGAGAGGCTGAACTTAATTTTAACATTAAAAATTCTAAATTTTTTCAATGCAATGGTATTGACGAATTTAGACAAGTAATGGAGGATTTTGAAAGAAATAGAAAATAATAAAAAATTGTTGTATTTCTCGACGGGAATTATTAAAATTAATAGTTAGTTTAGTATTAAAACCATAAATAATCAAAAAATGATTATTAAGAGGAGAAATAAATTATGGCAGAAAAAGTAAAAACAACCGGTGTAAGTAAAGAAAAAGGTTTTTTATATTATTTAGATAAAAACGGTGATGTTGCTAGATCAAAAATGGCTAGAGGCGCTGACAAAGGTGGAAACGCTGAAGTAGTTGAAAAATGCGGTGTTACTAGAGAGTCTGGATGGTTATACTTCATCGATAAGGATGGTGATGTGTCTAAAGCTAAAATGGCTAGAGGTAAAAAATAGTTACTATTCTTTAACTTAGTTTAAAAAAAACCCCTTTAGGATTTATCTAAAGGGGTTTTTTTTAATTAATTTACCGAAAAACTAATTGCACAAACATAACTTTACAAAGGCTTTTGCTCTAGGTAATTATTTAACAACTTTTGTTCAGGCGTCAGTGCCTCCATTTCTTTTAACTTCATCTTAAATATTTCTGCAACTATGGCTGTTAATGGATTTAATCTACTTGTATTTTGTTTTTCTCTATCTTTATTCTTTCTTTTCTGAATAGATTTTTCTGCTAGGAATACTAAGGATTGGTATGCAAGCTTTTCTTTTTCATCAACATTATTAATACTTTTTATTTTCTTATATTCCTTAAAAGCAATTGTCTCATGATTATTCGTAAAGTCATAGACTACTCCTATTAACCCACCAATAGTAATTAACACCGCTCCAATTTGTGCTTCCGTGTAAGTATGAACACTTCCTAAAACAATTCCACCTATAAATGAACCATAGCTTAGATATTTAAGTCCTTTGCTAGATGATTCTTGATTTTTTAATGCATAGATTTGAAGATAGTGTGAAGGCGGTATTGGCTTTTTCCAAATTTCATTGGAGAAAATAAAAGAGCTAAAAAATAAATATAAAATAGTTGTTAAGCATAGCTTATTCACTTTTTATACCAGAAGGCTTTTGGATTGAAAATATAAATATTATCAAATCGACTTTCTTGTCTATTAATAAGTCTTATTATATTTTTATAATGAGCAATCAAAACAAACAGTGTTGACGTAATTCCAAAAAACATTAAATTGCTTTCTGCAAAAAAGAAAATAGAAACAGGAAAAATAATGGCGGCAGATATTGTTGCAAGCCCAACATATCCAGATAAAATCAAAACACTAATCCAAACTAAAAAACAAATCAAAGCCCCAATAGGAAAAATAACAATTATAGTACCTATAAAAGTTGCTGCGCCTTTCCCGCCTTTAAATGAAAAATAAATTGGGAAAACATGACCTAGCACAGTTGCAAAAGCACAAGCAATCGGAAGAATTAGTGACTCTGGAGATAATATTTTTGCTATCATTGTTGGCAATGAACCTTTTAACATATCAAGGAATAAAACAATAGCACCAAATTTTTTACCTAATGCTCTAACTGTATTTGTTGCTCCCGCATTTCCACTACCAATAGTTCTGATATCAACTTTTTTAATACGACATATTATTATACTTGAAGAAATAGCTCCTATTAGATAAGAGATAATGATTAAAATAATTTTTTGTTCAGGACTAATCATCTATTTTTTGAATAGCAGCGGCAACTGCTCCAGGACCGGTATGTACGCCAAGGGCTCCTCCTATTTTAAGTAGGTTAACTTTTTTAAATATATCAGATTTTTTTTCAAAAAGTAGTCTAGTTTTTTCTCCATCTTGTTCTGATTGAGCATGACCAATTAGAACATTATATGTACATGAGGGATCTATTTTTTTGTTTACCAAGTTAAATAATTTTTGTGGAATATTTTTCTTTCCGAAATAGGCACCTACAGGCCCCATTGATCCGTCACCTTTTACAGATAGTATCGGTTTAAAATTCAAAATATTTGAAATTGTTTTAAATATCTTTGGTACTCTTCCACCCTTTACTGAATAACTTAAATCTTTAACAGCAGTAAATACTTGAACATTTTTAATTATTTTATCAATTTTTTTAACAATTTCTTCATGACTTAAATCATTAGCATTTAATATTCTTGAAATTTGTTCAATACAAAGCCCCATGCCAACAGACATACTTTTACCATCTATAACTGAAATGTTTGATCCTGGGGTATTCTTTGCTGCCACGCAAGCTGATTGATATGTGCCACTTAATTTTTCTGGTATATGAAATGATATAATTGATTTGTAATAAGAACTTAAATATTGATACTGTCTGCGGAAATCACCAGGTGTAGGTTGTGATGTTTTGGGATGAATTGGATTACTTTCTAATTCTTTGTAAAAATCATCTACAGACTGAGAAATTTTATCAATATATCCTTGATTCCCAAAACTATATCTAACTGGGACCATAAAAACATCAGAATATTTATCTATATCAAAGTCAGCCCCTGAATCTACAACTAGAGCAATTTTATTTGTTTTTCCAATCTGAACTAATTCTTGTTGTTTAAACATATCATCAGCTTTATGATTTTTAGTAATCCCATATTTATTACATATTTCAAAAAGCTCATGAGGCTTATTTACATGTATATGGATTTTAACCTTTTTCTTTGATCCAGCAATTACAACGCTGTCACCTATCTCCATAATTCTGGATTTTATTTCGTTTTTATCAAGAGAATCCCCCTCAATTACACATTCAGTACAAAATTGATATGTTAAATTTGAATAATCGTGATTATCTTCAAAATCTTCAAATTCTTGTGGGGTATTAACTATATGCCCTAAATCTTTAATTCTACCAGATTGTATAAAATCATTAATTCCTTCTAATAGGTCAACAAATCCTTGAGCACCAGCATCAACCACTCCTGCTTTCTGTAGTAATTTCATTTGTTTGGGAGTATTTTCAAGAGATTTTTGTGCTTCTGCCAGACTCAATTCCATTAGGGGTACAAAGTCGTCATTGTCAGTATCTGATGTATATTCAGATAAAAACTTAGATAAATCTTTAAATATTGTTAGAATGGTCCCTTCTTGTGGATCTGATAAAGCATCCCACGCATTATCAGATGCTTTTTGAAATGCTTTAGCAAAATCTTTGACAGACATCTTGTCTTTATTTTCTAGACTTTCTGATAAACCAACAAAAAATTGAGCTAATATTGCACCAGAATTTCCTCTTGCTCCATCTAAAGCTAAATCAGCTACTTGCTGTGACATCTCTCCTATTTTAGAAGAAACAGTTCCAGAAGTTCCTTCTAAAATTTCATTTACTGTAAATGCCATATTAGTTCCCGTATCACCATCAGGAACTGGGAAAACATTAATCTGGTTTAAGTAGTCTTGTCTGGATATTAGATTGTTAATACCAACAACAATTGATCTGTAAAATCTAATTCCATCAATATATTTTATTTTTTTTGTCATATTTAACCTGAGTAATACTTTAAAAATTTAATTGTTTTTAACCCATCAAACCACCTATGAAATTGCGAAATAAATTTATTTTCATCAACATTTTCAATTAAACTACCCCATACTTTATTAATATCCTGTTGATTTAGGAAATCATTTAATCGATTAATTTTTTTAGTTTCGACTAGTAGCTGATTTAGACTAGCCTTATATGATTTTTTTATAATTTGAAGAAACTTCTTTAGATTTATAAATGAATCCTCTGAAAAATATAGTTCATTTATACTAAACCCTTCTGATGATTGTTTCATGCGATATCCTGTTCCAAGATACACCCTTGATGATATTCGAGAAGACGGATAAACTAAGTTTTTATCTATAATATTCATACATTCAAAATGTTTAGTTAATTCCTGTAAAAAATAAAAATCTTCAGTTGCTTTCATCCTATTCATGCCACCTGAAGCGATATATCCTGCAGATGTGCATGTCATACATGATCCTAAAGACACATACCCATAAGGAGACCCTGATTCTTTTAAATCTTTTGCAGTCTTTAATAAAAACCTTTCATACTCTTGTATGCTTTTTTCAATCTTTGGTTCATTATTTTTTTGATGTTTAAATCCTACAATAGCACATCCACAATCATGTTTTTTATAGTAATCCATTATTGTTTCTAGATAATCTTCTGATAATTTGACGTCGGCATCTGTGTAGCAAATTACACTTGATTCTTTGCAGTAATTAAGCGCAAGATCAGCACCAATTTTTCTAGATAATCCAACTCCGGCATTTTTTAAGGGTAGGGTTGCATCAATATATGATAAATCAAAATCAAATACATTATCGGATAGATATTTTATGGTTTTTTTATTATTATTGATTACATCTTCAGAATCATCAGTTGAATTATTAACTACAATAATTATTAAACACTTTTCTAGATAATCTTTATTTTGATTTGATATACTATCTAATAATTGAGGTATATTTTTTGATTCAGCCTTTGCAGGGACAACAATAAATGCATCATACATTTTTTGAGGTGGCTTTATTACGAGATTCCAATCTTTTTCTGCCTTTTTATCAAGGTACTTTTTTAATCTAAATTTAAATTGCATTTTCTATTAGATTATTAATAGTATCTTTGTCATTTGGAGATACCCATTGGATACTAATTCCACGCTTCTCCATTCTTCTGAACCAGCTCATCTGTCTTTTTGCAAATTGACATATTGCAATATGTAGTTTTTCAATTAAATCTTCTTTAGTTAATTCATTTTTAAAATAGAGTCCAACAAATTTATACTCTAGTCCAAAGTAATCAAGTCGCGATATATCAAGGCCATTATTAATAAGGCCTCGCACCTCTTCAATTAAGCCCTCTTCAATTCTTTCAATTAGACGTCTCTTAATTAAATCCCGATTTTCTTGTCTTTCTTGTTTAATGCCTAGAACCAAAAAATTATCAAGACTTTGATTGGCAAAGATATCAGGCTCGCTGGTTGTTTTATCCAACTCTATCTCAATTGAACGTATAATCCGGTTCTTTGTATCTTTTTTTGATGGGTCATTAAATTTTTCTGGCGAAATATCTTGAAATAAATCTAGTAATTTCTCAGTTGATTTTTCTTTCAGGGACGCTCTTAGGTCTTCATTTGGCCCGGGAGCATTTTGGAGTCGATATTTTAATAGGATAGATTCAATGTATAGACCTGTTCCACCGCATAAAATTGGCAAGTTTTCTCTATCTTTTATTTGATTATAACATGATAAAAAATCACGCTGAAATTGATAGACACTATAATTCTCTTTTGGATTTAGTATATCGATAAGGTGATAGGAAATTTTTTTATCATTTATAAAATACTCCTGTAAATCTTTACCAGTTCCAATATCCATACCTTTATATATCTGTCTTGAATCAGCAGATATAATCTCTCCACTATATTTTGAGGCGATATCTACTGCAACTTTTGTTTTACCAGTTGCAGTTGGACCAGTAACAACTATAAAATTGGACTTTTTTTTGTTTGAAGACATCATATTAATTTGCAAAATATATTAACTAAAGTTAAACAATTATATCAAATTTAAAGAGGTTACAAGCGCAGATGAAAAATTATGGTGAGATAATAGCTATTGGGGGTGGTGGATTTGGAAGAAATCCTAACAAACCTGTAATAGAAGAGTATATTCTAAAATTAGCTAATACTAAAAAGCCTAAGATAGCTTTTTTCCCAACTGCAAGCGCAGAGGATAAACAATACATCTTAAATTATTATAAAGCATTCTCAAAATTTAATTGCACACCCATTAATGTAAGCCTGTTTCAGAAAACTCATGATTTGAAGAATATTATTGATCAGTCTGATATTATATACGTAGGTGGAGGAAACACTAAAAGTATGCTTGCTGTTTTTAGGGAATGGGGACTCGATCAATTTTTAATTTCAGCATATCAGAGTGGCAAAATTCTAGCAGGTGTTAGCGCCGGAGCAATATGCTGGTTTAATCAAGGTGTGACCGATTCGTGGGCCCACGGTTTAAGAGTGATGGATTGTATGGATGTATTAGATGGATGTTGTTGCCCTCACTATGATGGAGAAAAAAACAGAAGACCATCGGTGATGAAATTTGTAGAACAAAACACAATATCTTCATGCTTAGCGATTGAGGATGGTGCGGCTGTACACTATAAGGATAATAAACTTCATACCGCGATATCTTTTTACGAAGATAAAAATGCTTATTATGTCTCTAAAAAAAATGGTCAGATTGTAGAAGACAAAATTAAAAGAATTGAAATCTATTAATAAGCAACAATGCTTGACCTTATATATTCAAATATACTAATTCCTTGGACAATTCTTGGCCTTTTTACATTCATTATATTACTTAAAGTCTCTGCCCCTTATGGAAAATTTACCAGTGATTCTTGGGGACCATCGATGTCATTTAAATGGGGCTGGATGATTCAAGAAATCGTCTCTCCCATTATTTTTTCAATATTCTTTTTATGTAGCGGATTCCATGATAAAGGTATTGCCTGGATATTTTTTATTATTTGGAACGTTCATTACGTTAATCGAAGCGTTCTATTTCCCCTAAGACAAAAACAAACGGCTAGATGTCCTGTGGCAATTGTTTTTTCTGCTGTTTTTTTTAATATCATTAATGGTTTTACCAATGGATATTTTTTAGGCTATCTGGCTCAATATGATTTTAACTATGTATATAGCCTACAATTTATCATTGGACTTATTGTACTTGTGCTTGGGGTTGTTATTAATGTGAAATCAGACAATATTTTAATTGGTATTAAAAAGAAACATAATGATTATCAGATTCCAAATGGATTTATGTATAAGTACATTTCGTGTCCTAATTATTTTGGAGAAATCATCGAGTGGATTGGATTTTATATTATGACAGCTTCAGCTCCTGCACTGGTATTTGTTTTTTGGACCATGTGTAATTTAGTTCCACGATCGATATCTAATCACAACTGGTACATAAATAAATTTTCAGATTATCCTAAAAATAGAAAAGCTGTTATTCCATTTATAATTTAAAAGTAGTTACTTAAGAAAACTCCAAGAAGTGCAAATACGCTAGCAATAATTCTGACCTTTGTAATTTTCTCATTTAAAAATAGCCAAGAAAAGATAAGAATAAATATCAAAGCGGTTTGCCCCAAGATACTTGCTAGTGGAAGTTTTTCAATATAGGCTTGTCCCATCATCCAGCATCCTAATGCCATAAATGTACCGAATACAGAACTAGTGATAACTTTGATTAGGATTGTTTTTTCTTTAATCGCAGCTAGAAGCTTTGTTGTATTTTTTAAACATAAGAATATAGCCCATGAAGCAATAAAGCCTATAAATAATCTAAAAACAGCAATCCATATTATTGAATTAACATCAGATCTGTGAAGATTAAGAATATCTTTAATCATAACCATTGATAACGCGCTACATAGTATGGCACACAGTTGTAGAAAGATGCCTTGTCTTTTTACTTTAGGGTCTATGTCATCTTGGTCCTTTTCATAGCTAATAACTAGAATTGATATTATTACAATAATAAATCCAATGCTTTCTAGCGTACTAAGTGATGTACCCAATAAAAAGAATGTAAAGCAGTATACTGCAATCGGCTCAAAGCAATTTAAGATAGCAATCCTATTAGCTCCAATCTTACTTAGTGAGTATATGAATATGGCATCAGCAATACCCATACCTAAGAGTCCACTAATAATAAATTTTGCATACTCCTCAGCTGTGAATGTTAGGCTTAATAAAGGTATTTTTAATATTGATAGAGTGATAATAAAACAGACTAGTGCGATTGTATTTTTTAAAGCATTGACTAAAAATGGAGATATTTTTTGAGTCAATGATTTAAATATGACTACAGCAATGCTCCAAAATAGTGCGGCCATAAGCGCAAGAACTTCTCCAGGAACTATCATTTAATATACTGACAGATTAAGCGATGAAAATGATGTGTTCCTTTTTCATGTTCTTTAGAGTAACGACCATTTTTATAAAATTTAGACTGCACACCTCTTTGTACATTTAGCACAACCTTCTCATCTTCTAATTCAACTTCATGAAGTTCGTTAATTTTCTCACCAACATTGAGAGAATTTTTAATAGGAAACGTTAAAAATTTAATTCGAGTTTTATTAAATGCGATTGGTTCAACTATATTAACAGATAGACCCCAATCATAAAAGTTTAGCATCATGTTTGGGAAAATCCAGTAATAGTGTGCATATGCATTACTATTTTTGCTATCTGTGTATTGCAAAACCCCATTATCTAAAATTTCAGTTTTGTAGCTTTTAATATCAATTTCACTATTTAGCCCCTTATGAACATAAGGAACATGAAGTCCCTCTAAATAATTTTCACAATATAGTGCCCAATTTGCCTCAATGGTGTATGTCCTTGAGTGCTCCTTACTAAAATATATATTATCAAATGGAAAGTTCTTAAGCCTTGAATTGATATCATTTAATATAGTATCTATTTGAATTTTAGGGTTAATACCCGTAAAGATAAAGCCATTCCAATCTAGAAGTGGAATCTTTTTTAAATTATCTGATTCTGCTGGGAAGTCATCAACACCTTCAAAACCAGGCATCCTATCAAATGATCCATCTAAATTGAAAGTCCTACCATGATAATCGCATCGTATTTTTTTTCTATTACATTTATTATCCTGGAGAATATGGCCTCTATGAGTACAGACATTGCTTAGACAAGTAATTTTAGAATGTGCTTTTGATATAATTAAAGGTTCTGAAATAGAATTATCTAAAAAAGTAAAAGGGTAAAGGTTTGTCTTAACTAGTTCAGATTTATGACAAGTTAATTGCCATGATTTTTTAAAAATTTTATCTAAAGAAACGTTATAGTATTTACTGTTTATATAAAATTCTGAATCAATAGATCTTGCTTTTGAGATATCTGGGTTAACATTTAATTCAATCATAAAAAAATCTCTAAACAGTTATTATTTTCTCTAATTCTATATACTGAAATTTTTTTATTTGGTAAGGATAGACAGTCTCCATTTGTTACATCATATACCCATCCATGTAATGGACACTCAACCATACATCCTTTTAAATTACCCTCTGCCAGAGGATACCCTTGATGTGCGCATGAGTTCTTAATTGCATAGTAATTTTCATTATGCTTAAATAGAGCAACTGGCCTACTTTTAATTTCAACCAACCACTGATTACCATCTGCATATTTTTCAATTGGCCCGATATTATTCCATTTAGGCATTATATTTATTCGAGATCTAATATATCATTTATTGTGTCTAATGATTTCATTAAATGAGCATATGTGTAATCATCATAGCCCATTTCAAAGGACTTGATAATATACGCCTCAATAGATTTTTTTGACTTATCTAGATACAATCGAGCTAGTGATTTTGAGTCATGAGGGAATTGATTGTTCTCATCTTTATAAGCCTTACCTAAATGTTGAATGTATAGATTTTGCAATTGACGTCTAAATGATTTTATGCTATTTTGTTCAAAAATTTCTCCATTTATTAGTTCACTCCAAATTGAATTATGTATTTCATTAAACAAATAATCTAATTCAAACCTAGGCCCGGTTACTTTTTTTGCATTATCAATTATTCTTTTATGTATTCTGTGATTGAACAAGTTTCTTAATGCTAAATTTTGAAGGTTTTCAATAGTAGAATGAAGAGGGAAATCAAGTCTCTCCATTCTCCACATATCTCCTTCCATATCACTAAATCTCTCAGGTGCCATTTTATTTAATAGTTCTGGACTGAAACTAAAAGCTTCTTTACTAAAAATGTAATTTATATAAAAGTCTAGGGCTTCTTTTTGAGTTTCTAAATCTATAATTTCTAATGGATACTCATCATATTCTTGGCCAATATGGTGCCTACTGTGTTTTATCCCGCCTATGAATTTTGCAGCGCTTCTTACCCCACTATAGTACTCATAAAAACCTTGCCAAAAAACACTTCGAATTTTAGGATACCTATCACCATCCTTTTCAAAATTTTCCAAAAGATTATTGATGAACTCGTTTCCTATATCAATTCGTTTTGCATAATGTTTAACTGGGTTAGAGGTCATGTCACGTCTATTTGAATATGGATCTATACCTCTTACGCCTGCATCCTCATCTGTTCCATAGGCCAGTAGTGGCTGTGTTGATTTAGAGGCAATCCGATCTAAAAACTCAGACTCAGTTTCCATCGAGTACGGAGGTTGTTCAGCATATGCATATTCAATAGCCCAGTAGTCATATATGCCTGGATTAGTTTGAAAATAATTTTCTCCTCCATCAAATAAGTTTGTAGCATTATAATCCATTACTGATGCGGTAACCCCAAATTGATCTGTAAAGTTTGGATCGCTTAATTGTTCCAATGAGAATACAGAGCTTGCTTTAAAATTATGTCTAAGTCCTAGTGTGTGCCCAACTTCATGAAGTATCAAATCAACAATACCATCGTGAACAAATTGCTTCATTTCTTTTTCTGATTTTCCAATTTGATTGGTTGAAGTTAAATAATTCCAAGCGTAGTTCATTTTATGTTGCATTTGATTTTGGTAATCACAATCATGAGAAGAATGATCAATTGACTCTTCATGCTCAATCATCTGAATGGGATCTATAAATTCGATGAAATCAGTATAGTAAAACCTTAAGTAATCGCTTCCGATTCTAATATCAGCATCATACAATTCTCCTGTAAATGGATTAGCTCTTGAAGGACCTACAGCGTAGGCACTACCTGGTTGAATCATCCATCTAATGGTATTGTATCTAGTGTCTGCTGGATCCCAGTCTGCATCATCAGGCATTTGTTTTGCAACAACGGCATTTTTAAATCCAATTTTTTCAAATGCAAGGTTCCATTTTAATATACCTTCTTTTACAGCATCCCTAAATTCATGGGGTACAGTATTTTCAATCCAAAAAACAATAGGCTCAACAGGTTCTGACATATTTTTTTCAGGATATTTCTTTTTAAGGTTCCATCTGTTTATATACCTTACATAAGGAGACTCTTTATATGTATCTGAGTAGTCCTGATAAATAGTTGTAAAGTGACCTACACGGTCATCAGCAATCCGTGGACTATAATCCGAATCAGGTATTAAAGACAAGCTAATATGATACTTATGAATCATACTTCTAGAATCTGCAAGTGTAAATTTATATTTTGGATTTGATGATTTATAATGAATACTAACATCAATTTCTGAGTTATTTGGGAATGATTTTATATAATTATAGTAGCTATTAGATTTATCAAACTTTATTCCACTACCTTTCATCGCAGTTAAACCACCTATATCAGTAAGAAAAAAATTAGAAGCATCAACAAGATAAGAACCGGTATCCTTACTTGGTTTTGATAATATTTTTGATGAGTATAATATTGAATTAGATATATGACTTTCTAAAGCTTTATTAATTGCAAGGTCCTTATCTGCTCTAAATTTTATGTTAACTTCTATTCCTTGAATTTTTTCCCCCACTTTTTTAAACATAATAGGAAATTCACCCATCATAGAGCTACCATCAAAATAGTAGGCATCACCTGATTGCCTTGTAAAGCTTGCTAAATAAATTTTTTCTAATTGGTCAGGATTAATAACCATTAAAGCTTTATTTTCATCTTCTTTAACATAAAATGTAAAAAGTCCCTCGACTTTTTTATAATCTTTGATTTTATATTCAAATGTCTCTTTATCAACTTTTTTCTTTGGTTTAGGTTTATCCTTGCCATCATCTTTTAGGAGTTCTTGTTTTGGATTATCTGAAAGGTTCGCAAGGATGTAATTTAGAATTTCTTTTTCGTTCCATTTTCTAATCAAATTGATAAAACAATCCCCTTGATTTTCAATTAAATTGAAAAATTTATCATCAATTTTTTGTTTAGATGTAAGCAATTGGTTAAATGAGTTTTTTATTTCAACAAAATCTTTTAGAGACATATCTATGGGAATACATTTACAAAAATCATTGATATCAGAAGGGTTTTCTTTAAAATATTCTAAAAGAATTGGAGGCTGAATAGTTTCCGAACTTAGTTTTGCAATGCACTCCTCATTATTATGAACTATTTTTTTTTGATTACTTACAGATTTTTCATTACTTTCATATAAAAATGATTTGTCCAATTCCTTAAACGGATTTGTAAAAATTAGATTTACAACTAAAATAAAAGTTATTTTTTTCATAATTCTATCACCTGATTTCGTTTGGGGCCAACAGATATGATGGCAATTTTTGTATTTAAAATATTTTGAATATATTCAATATATTCTTTTGCATTTTTTGGTAAGTCATTATAAGAATTTATACTTGATATATCACAATTCCATCCTTCGAATTCTCTATAAATAGGTTTGACCTTATCAAGGTTGTTCATGAATTCACTATAATCATTAGACTCAGATTCATCATTTTTATATTTTGTACAGACTTTAATAGTATCAAACTCACTTAAAATATCTAGTTTGGTTAAAACAATTTGATTAATTCCATTTAATTTTACACTATAATTTGCAGCCACGCTATCAAACCA
>CEVN01068001.1_pt1 | contig 14260 bp, 14 predicted proteins | sample 427041 | NCBI WGS metagenome assembly CEVN01 (sample SAMEA2623463, study PRJEB7988) | marine metagenome | biome: marine biome (ENVO:00000447); feature: surface water layer (ENVO:00002042); material: "saline water (ENVO:00002010), including plankton (ENVO:xxxxxxxx)" | depth 5 m
TCAATAAATTCCTCCGGCTCAATCGAAAGGGCTGCACAAAGACGGGGTCTTGTCAGTAGGTTTACTGCAATTTTATGACCTGGTGCTTCGATAATATTTTCAAACAACAAAAGGTCATGGCCTGTTGATTTGGATTTGTCAAAAACCCCATGCAGCACGCTTGTTGGTTCTTCTACAGCAGTGGCTGCTCCCAGCAAATCACGGAATGCCATGGCACCGTCCTGTAGGGTTATAACCATGAACATTGGCACTAGAATTCGGCTGCGAGTGCATCATTTGAGCATTGTTTTCCAATCGGCACCATGAAATAGGGGGGGTAGGTCGGCAAGTTGCTTCTCTGGAGTTTTATACATGGGTCGTGGATTGTTCGCAGGAACCAAGATGGCAAAGGACCGCCAAAAGTTTAGGTGGTCTGACCGTAGATACAAGAAGCGTATGCTCAAGTCTAGAGCTAAGCACGACCCACTAGCAGGTTCAACTCAAGCCAAGGGTATCGTTATCGAAAAAGTCGGTATTGAGGCTAAGCAGCCTAACTCCGGTATTCGTAAGGCAGTCAAGATTTCACTAATCAAGAATGGAAACAAGTTGACGGCTTTCGCACCAGGCGACGGTGCTATCAATTTCATCGATGAACACGACGAAGTTATGGTCGAAGGTATCGGTGGACGCATGGGTCGTTCTTACGGAGATATTCCTGGAGTACGCTACAAGGTAATCCAAGTGAACGGTGTTTCATTAGATGAAATGGTTCGTGGACGCAAGGAAAAGCCTGTTCGATGATTTGGAGTGATTGTGATGAGTGACGAAGTCGAAACACAAGAAGAAGAACCTGTCGAAGAAGTAAAGCCAATCGCTGGTATTGGAACACTAGTTTTCGGTAAGTATGATGCTACTGAAGTTGTTTGCCGTGATCCTGGTCTAGCACCATACATCAATCTCTCAACAGTTGGTGTACCACACACTGGCGGCCGACACGCTAATGCATGGTTCGGTAAAGCTCGCCTATCTGTCGTAGAACGATTCACTAACAAGTTAATGCGCACTGGCAAGTATACAGGTAAGAAAATGGGTGCTTTGAAGGCGTTTGAGGCTGCATTAGATTCAATGGCTGCTAAGAGTGGAGAAAACCCATTGCAGGCATTCGTAGACGCAATTTGTCATGCAGCTCCAATGGAAGAGATTACCCGTATCAAGTTCGGTGCGGTTTCTCAGCCAAAAGCAGTTGACAGTTCACCTTCACGAAGGCTTGATGTCGCTCTAGCAAACCTAGCCAAGGGTGCACAACAAGGTACATCCAAATCTAAGAGAACACTTACTCAATGTATTATCAATGAACTAACCAAGGCTAGTGCTGGAGATGTAACATCTTTCGCAGTTTCCAAGAAGGAAGAAGTTCAACGTATTGCGGCTAGTGCAAGATGATGGCATAATCAGCATACAGCAAACTACTTCGCAAATTTTGTGGAGTTGATTTGATAAACCCCTTCAAGGTGGCGAGAACAGACGAGAGTCAGGTGATTCACCATGGGCCGTAAAGAAGACAACATCAAGAAAGCAACAGAAGTTATGCACATCCTACCACAGATTCGTAACTTGTGTATCGCCGCTCACATTGACCACGGAAAGACAACACTTTCTGACAACCTAATTGCTGGTGCAGGAATGATGAGCGAAGATTTAGCCGGTAAGAGCCGTGTTTTAGACTTCGATGAACAAGAGAGTGCTCGTGGAATTACCATTAACGCAGCATCAGCATCTATGGTTCACGCGGTTGAAGGAACTGATTATCTAATCAATCTAATCGATACACCTGGTCACGTAGACTTCGGTGGTGACGTTACTCGTGCTATGCGTGCTGTTGACGGATGTTTCATCCTAGCTTGTGCGGTTGAAGGACCAATGCCTCAGACTGAGACTGTTGTAAGGCAGGCTTTGAAAGAGAAGGTTAAGCCGGTTCTATTCATCAACAAGGTTGACCGCCTAATCAACGAATTGAAGGTCACACCTGAAGATATGTTGAAGAGATTCGAAGAAACTATCAAGAAAGTTAACAAATTAATTCATTCATTTGCTCCTGAAGGTATGGAAAAGAAATGGCAAGTAAGCGTTCTAGATGGAACTGTTGCATTCGGTTCTGCATACCACAATTGGGGAATCACAATTCCTTACATGAAAAAGTCAGGAGTTTCAATGACTGAAATTTTCGAGTTCTGTAACAATGAGGACCAGAAGACACTGGCCAAAAAGGCTCCAGTTCATGAAGTTCTTTTGGACATGGCTGTTACAAAGTTACCAGGCCCAGTTGAAGCACAACCATACCGTATTCCTAACATTTGGAATGGAGACCTAGATTCATCTATTGGTAAAGCAATGATAGACTGTGACCCTGAAGCAGAACTTTCGATGATGATCACCAAGATTTGGATGGACCCTCACGCTGGTGAAGTTGCAGTAGGAAGACTATATTCTGGTGCAATCAACCAAGGTGAATCTGTATTCGCAATCGGTGCTGCAAAGCCAGAACGTGTTCAACAAGTGAGCATGATGGTTGGAGGCGACAGAATCCCAGTACCAAAGGTAGTCGCAGGAAATATCGCAGCAATCACTGGTATCCGCTCCGCTGCTGCTGGTGTAACATTGTCTCGTGACAAGGATTTCACACCATTCGAAGCAATTAGACACTACTCAGACCCTGTAGTTACCGTAGCGGTTGAGCCAAAGAGTATGAAGGACCTTCCAAAGTTCATCGACGCTCTAAGGTCACTTGCCAAATCTGACGCTTCGCTTCAAGTTATGACCAATCAAGAAACTGGAGAGGCTCTATTAGCTGGAATGGGAGAATTACACCTTGAAATCACTGTTTACAGACTGGAAGAAGAACAGAACATCAAGGTAAAGGTTAGTCCACCAATTGTTGTGTACAGAGAATCTGTAGAAGGAAACAACAAGGGACGCTCGTTCGAAGGAAAGTCACCTAACCGTCACAACAGATTCATGATCGAATGTGAACCGCTTTCCTCTGAAGTTGTAACCGCTCTAAGAGAAGGACACTTCGGAAGTGGAACTATCAGGTCTGGAGATGCTAAGGAACTCGGAAGTAAATTCGGTGAATTTGGAATGAACAAAGACCTAATGCGCAAGACTTACGCAATTAATGGAACCAATTTACTAGTCAATGACACTAAAGGTATTCAAGGACTTCACGAAACTCGTGAATTGATTATCGAAGCTTTCAATGAAGTATGTAAGAAAGGGCCAGTTGCAGATGAACCAGTTATGGGAATGATGGTTAGACTAGTCGATGCAAAATTACACGAAGATGCAATCCACCGTGGACCTGCTCAGACTATTCCTGCTGTAAGAAATGCCATCAAGGGTGCAATGCTACGTGCTCGTACTGTGTTGATGGAGCCTATGCAGAGATCCCATGTCAGCGTCCCCAACGACTGGCTTGGTCAAGTCACTCGTGAAATTACCAACAGAAGAGGTATCATCGAAGATATGCCTTCCGAGGGTGAGGCTACAACTGTAATCGGAACACTACCGGTCGCTGAAACATTCGGATTCTCCAACGATATCCGTGCTGCTTCTCAAGGTCGTGCGGTTTGGAACTCGGAAAATATCGGTTTCGAAATGCTACCTCCTCAATTGTTCGACAAGGTTGTTGGAGAAATCCGCACACGTAAGGGATTGAAGCCAGAACCAAATCCAGAGTCTTACTACTCTGATTGATTCAGTAGATTTGATTGCTCAATGAGGGAAACCTATGGGCAGGTTGCTGGGGATATTTACCTCGAATGGTGGTGTCCCCAAACTTCCAGTTGAGTCTGCGCAAATAGATATCAACGGAATAGTTGGTGACGCTTGTAACAACAAAAAGCACCACGGCGGTCCAATGAAGGCAATTTGTGTTTTAGAGAATGAGCTCTTGGTCAAGTTACAATCCGAAGGTCATCCAATCCAACCCGGTACAACCGGCGAAAACATACTCGTTGAGGGTTACAATTTGGAGTTCGGGAAAGTGTTTGATGTTGGTGAGGTTCGACTTGAGGTTGTATCAGATGCCACACCTTGTTGGAAAATAGCAGATTCATTCACTGAAGGAGATTACAGCAGAATGTCCCATGAGAACTATCCAGGGGAAACGAGATGGTATTGCAAGGTTCTGAATACCGGTGTAATCAGTATATCCGGTTGAGTTGGTAATCGGTCAACTCTCTTAATGCCCTGAGTGCTGGATTATCAGAAATACGATCTAGACAGTCGTGTGCTTTACGATGGTAAGATTCAGCCTTTACTTTAGCATATTCAATTGAGCCTAAATCATGCAATGCCTGATGGCCTCTAGCAACTTGCTCCGCAGTAACATCCTCACCCTTTCCTAGAACTGCAAGTAAATCATCCTTTGACTGTGAAGGAGGTTGTCTCAGTGCGTGAATTACCATCAAGGTTCTCTTTCCTTGAGCTACATCACTACCACTAGGTTTTCCTAAAGTATCTGAATCAGATAAAACATCGATTAAATCGTCCATCAACTGGAAACACAATCCTAGTGCAAGACCCCAGTCATGCATACACTGAATCACATCTTCATCGGCGCCTGCAAGGTGTGAACCAACTTCGGCACAAGTGAGGAACATTGCAGCAGTCTTACCGTGAATCATCTCAATGTACTCTTCTTCAGAAACAACTTCGCGATTCTCAAATTCGATATCGAGTTGTTGACCCTCACTACACTTGCGGACCATTCTACCTATTCGCTTGACTAAGAATGGCAATAGTTCTGGCTCAATACCTTCTGCAACAGCCATTGCCTCGAATGCAATTGCTAGCATAGCATCTCCTGCATTAATCGCAGTTGGTAAATCATAAGCAATATGCACTGCAGGTCGGCCACGGCGAACATCATCATCATCCATAATGTCATCATGGACTAGAGTGAAATTGTGAATAATTTCTATCGCTGCTCCAACATCGAGTAAACCTGAATGAGTATCGCCTACGGCTTTAGCAACTAACCATGGTAATGTTGCTCTTAGTCGCTTTCCCCCACCCTCTAAAAGATGCATCATAGCACCAGACAATCGAGTTAATTTGCTGTGGGTCAAAGCACGCTCTATTCGACTTTCAACCAATTCTTTGACTTCAGAAATGCTGGTTGACAAATCCGCACCAATTGCATTTGGCAACATATGCGAAACATCACCCATGTCATGAATCAAATCATCTGGCTTTACGCAACCTGGTCTCCACCAATCATCATTCATTATTCTAGCAGCAATACAGCGGAACCATGGAGCAATCACATTTTCTGGGTCATCTGCCACTAACATTTCTTCCAAATCCTCTTGAGAAACCCATTTGATTTCACTAACTTCATTCGGATTCGGGTTTACATCAACATCAGTATGAATTACTAAGCAATGGTCTACCTCTCTCTCGATCCAATCTTCATCTTGGCGTGCTTGATATCGCATTTTTGTTACAAATTCAAACTTCTCCAAGGGAACCTGTGAAGGATGAATCCCCAATTCCTGTTCCAACTTCCTAACAGCTGCTCTCTTTACCCCAAGGGCATCTTTCAATTCCATTTCTTCTTCTGAATGGAGTGGATGTGAACAGCAAGAATTGGCCCATACATTAGGGAATGTTATCTTGTGAGATGCCCTTCTCTGGAGCAACAAACGACCAGTTGAATCGAAAAGCATGACGCTGAATGCTCGGTGTATTACACCATCACCGTGGTGACTATCAAGCTTAGAAATCGGGCCGACAACCTCGTCACTTTCCGTAACTTGTATCACGGCTTCAGCCATCAATGACTCTTGTACTGAATCTGAACCTGCCAGTGCATCCGAGGCTTCAGCCTCCATTTGCATGGTCGGAACATCCTCAATGCCATATCCTGACATACACTCACCGTACAACCGGTTTCGCGTCCACTACATCAACAGTTCCCTAGAACTATTCTTGTTCCAATAACCGGAAAACCCTCAATTGCATCACTAACTCTTTGTGGAATTTCACCGTTGACTAAAATCACATCAACTCCTTTGGATGCAATCATCGCACCCCTCGCAGCCTTCAATCCGATGCCACCTGTGACATCAATGTCGACTGCATGCTCGCCTTCAAATTCCATTTCGGGATTCCATACTTCGATCAGATCCTCCGGGCCTGCCTTACTCGGAGGCACACGTAGTATCCCGTCAACTTCTCCAATGGCAAAAATTGCCCGTTCAACTCCAGAAAATTCAGTAGCATATCTAAGCATTAAATCATCACCAGAAAGGATTCCAAAATCCTTCTCATCATCATCAACAACATCACCATAGACGACTGTAACACCATCATGAATTGGTAGATTACCAGAAAAATTGGGTCCGGTACCTTTAGCCCATTCATGGGGAGGGAATGATTTCACATCGAGGCCCTTTGCTTGCAAAGCAGTTACTACAATTTGGTTTAACTCCAACATGTCATTTCTTACATCCTGAACTGCTTCATCTTGTTCGATTCCTTCAATTCGACCATCTGCTAAGCGATATTTCTTGGCCTTCATGTGGCCAAATGACCCCGCACCATGTACAATTACCAGATTTTTGCTTGAGTTTTTACAAACCTCTGCAAGTGATTCAATCACACCTTGATTAACAGTACACAACTTGTCTTTGTGGGTGATTAATCCTCCTCCCCACTTGATGACAACCGTGCCGCCCATGCATATGCCACACATTTCCTACTAATGTGTGCATTGGATTTACATGGGAGTCTGGATACGGCACTAACATGACCGAGTCACCAACAGTGGATGAGTTCATCCGACACATGCAAACTGAATTAGATGCATGTGAAGATATTGTTGACAAAAAAGAGAGACAAAACCGACAATGGCAAATCGAGTCGTCACTGCTTTTGGCAATTGATTTCGCAAACAAATTCAAGGAATTAGCAAAACTCGGACAAAACCCAATTCAAATTGTTGAGGCATTGGCAACCCAAGACCCTGATTCAGCAAAAATTGCCAAACAGGTTATCGCTATTGCAACTGGATTGTGCCCACATTGTGGCGCAACTATGGAAGCAGATCTCGATTTCTGTCCTAGTTGCGGAAATTATGTGGAATGATTACTCTTCTTCCCACATTGCAATCATGTCTTGGATTGAAGGGTCATCTTCTTCAACATGATACAAGTAGTCTGAAGGCATTTCTTCACAAAGGAAAACTGTCTTTCCAGCACGCCAAATAGTGAATCCATCTGCAATTGCTCGAGTTGTATCAACTTCCAAAATTGCTGGGCGATTAATTCGAACATGTCCTGCTTCCATTGCATTGGAAATTGTCTTTGACAAGTGAACATGCTTTCTATCACCTGCTGTTATTCCGTACTCCATGTGAGTTGCGACTGTTTCTGGGTCGCATGGCCAGTACAAAGCTTCAGGAATATCATCAGTAGGTAAGTCGAGTTCTAATTCTATGGAGTGCCCGTATGTAGCCCTGATCATCTCACCTTCAACCTGGTATCGGCCTTTATCATCAGCATTTGCTATTGCTTCGAAATGCCAACCACGTAGCCAGTGGAAATGCCTTCTCTTATTCTGGATAGCTTCAGAGAGTTCACGGGAATTGACCCATCCATTTAGGTCCATTTCAACTCCAAACTTTTCAGGCGCATGACGTAGCACTAATGCCAACATTCTTCCCAAACTGTTTGCTTCACGGTCGGACATGATGAATTTACCTTCTTCATTACAAACCGGACAATTACTGCCAGTAAAGTGTCCGTTGTTGATTGAGCAAGAGCGCTTCTTACATTGACGCAACATATCTCGGGCTGACAGCAACCCCTTCATAATCAGTTCTATCAACTGAGATAATTTTCAGGGCAATGATGATGAAAGCAGACCGATTGGACAGTTCATGCGAGCAGTAATTTCAGACTACTTGCGCACGCCTTTCCACAGAGCCCACAAGGGCGACCTAGCGTCAGTTAGGCCTGAAGACATGTTGGATGCGACTGTTCGAAGAATAATTGAAAGAAATAATATTGATGTAAATGACATTGAAGACTTAATGTTAGGATGCGCATATCCTGAAGGAGTTCAAGGATTGAACCTTGGAAGAATCGCCACCTACCTACCTCAACTCCCCCACTCCATTCCTGGAATGACAACAAATCGTTTGTGTGGCTCTTCAATGCAAGTTGCTCATACTGCAGCCGGCTCGATAAAAATGGGCTCAGGTGAACTTTTCTTGACAGCAGGTGTTGAAACTATGTCTTTAGTGAAAAGGGGCGGATGGAATAGAGACCTACACCCAGGAATAGAATCGAAATTCCCAGACGCATATATCTCGATGGGCTTGACTGCAGAAAACCTTGCTAATGATTATTCAATATCTCGAACAGAGCAAGAAGAATTTGCCCTTCACAGCCACAATAAGGCTCTGAGTGCACAAAGTAATGGTCTGCTTACTAAGGAAATTGTGGCCGTTAAATCTGAAGAAAAGGTTGTAGAAATCGACGGATGCATAAGAGAAACTTCTGTTGAAAAAATGTCTAAACTACCTCCAGCATTCATAGAAAGTGGAACTGTTACAGCCGCAACATCCTCACCATTAACAGATGGTGCTGCTTGCAATCTAATTTGCTCGGAAAAGTATGCTCAAGAGAATAGTATTGCTAGCCTTGCTGAGATTGTCTCCACTGCAGTTGTTGGAGTTCCACCTCATATTATGGGAATTGGGCCAGTTGAATCTTCAAAGAAGGCCCTAGCCAGAGCTGGCATCTCTATGGATGACGTAGATGTGATTGAGTTGAATGAAGCTTTTAGCGCTCAGTCAATCGCTGTATTAAGAGACTTAGATCTCGAATCTGATGATAAAAGACTCAATATTGATGGTGGAGCATTAGCAATCGGCCATCCATTAGGTGCTAGTGGAGCACGAATACTCGGCAAGGCCGCGTCTTTACTGAATAGAATTGATGGCGAATATGCATTAGCATCAATGTGTATAGGCGGAGGAATGGGAATTGCTACAGTTTTGCGTAAGTATGAATGATAACCTTCATCATATATCGCATTTGTACCTAAAATATGGGTATCCGAAAGGGGCGTAAAGAAGCGTTCGAAAATCTAAGCATTAGCGAAGAAGGAGACTGCCCACGCTGTGGGGGTGAAAGCCAGCCATCTTCTCTACCGGGTTACCTAAGTTGTGCTAGATGCGGTTATGAATGGAAAGACCCAGACCATGTGGCACAAAAAAGAGGGCCGCCAGAAACTTATCGCCGTGATGCAGAATTGATTGAAGAGTTCAAACAAGAAATGCAAAGTGGTGATTTGAGCAACGTATTGGGAATTGAAAAGGGACTTACTGGCGAGCAAGAGGCTTCTTTACAACGCTTGGAAGATAAGTGGATGAGTGGCATGAGTGGTCATTTCAATGCTGCTGCTGAAGAAAGGAAACCACTAATGATCTCATTTGATGATAATGACAATTTAGTCGACACTACAGTTGGAAGTATAACCATTGTAGCGAATGGATTCGATGGTGGCGAAGAAATACGATTGGAATATCCTGGCCTCGGTACCGAATTCTATGCTTATGATGAAGCAAGCGAAACTGGATGGCGAAGAGGACGAACTGCTGAAGATACTGCACGCTCAATCACAAATGTCATCAACAGATTTTCTAAATTGGTTTATGCCAATCAGGATGGAAGTATGATCTTACTAGAATTACGTGGTGAAGAACTCAATCCTGACTCGCTGGTAATATTCGTTGATGACCCTGGCGGCACAGATATAGTAGCTGAAAAGTCTGGAGTATCTATGGACCCAAGAGATGTTCGAATGGTTGAAGATTACAAAGTCGTAGTTGAAATTTGTTTAGCAGATGGAATTATTTCACCTTCCGAAGACCAAATGCTCTGGGCAATGCGTCAACAATTGGGAATCGATGATTATCTGCACGTTCAGATTGTTCAGCAAATTTTCGGAGACCATGCTCTCAAAGAATGCACAATATGTGGGGAGATGGCCGAACTTTATGCCGACTATGCAGCATGGTACTGTCAATCATGTGAAAATTGGTGTTAGTACAACGAAATATAGATTATATTTTAGAAGTATCTGTAAAGCGTAGCATAGGCATTCTTCATAAGGTGAGAACCAATCGCCCAAATAGGCGAGTATTATGGCTGAAGAAGTACTATACATCGGAATTGACCTTGGAACCTTTCGCTCTGTTATGGTGTCCAGCGATAGTCACGAAGAAGAAGAACTTACAGTAATTGGGACACCAAAGGACCCAATTGCACGAAATTTCCTGAAGAGAGATGTTCTATTCGGTAATGAAGCATTGAAGAACAGATTAGCATTGAATCTATTCAGGCCTCTAGAACTTGGTGTAATTAAGGATACACCTGAAGACCGAGAATTCATTGCACATTTCATTACTCACCTGATTGGTTTGTCTGATCCTGAAGACTACGATAGAGTAGTTGCAGTTATTGGAGCACCTGCTGAAGCAAGTCACGTTGACAAGACTTCAATCTTCGATGCTGCTGCAGGCTCTGTGAACGCTGCTATGATCATCTCCGAACCTTTCGCAGTTGCTTATGCACTAGACATGATTGAGCATACACTGGTAATCGACATTGGTGCAGGAACTACTGACCTTTGCCGTGTATACGGTACAATCCCTGGACCAGGAGACCAGATGCACACAGGATATGCTGGAGACTACGTAGATAACCAAATCATTCTTGAAGTACAAAAGAAGTACAACGGTGCTCAAATCACTAAGGATATGGCTCGCAGATGGAAAGAGCAGTATTCCTTCGTATCAACTTCGACCCCTGATGACCCGATCATGGTCGACTTCTCAATTGAAGGTAAAGCAATGACTCTTGACATCACAGATTGTGTACAATCAGCTTGTGAATCAATCGTTGACCCAATCGTTGAAAATGTTAAGCAATTGATTGCAGGTTCAAACCCTGAATTCCATGATGAATTCCGCAGGAACATGGTTCTAGCAGGTGGAGGCTCTGCTATCAAAGGACTTGGAGCACTTATCGAGCGCCGTCTATCTGATATGGGCGAAGTCAATGTTCACGTTGTAGATGACCCAGTCAGATTAGGAGCAATGGGTGGCCTAAGGCTAGCTATGGAAGTTCCAGAAGATATGTGGAAGAACTTGACTCTAGCATCTCGCTGAGTTCACTCTTCTTCTGTTCCACCTAGAACTAAAGGTGAATCACAGTGAGGGCATCTGTCCTCTCGAGAAAGCAACATTGGATTTACTGCTAGCACTGCCAAACATGTCGGGCAGGCTGCTAACATTTCGTTTGCAGGTAACTTGTGCCCTTCATCATAGATTGAATATCCACTGTAGCCCATTTTGTAAACAGGATGGAAATGTATTCTGATGAATCTAATAGAGGAAAATATTGCATATCCTACAAGTAATGAGAATACGAGGCTAGTTATAGAACCAGAAAGCATCGATATAACGAAGCTAAATAAGATGAAACAGAAAATTATGGTTAGTGCAGCGATAATCATTGGAACAAACCAATATGCCCATGCTGCTCTACTGCGATAACCCGCCCATACAGATAAGAAAAACAAACCTGGGATTAATGCCAAATTACCAAATATCTGGTAAACGAAAAATGTCACTATCAATGAATCAACCACGAAAACGAATGAAGTGCGACTATGAAGGGCGTCAATAGGATTAGAATGCTGAGGCCTCGAGCCTGCGAGAATCATCTCATCCGCATCTGACATAGATTACACGAGTCGATATTTGCAATTGAAACAACCGGTCATCTGTGAATATGGATGTGCATTTTCCAGCGAAGCCGTATTGAAGCAGGGACTTTTCCCCGTATCATGCGTGACACCGATGTTGAGGTCCGCGGCAGTTCACTCAGTGGACGTCACGTGTTACTCGGAGTAACCGGTGGAATCGCTGCAGTTGATACGGTTAGGTTAGCTAGGGAATTGCGACGACATGGTGCTGAAGTTTCAGTCATCATGACACAGTCTGCACAGGAGATAATCACTCCCATGGCTGTAAGATGGGCTTCACAGGGAGAAGTAATTACGGATTGGGACGGTGATTTATCTGCTCTATCTGGATTTGATGCTATTCTAGTAACTCCTGCTACACGCAATTTGATCGCATCATTCATTCACGGATTGATGAATGGACCACTGTTGATGGCCCTTTCTGCAGCAAGAGGTAGAGGATGTCCAATAATGATGGTCCCCTCAATGCACAATGACCTAGCAAATGACCCAGTAACTGAAGATTTAGTTGTTCAATGTGTAAAACATGGGGTGCAGGTAATATGGGGTGCCGAAGAAGAAGGCAAAAGAAAAACTGCTAATCATGAAGAAATCGTAGCGAGATTAGGCAATCTAGTCAACAAGAATTCTACTTCAGTAGTAGTCACATTAGGTGCAACTCGTAGCGCAATTGATGATGTCAGGTACGTACAAAATACCTCAAGTGGAAAGACTGGATACAAGATTGCAGACGACCTATATCGTCACGGAATGGATGTAACCTGCGTCAGTGGGGTGACAACTATACAGAAACCAGCATGGCTACCACTCGACATCAAATGTCCAGATCCAGACCTAATGTTGGATGAATTAAAGGCTTTAACAAAGGATAGAATCGATGTCTGGATTCATGCTGCTGCTGTATTAGACTACATTATCCCAGAACCTATTGAAGGTAAGATCGCATCGCTCCAAGGAGACTTGGATATTCAATTAAAAGAAGGTGCAAAGCATATCAGTGAATTGAAAGATTTGTGTAAGGGAGCAGTTAGAATTGGATTCAAGTTAGAGAGTGGAATCAAACAGAAAGACCTAGTTCATCGAGCCCACGCTCAAATTCAAACTGCTGGAATGACTGCAACTATAGCTAACAGAATGGAAGATTACGGTAAAGAAGGGATGCCAAGAGGTTGGCTAGTCGATTCACACGGCGCTCATTTTATTCTAGAAACTGAGAATGACATGTGCAGTGCAATTCGTTCAGTAATCGAAAACAACAGGTGATTTATCTGCGTCGCTTCGTCATTGTTGGAACTAGAGCGATGGCAAAGGGCAAACTTCCCTTGAATGATTTAGCCGGCGGCGCAGGTCGAATGGACGTCCTAATTAGGGCATTAATGTCCTCGATTCTGACCAGTCATGGAATAAGAAAAGATGTAGAATTCACAATGGTTTTGCTCGGTGGGCCAGGACCTGCAAGGAGAATAAAATTCGTTTCAAATGAATTGAAAGGAATTCACGCTGAAGAGAGAGCAGTTGCAGGTAAAGTTGCTGCTGTCATCAAAGAGCCTATTCCACCAAGAGGGCACTGGATTGAGCGAAGCCCTGGAATCTACGACGGAGGAGGAGATTTAGACATGACATTAGATGATTGGAATTGTCCCACAGTTAGATTAGAAGCAGATTCTCAAAATCTATATTCTGGTGTACTACCAAGTGATTTTTCAATCGAAGACATCGGTTTCATTCTTGGTGACGATAAAACCCTAGAGTGCGAGAGAGGCATACCTAGGAGTCTAGGGAAGAACTGGTTGCAAGGTCATACTTGCATAGCAATAGTCCACTTCCTACTAGACGAAGGAGTCAATTTAGAAATTTGAATATTAGACTAAAGCCAGAGGGGGAGGCCATCTGTGCTGTTGTCTAGAGACCATCCTAGCAGTTGCATATCCATTTCAAGAGGATGGGTTTGAGGCCAAGATGGCATACAAGTTACACTTGCTACACCTTTGACATCAGAGTCAACATCGCCTCTATCAACTGCATCAACATCGATTCTAGCAGCTCCGAGTTGGAAGGTAGAGGTATCATTAGAGAATGTGATTGCACTTCGATACCAACGCATACCCAAGCGAGTTGAAGCAAAATCACCATTCCAGCCACGTGGGACATTTAGATTGAGTAACATTTCACCTGCAGCGAATGATTTTCTAAGTGCTGATATCGGGTCATCCATCCAAGGCTTGCTCGATTGATTTGGCCAAGCAGTAAGGTGAGGAGCATTTACATCAACATGAGGACGATTGAGATTTGCTGGTTCATCCGGCAATACCTGCAATGCTGCTTCGATCAATTGGATTGTTGCATCGATTGCAACTTCCATACCTTCTGGGTCAAATGACGACCATGAAGAAGCGATTGCCGGCATTCCATACATTCCCGCCTCCCTTGCGGCAGCGAT
>CEVN01016135.1_pt1 | contig 14208 bp, 24 predicted proteins | sample 427041 | NCBI WGS metagenome assembly CEVN01 (sample SAMEA2623463, study PRJEB7988) | marine metagenome | biome: marine biome (ENVO:00000447); feature: surface water layer (ENVO:00002042); material: "saline water (ENVO:00002010), including plankton (ENVO:xxxxxxxx)" | depth 5 m
GAAAAGCCTGAAAATTCTCAGGCTTGTTCATCAGGCGTTCATCTTGCGCCAGGAAATAAAGTTCGAGCTTCTTGGATCATGTAAATTTAGCGAAAAAAACTTGGAGCAATTGCTAACGGATGTGATAATATGGCAAAATTTAACATAATGCATATTATACGACAATGGGTACATGCTCCTTGGTTTAGAAGGCTCATATATTTTTTGGTTTTTGGTAATTTTTTTTTTAATTTTTTTTCAGGTCAGAAAAAAAATGTTACTGTCGGTTGACAGTATAGGTTAAGTTGAATACTAACATATAGAAAGAAAAAGTCTAGCATGAAAAAAGATTTTTTAACAACAGATAAATTAAGGCTCGAAGTAGAGAAGTTATGGATACAACACATCAAGCTTTGTCAGGATAATTTTTTATATTTTGTACAAGAGATGTGGCAGGATTTTATATGTCGTAAAGAAAAAGATCCGAGTCGCTGGGGACATCATCAAATTATAGCCAGAGAGTTTACCAATATTGCTCATGAAAAAAAAGGAAGGCTCATAATAAACATGCCTCCGAGGCATACTAAATCTGAATTTGCATCAATTTATTTTCCTGCATGGATGATTGGCAAGAATCCTAAATTAAAAATTATGCAGGTATCGCATAATACAGAACTTGCAGTAAGGTTCGGTTCTAAGGTTCGAAATATTATTGATTCACCACAATACAAACAAATTTTTGGTGATGTTAAACTGCGTGAGGACTCCAAAGCAAAAGGTAGATGGGAAACAAATCATGGTGGAGAGTATTACGCAGCAGGTGTTGGTGCGTCCATCACGGGTCGTGGTGCTGACTTATTGATTATTGATGATCCACACACGGAACAAGATTCAATGTCAGACATGGCAATGGAGAGAGCTTTTGATTGGTACACTTCAGGACCTCGACAAAGATTACAACCTGGTGGTTCAATTTTATTGGTTATGACAAGATGGGCAGAAGATGATTTAACAGGAAGGCTCATAAAAAATCAGTCTGAGGTAAAAGCCGATCAATGGAGACAAATATCTTTTCCTGCAATTTTACCGAGTGGGAATCCTGTTTGGAATGAATATTGGTCTTTAGAAGAGCTAGAAAAAATAAAAGCATCATTACCTATTCGTAATTGGTCAGCTCAGTATATGCAAAATCCTACATCTGAGGAAGGTGCAATTTTAAAACGAGAATGGTGGCAAGCATGGAAAGGTCCGACTGTGCCAAATTTAATTCATGTTATACAGAGTTATGATACAGCGTTTAGTAAAAAAGAAACAGCCGACTATTCGGCTATTACAACATGGGGAATATTTCACCCTGATGAAGCTACGCCAGCTTTAATTTTATTAGATGCCATTCGAGGCAAGTATGACTTTCCTGAATTAAAAGCTGTGGCGATGGATGCGTATAAGTATTGGGAACCTGAAACTGTAATCATAGAACAAAAAGCAAGTGGTGAACCCTTGACTCAAGAATTTAGACGGATGGGTATTCCTGTTGTGCCTTTTGTTCCGAGTAAAGGTAATGACAAACATACCAGAGTAAATTCAGTTGCTCCAATATTTGAAAGTGGTCAGGTGTGGTTTCCTTATGGTGAAATCTTTGCTGATGAAGTTATGGATGAGTGTGCTGCTTTTCCTAACGGAGCAAATGATGATTATGTTGATTCAACCACCCAAGCTGTGTTAAGGTATAGGCAAGGTAATTTTATTGAGTTATACTCAGATTACAAAGAACTCGAAGATTTACCAGAGAAGGAATACAGGTATTATTAATGATGAAAGCAGCAAATCCATTTTCTAAATTTCTCATGGATAAATATAAATCCAATGAGGAAGAAAGAGAAAAAAAGAAAAGAGAAGACGAGGTTCTTAAATATAAAACACAAAGACAAAAAAGAGATGAGGAAGATAGGCGTGTTGCTGATTCCTCGGCTAGTCCTTCAACGACCACGGAACAAGGCTCTAGTAAAGGTGAAAAATTATTAAAAATTTATGAGACTATGGGTGGTGATCCTTTTGCTTTTTTCAAAGACCCTCCAGCTCCTGTTTTTCAAAGCCGTGATTTGATTGGTGAGATTAAAGAAAAAAATGAATCACTAAGAAGAAGTGGTGCTGCACAAAAAATGTTTCCTATGTATTATGAAAAAATTGGAGCTAAACAAGGCAAGTTTGTAAAGGCTAAATGTAAACTAGGAAAAAATAAAAAAACAAGGATATATTAATGGCTGTAGAAAAAAACACTGAACCTGAAGAAAATACAGAAGATACAAACGAAGAAAAAAAAGAAGATCTTGAAGTCGAAGTTATTGAGACGGATGAAGAAGTAAAACCTGAAGAAGTTGTTGACGCTCAACAACAATTACTTCAATCTTTCTATAAAAATGTAGCCACTGATCTTGATGAACAAGTTCTGTCTCGAATTGCTAACGAGCTTGTGACTGATTATAAAAAAGATAAAGAGTCAAGAGGAGATTGGGAAAAAGGTTATACTTCAGGATTAGATTTATTAGGATTTAAATACAATGATGAAGGACAACCTTTTAAAGGTGCAAGTGGTGTAACACATCCATTGTTATCAGAAGCCGTTACACAATTTCAAGCACAAGCTTATAAAGAATTATTACCAAGCGATGGTCCTGTAAGAACTCAAGTTGTTGGTGAAATAAATTTTCAAAGAGAAGAGCAAGCACAAAGAGTAAAAGAGTTTATGAATTATATGCTCATGGATCAGATGGAAGAGTACACACCTGACTTTGATCAATTATTATTTTATTTACCTTTGACAGGTTCAGCTTTTAAAAAAGTTTACTTTGATGACATCATGCAAAGACCTGTAAGTAAATTTGTACATGCTGAAGACTTAGTTGTTCCTTATTACGCCACCGATTTAAAAGATTGTGAACGAATTACTCATGTGATTAAAATGAGTGAAAATGAATTATTAAAAAAACAACGAAATGGTTTTTATAGAGATGTAGAAATTGCTCCGTCTCAAATTGATGATGATCAGATCGAATCAAAATATCAAGAAATAGAAGGTGTCAGTCCCTCAGCAGACAAAGACTATCAGTTTAATATTTTAGAAATGCATGTTGATTTAGATTTAGAAGAGTATGCAATTGAAGATGCACCCAAAAACGTTAAAGTTCCTTACATTGTTACGATTGATGAAGGCTCTTCACAGATTTTAAGTATCTATAGAAACTATCAACCTTTTGATGAAACTTATAAACGCAAAGAATATTTTGTACATTTCAAATTTTTACCAGGTTTAGGGTTTTATGGCTTTGGTTTAATTCACATGATTGGTGGTTTAAGTAAAACTGCCACTGCAGCCTTAAGACAATTACTCGATGCAGGGACTTTAAGCAATCTCCCTGCTGGTTTCAAGTCTCGTGGTATTAGAATCAGGGATGAAGATCAACCATTTCAACCTGGTGAGTTCAGAGATGTTGATGCACCTGGTGGAAATATTAAAGATCAGTTTCAATTTTTACCATTTAAAGGTCCTGATGCCACATTATTCAGTTTATTACAGTATTGCGTAGCTGCAGGACAGCGTTTTGCTTCAATTGCTGACATGGCAATAGGCAATGATACACAAAACAGAGCCGTGGGAACTACAATTGCACTCTTGGAACGTGGCTCAAGGGTCATGAGTGCCATTCATAAGCGTTGTTATTACGCCATGAGACAAGAATTTAGGCTATTAGCCAAAGTTTTCTCAACATATTTACCTCCTTTATATCCATATGCTGTTTATGGCGGTAATCGTTTCGTAAAAGTTGCTGATTTTGGTGAAGAAGTTGATGTTATACCTGTTGCAGATCCAAATGTTTTTTCTATGGCACAAAAAGTTACGCTTGCACAGACACAATTACAGATTGCACAGTCAAATCCTCAAATTCACAATGTTCGAGAGGCGTATAGACGAGTTTATGAGGCGTTAGGTACAAAACAGATTGATGCGTTGTTAAAACCTGATGAAATACCGCAACCTTTAGATCCAGCAATTGAAAATGCAAGAGCTTTACAGATGAAAGTACCAAAAGCGTTTCCTTTACAAAGTCATGATGCACATATCATGGCTCATTCTGCCTTTGTTCGTACACGCATGGTGCAAATTAATCCTATGGTTTATGCTTTATTGCAGGCTCATATTTCTGAACACTTATCGTTCAAGGCTCGTGGTCAGGTATTACAGATTATGGAGAAAATGCCAGAGTTTCAGGAGTTAGCAAAAGTAAATATGGAAGCGTATCAAACTTACACGGAGTCTATGGTTGCTGAAAGAGTAGCTGTATTGACTGCTGAGTTACAGGAACTTGAAAGAATAAACAACGCTGACAAACAAGACCCATTAATTCAATTAAAACAACAAGAGATTGATTTAAAAGCTATGGATATGCAACGAAAAGTGGGAGAGTTTATTAGTGAGTCTGATAGAAAATCAAATGAGTTTGAACAAAAGATAGATTTAGAAAAAATGAAGAGAGAAGACGCTGAAGCGTCTGCACAACAAAGAATCCGTGTTGCTGATGAGAAGCTTGACGTTGCACGAGCCAAGGTTCTTAAAGAATTAGAGAGGGAGCCAAAAGATGAAAGGTAAACGTTTTGGAGCTCCACCGAAAAAAGGACCTCAAGCACAAGGAATGCAAGAGGGAGGTCAAAGTCAAGGTGAAAAGTTTGTAAAATTTTTTGGTCAACAATTTAACCAAAATAAAGATAAAGTTGTTAAAGAAGCCATGACGGGTTTATTCAAAAGAGATTTTGATACTCGTTTTCAAAATTTGATGAATCAGGCTCAAAAAGATTTTTATCAACAGGAGGGAATAACTCCGTACAAAATGAATTTTGTAGCTTATAATCCTAAAAAAGAAGAAACAGGTATTTCGACCAAAGAAACTATGGGTTTAAAAAAAGGTGGAATTGGTTGTCCTTTTAGAGAAAATGGTGTAAAAAGTGATATAAAAGGAATATCTGAAATTCAGGTTAAAGGTAAAAAGTTTATAGGCGTTAAGTGATAAAAGGCGATTCATCAGAATATCATCTGATAACAAAACATATTGGTAAATTAAATATTGATCGTGCTACACTTACCTGTGAGATTGGGTTAAGGGAGGGGTTGGGTTCTAAAATAATTATGGATGCTGTGCGTGAGCATAAACCAAACCTTTATAAACATGTGGCTATTGATCCCTATAATAATTTAAGTTACGAACATTATGATAATGAAGGTAGTGTAGTTGCTGGTTACACTGAAGAAATGAAACAAAAAACTGTTTCCTATCTTTATGAAAATTATCCTGAGTTTGATTTTTATCATATGACAGATGATTACTATTTTAGAACGATGGGAGATGGTCACCAATTAGGTCTTTTCAATAATATGATGTTGTTTGGTTTGTATAAAGTTGTCCATTTTGATGGACCTCACACTACAGAAGCGGTTATACAAGAATTAAATTTTTTTATACCTAGATCTGAAACGAAAGCTCTTTTTATAATTGATGACTACAAAGACTTACGCATGGGTATTGTGGATATGTTATTGCTGACTTATAATTTTAAAGTAGTCGAAGAAGGCGAAAATAAAATTATTTATCAAAAGGAGATATAATGTTTACAGCAATTATTGGTCCAGTAGCGAGTTTGGCTAAAACTTGGATTGAAGGAAAACAAAAAAAAGCACAACTTAAATCACAGGTTGAGTTAACAAAATTAGAGGCAACTAAATCAAGAATAGAGCAGGATGGGTCTTGGGAAGATAAGGCAATGTCAGCTTCAGACAGTTCATGGAAAGACGAAGCTTGGACCCTGACCTTCATTTCTATAATTTTCGCATCCTTCATCCCCGCACTTCAACCTTATATGCAACAAGGGTTTTTGTTCCTAAAGAATGATTGTCCAGACTGGATATCTTATGGGATACTTGCCAGCATAGCAGGATCTTTTGGCTTAAAAGGTATTGCAAAGATTAAAAAATAAATTAAAATATTTCTAGTGGACTGCGGTCACAATGACAACCAGCACTTCAAACTAAGGAGATAATTATGTGGTCAAAACCAATAATTACAGAAATTTCTGTTGGTCTAGAGATTAACAGTTACGCCTGTGCTGAAAAATAGTTTAATGGGAGCCTTAGTGCTCCCATTACTATTCTGCGATCCTGTGTTTGCAAAAAATTATAAATGGTCTGGTAAAGGTCAATTGTATGATAAGAGAAATCAATACCAAGTAACTTGTAGGTTGACTCAAGAAAAAAATGTGAAACCATTTTTTGGTGAAGATAGTGTTAAATGTTTTTATGTTTGCACGGACAAAGAAGAAATGGTTGTAAACACACATAGCGATTTTGCATGTGAAAAACAAATAAAAGTTCCTAGAGGAGATAAACGTGACTGGAGAGGAAAAGGGAATATTTATTCGCCATAAAAGATATGATACCGCTAAATTTCCAAAAAAAAGAACTAGAGAATATAAATCACCTGTGGTAAAAAATCCTGTATTAGTAGAAAAATATGCCAAAGAAAACTCACAAAAATATAATAACCTTCACAAAAAAAACAAAAAGAAGGTATAATAAAATTGGTGTGAGACACAGAAAAAAATTAGGACCTAAATCACATTTAAGACATGCTTGATATTGAAACAATCCAAACAATCCGACATTACATCAAGAAAGAAATAAGTAAAACTAAAGACCACATATGCTATGGTATAGACAAGCTGGATAATCTACATTATGCTAAAGGCAAGCTCGCAGCTCTAGAAGCTGTGCTTCAGGATCTTAAAGACCTGCAAAATAGAGAGGATGATGTAGATGACATTGATCAAACCTGAAAAAAAACTTGTCATTCCATCGAATGATGAGGAAGAACCTTTAGTTCCAAAAGGTGCAAAAGAAGTGGAACAATATCTTAAAGTATTACCCAAACCAGTAGGCTATAGACTTTTAGTTAGACCTTATCAACCAAAAGAAAAAACTAAAGGTGGTCTTTATTTAACAGAGAAGACACTTGAAACACAACAACTTACCACTGTTGTAGGTTTTGTTGTAAAGATGGGAGATCTTTGTTACAAGGATAAAAATAAATTTCCTACAGGACCATGGTGTAAAGAGGGACAGTTTGTTGTTTATGGACGATATACTGGAGCTCGATTTAAAACAAAATATGGTGAACATCGTATTTTGAACGATGATGAAATCATTGGAACTATTAATAAACCCGAGGACATCCTCGCATTATTCTAGGAGTAATTATGACTGAAACCAATAAAGTTGAACTTGACACAGATGACGTTAAGGAAACGGACATTGCTGTCGAAGAAAAAGAAAAAATAGATACCAAACCTGAAATAGGTGAGGTTGATTTAGGGTATAGTGATCCCATAAAAGCAAGCACTAAAACAAAAGTAATCGATAAAGAAGAAGAAACCAATAAAGAAACAAACACGGAAGAAAAACCTGAGCAAGAAAATCTTAATCAAGTTACTGAGAACGTTCAAAAAAGAATTGATCAACTTACACGCAAATTTAGAGAGGCTGAAAGAAGAGAGAAAGCTGCTTTAGATTATGCTAAAGGTTTACAAAAAAAATATTCTGATTCCGAAAAAAGGTCATCTGTAATTGATGATAATTACGCAAAAGAATTTGATGCTAGGATCGATGCTCAAAGAGAACAAGTAAAACACAATTTACAAGTCGCTATCGAGGCTAATGATGCGAAAGCAATTATGGAAGCAAACGATAAATTGACTCAATTGTCTGTTGAAAAAGAAAAAGCAAGAATACTACAAGAACAAAGAAAACAAGAAGAACAAGTAAAAAAAGATCAAGCTGTTGAGCAAAAAACACAACAACCTGAACAAAAACCAATTGAGAAACCACAAGCTAGTCCTAAAGCAAAAGCGTGGGCAGCAAAAAACACTTGGTTTGGTCAGGATAAAGCAATGACAAATGCAGCATTTGGTATTCATCAAGATTTAGTAGAACAAGGGTTTGACCTCGAGTCTGATGAGTATTACAATGAAGTAGATAAACTAATGAGGGGTTATTTTCCTCAAAAGTTTATGAATGATAACAAACCGATTCAAACTGTTGCTTCTGCTGGAAGAAAACAGTTAGGTCGCAAAACTGTGACACTCACTCGATCACAGGTGGCTATAGCCAAAAAATTAGGAGTGCCACTAGAAGAATACGCAAAATTCGTGAAGGAGTAAAATTATGAATGAAACTACAGAAAGAACCTCACGCAGTTCAAGTGAAACAAAAAGCGTTAGAAACAAACCTTGGACTCCTCCATCAAGTCTAGATGCACCTCCTGCACCTAAAGGATTTGTACATAGATGGATAAGAACTGAATTCATGGGTCAAGAAGATACGGGTAATGTATCTAAAAAACTCAGAGAAGGATGGGAATTTGTGAGAGCTGAAGAAATTAAAAATAAACTTGGTGATCATGATTATCCAGTAATCCGTAAGGGACAGTATCAGGGGTTAATTGGGGTTGGTGGTCTTGTGTTGGCAAGAATACCTGAAGAAATAGTCGAACAACGCAAGCAGTATTTTAAAAATATTACTGCTGATCAAATAAAAGCCGTTGACAACGATATTTTAAGGGAACAACGACCAGAGATGCCTATTAATGTTAATAGACAATCTCGTGTAACTTTTGGTGGTGGTCGTAAATCATAGTTTTTTGATTAAAGCCATCGCTGTAATATTAATGCCTTTAAAGGAGATATTTTATGGCAAATCAAAGTGAAAAGTTTGGTCTAAGACCTTATAAATCGCTAAATGGTGCTCCGTGGAATAATGCTCAGAATAGGTATACTATTGCAGCCAATTACGGAACAGCTATTTTCCAAGGTGACTTGGTGGTTCCAGTAGCAGCAGGGAATATTGAAAGATATGACGTAACTGCTAGTAGTGGAGCTGTTAAACCAATTGGTGTTTTCAATGGTGTATTTTACACTGATCCAACCACGAAGAAACCAACATTTAGTAACTTTTATCCTGGCTCTGTTAATGCTAGTGATATTGTTGCAAATGTAATCGATGATCCTAATACGTTGTTTTTAGTCGATTCAGACGAAGCTATGACAAGAGCAGGTCTGTTTATTGGTTATAAAACTACAAACGTAACAGGAAACACAGCAACTGGCATATCTAAAGTGCAACTTGATACAAGCACTGCGGATTCTACTAATGCAATTCCATTGCAAGCAGTAGATATAAGCCAAGACGTTAACAATGAGGACACAACATCTGCTAATACAAATGTTATTGTCCGTATTCAAAACCATTTTCTGAATCCACCAGCTTCGGCTGCGGATACAGGGGTATAAGGGAGATAAAATATGGCTATTTCAAGATCACAATTGGTCAAAGAGCTAGAGCCTGGTTTAAATGCTCTCTTTGGCTTAGAATATAATCGTTATGAAAACGAACACGCAGAAATCTTTACATCTGAAGCATCTGACAGAGCTTTTGAAGAAGAAGTAATGCTTAGTGGTTTCGGTAGTGCTCCAGTAAAAGAAGAAGGTAGTGCGGTTACTTTTGATCAAGCTACAGAATCTTTTACTGCAAGATACACTCACGAAACAATCGCTATGGCGTTTGCTATTACTGAAGAAGCAATTGAAGATAATTTATATGATAGATTAGCTGCTAGATACACAAGAGCTTTGGCACGTTCCATGGCTAATACTAAACAAGTGAAAGCCGCAAATGTATTAAACAATGCGTTTAATTCTAGTTTTGCTGGTGGAGATGGTAAAGAGCTTTGTGCTACTGATCATCCACTTGCAAGCGGTGGTACATTCGCAAACGAATTATCGACTGCGGCAGATTTATCAGAAACTTCATTGGAGCAATCTCTAATTGACATTGCTGCATTTGTTGATGAGAGAGGTCTAAAAATTGCGATGCAGGGTGTTAAACTGATTATTCCAAAAGAACTTCAGTTTACTGCTGAAAGAATTTTAAGATCACCTCAGAGAGTTGGCACTGCTGATAATGACATTAACGCTATGGCTTCTATGGGCATGATGCCACAAGGCTATAGAGTAAATCATTATTTGACAGATACTGATGCTTTCTTTATTATGACGGATGCACCTAACGGAATGAAACAATTCGTTAGAAGTCCTATCAAAACTGCTATTGAAGGAGACTTTGATACTGGTAATGTTAGGTTTAAGGCGAGAGAGAGATACTCTTTTGGATTCTCTGATCCAAGAGGAATTTTTGGCTCACCTGGTGCAGCTTAAATTTTTTTTTTCTTCGTAAAAAAAAGGGGACGAAAGTCCCCTTTTTTGTTTTAATTAAATTTTTTTTCCATCTACTAAAACATCGCTATGTGTTTCTATAACTACTCTAGCTCCACAACTTAATATTGGTTTGTTATTCCCTCCATATAATACTTTTGATTCACCGAGAATAGTTACTTCGTGTCCGTAGATATTTTGTTTACTTGTTTTAACTGTTATTACAGGTTCATTTAAATTATTTTTTAAATTACTTCTTATTTTATGTTGATTTATGTGAATATATTTTTTTGTCATTTTTGTTTACCCTCCCAAAAATAAACAGCTAAACCTAAGATCATATAAATTAAGACTATTTCCATTTTTTTCTCCTTAGTTTGTAATTAATTTTTTTTCTCCACAACTCATTTGGGTAGCTGAAAACTGTTTGATTTTCACCTCTGTATTCTTTATGTTGTTTTACTTTTACTTTCATACATACAATATCGCCAATTTCTAAGTCATTAAATAATTTGTTATTAGATGTTGTTGTGAAAATGTTACCATTATCATCTTTAAACTTTCTTAACACACAAAAACCAAACTGTGTATCAAAACCAAAAAGATCATCAAAAGTTAAATCAACTATAATTTCTTCACCAACTTCACCAATAAATTTTGATGGAAAAGTTACACTTGGCTTAAACCAAGATTTTTTTGGCAACCACTCATCATTATCTTGATAACATTCTATCATAGTTGGTCGTTTCCAAATTCTACCATTTCTGATAATCTTGTTAAGGTCAAATGCTTTATCTTCATTCATAAGAACACCATCTTCACCAATCCAAGACTTTGCATTAGCTACTGCTGTTTCCCAATCAGTTGACAAATTTCTAATATAAAAAGTTTTCTCTACCATTGTTTTTGAGTGGCTACTCCAAACAAATGCATCATAGCAAAGTGTAAACATCTTTGTTTGATCACCTGTGCTAATGTAATATTTTGTTTTCTCCATATTTTTTTCTCCTTATTATCTTATTTATACATATTTTAGATGTGATGTCAACACAATATTTACTTTTTTTTTATTAAGAGTACAATTAAATAACCAAGACAATATAAACTAGATATAGACTGGCTTGGCAGACACCCTAGAGGACTATATCTTTTAACTAGGAGAAAAAATGGCAGGAGTACATTTTACAGGACCTATTCTTTTCGCAGGAAAAAATAACGAAAAGAAATGGTTTGAAAACTTACCGATTGATAAAAACCCAGATTATGTAGTTTATTTCGATGACTTTGATAGAATTGGATTTGATTCTAATACAGGTCACAGATGGACTGTCGTAAAAGACTCAGGTGCATCTGTAGCTATTGCAGCAGACCAACTTAATGGTTTAGTCAATCTTAATTCAACAGCAACTACAGATAACGATGGTGCTTCGATTCAGAAAAATGAAATCTTTCAAGTACAAGCTAACAAAGATCTTTGGTTTGAAACTAAAGTTAGAACATCTGATGTAACTGACACCGATCTATGTTTTGGTTTTACTATTAATTTTGCAACCAATCCTGAAGCTATGCTTACAGCAACGGACAGAATTGTATTTCAAAAAGACGATGGTGATGCATCAATTCTTTGTAAAACAGAAAAGGATGGTACAGAAACATCAACAGATTCTGGCATTGACATGGAAAACGATACAGATGTTACATTAAGTATTCGTTGTCAAAGCACAGGTAAAGTTGATTTTTTTGTAAACAGAAAATTAGTTGCAACACACACAGATAATATTCCAAGTGATGAAATTTTAACGATAGCAGCAATGTCTTTATCAGGTAACGCTACTGGCACTAAAGTTACGTCAATTGATTATATGTTTGCTGCGTCAGACAGATAGGAGTAAATCATGAACTCTGATGTAGGTGCAAAAACATTAACATCGACAGGCACAATTCAGTCTGGTAGAACTAGATTATTGTCCATTTACTATGTTGGTCATGCAAGTGCAGGAACTCTAACGTTTAAAGATGGAGGAGCAAGTGGTACACAAAAACTTGTAATCACAACTCCAGCTAGTAGTGCTGCTGATCAATATCAAGTGGACATACCTTTAGATGGTATTTTGTTCAAAACAGACATGCATTTGACAATTTCAAATGTAACCTCTGTGACTGTTTTTGTTACACCAATAACTGCCGACACCGATAATGGATAGTTATTACGAAGACTTGGATTTGTTTGGTCTAAAAGAGGGAGGCATGCCTTCTCGCAATAAAAAAAATTTTAGACCAACAAAATCTGGTGCGGGAATGACTGAAGCTGGTGTCAGAGCTTACAGGCGTAAAAATCCTGGTTCAAAGCTACAAACGGCTGTTACTGGTAAAGTAAAAAAAGGCAGTAAAGATGCTAAACGCAGAAAGTCTTTTTGTGCACGAAGTGCAGGACAGGCTAAAATGCATAATATTAATTGTAAAAAAACGCCAAACAAAAGAATTTGTCAGGCAAGAAGGAGATGGAAATGTTAGAAAAAATCAAAATTTACAAAGATATGATAAAAGACTTGTATGTTACTAATAAAGATCTTATAGTGATTGTGTTATGTGGTTTACTACTTATATCCTGGATGCTTTAATAACCTTAATTTTATTCATAGGTTTTATATTTTTTTTTTCAATATGGGGTGTTTGGACAATAATTTCTTATCCAATCAATAAGTTATATGAATTTAACAAAAAACTTTTCTTTAGCAGAACTAACAAAGTCACAAACAGCAACAAGGTTAGGTTTTGAAAATAAACCAAATCAAATGCAAGTTTTAGCTTTGACTAAACTTTGTGAAAATGTTCTTCAGCCAATTCGTAATAAATTTGAAAAGCCAGTATTTATATCATCAGGATTTAGGTCAGCTCGTCTGAGTGAGGCTATAGGTTCTTCAAGTAAATCTCAACATTGTAAAGGTGAAGCAGCAGATATTGAAATATTTGGTTTAGATAATAAAATTCTTGCAAGTTGGATAAATAATAATATTAAATATGATCAATTAATTCTTGAGTTTTACAAACCATCAGATCCACAAAGTGGCTGGGTTCATGTTTCATACACGGACAATTGTCGCAAACAGTTTTTAAAAGCTTATAAAGATGCAAAAGGAAAGACGAGGTATATACCATGGCAATAACAAGATCGCAAATGAAAAAACAAATCACCAATAGTCTGCAAAAACGTAAGTTTGCAAAGACTAGAAAGAATAAAAAAAAAGTGATAACATAATGAAAGATGATATAATAAATGCTTTGGTAAAAGTTTATGAAGCAAATATTGAAAAGGCAAATGCAACCATAAAAATTTATCTAGAAAACGCTGTTGGAATAGGTGAACATCCTAATATAATAGATGAAATAGATAAACAAGTAGATATTGTATCAAGTAATGAACATAAAATTGATATTATAAGGAGTTTCAAATGACCAAATTATGTGAAAGAGGAAAAAAAGCAGCTAAAGCTAAATTTAAGGTCTATCCAAGTGCTTATGCAAATGCCTATGCATCAAAAATCTGTGCAGGTAAAATTAAAGACCCAAGTGGTGTAAAACGAAAAGATTTTAAAGGACCTAAACCTGCTAAAAAAGGAATTTTTGCTGAAACAAATTATGAATTTAATGTTGGGGGTCATGCTGTTATGGGTTCGCCAGTAAGCGTTGATGTTGATGGTGATACAATAACAAACCCCTCTGCGTCTAACTATTATAAAGATTTAATGTAATGGGATTAAAAAAGTGGTTCTCACAAAATTGGGTTGATATTGGTTCAAAGAAAGCAGACGGAACATTTGCCAAATGTGGTCGTAGTAAATTAAAAGCTGATAAAAAAAGAAAATATCCAAAATGTGTTCCTTTAGCAAAAGCACGAAGAATGTCTGAATCACAAAG